>Ga0209358_10000320_pt1 | contig 42860 bp, 38 predicted proteins | sample LauGreFa1BDMLBSN_2_FD_187574 | JGI IMG/M metagenome (GOLD analysis project Ga0209358, IMG submission 187574) | Freshwater lake microbial communities from Lake Michigan, USA - Fa13.BD.MLB.SN (SPAdes) (version 2) | ecosystem: Environmental > Aquatic > Freshwater > Lake | place: Lake Michigan, USA... | reverse complement strand
ATCTCGGCTATCAGTCTTATGCAGATTTAAAAATTCTGCTGATCTTCCCTCTGTATATTTGCTATAGCATGCTTGGTCATCTGTATCTCCAAGGTAGTCCACAACATCTGGCTTAAACCACTTCATAACCTTGAACCAAAGTGCAATCATTTTATCATCCTGGTATGGGAATTGCTGGTCGGATGAAATCATCCACTTTAAATCGTTACTCATAAAAACCCTTAATATGTATAAAAGCCACGATGTCGTGGCTTAATGTTATAGTAATTGTAACATATTGCTCTGGGTTGTCAACCCTAATTCACTTGCTTAAAGAATTTTTCTGCCTGCACTAATCCAGTGAAAATTAATTGGAGTTGTAGTTGATGTAGCTTTTTCGCTCCAAACATTTAAAAATGTAGCGTCCTTATTGCCAGAGATGCCCCATCTTATATTAGTTTTGCCTGGATCTTTTAATCTTGGCTGTGCTACGACATATGCTACTTCATAGTCTGCTCCCCATCCAAGTTCGATTTGAATATTATTATCACTTCCAGCCTTTAGTCCAGTTTCAAACGTGACTACTCCAGCCTTTAAATGCATAACTGAAAGCTGGGTTACGCTGTTTGCAGTAGTTGTACTCAAGTTATATGACTTATCAGATTGAAGCTTAATATCATCAATTTGTTTTTGTAGATCCTCAAGTTTCTTAGGGTCTACTGGTTCTCCATCTTGAAATACAACAGTCATTATTCCCCCTTGATTTTGCTTTCTATATTATTAGAGTATTCTTCTAATGCTTTTTCTTTTTCTTTTTGGGCATCTGACATAATTGTTAGGTCTGCTCTTAAAATTGAAATTCTTAATTCATAATCAGCAACTAGCTCTGCAATTCTTTGCTGCATAGCCGTTATAATTAATTCTTCTTTAGAAGACATTGTTTCCTAACTTATTCTGATAGGGAAGCTAGCTCTTCGACAAGGGCTGCTATTTTTTTATTAACTGAAGCTATCTGTGCGTTGACAGCTGAAATCGCATCTGCTGCTGGAGCAGTCGCCGACTCTTCTTCCATTAGGTTTATCTCAAGATTATACTTAGAGTATCCAAGCGTTCTTAGGTGAGACTCAATGATAGAGCTTTTTTCTTCATTTGATAGTGTGTATTCTGACATCATTACCTCCTATTTATATTATACCATTACCATTTACCTACAGGGCAAGTGGCTCCTTTAAGTCTTGTTTTAGCTGGCATAAAGCATCCACATTCCTGGCACGTCTTTACTCCATTATTAAATTTTGGACAGACTTGGCACAGGGAATATCTTGAGTTTGCATCTTCTTCAGAAACGTATTCCGTATTTGGATTTAAAAAATCCCATGGCTTTACATCGTCGGAATTTACAAGTTTCTTAACTTGCTCCCATTTACTAGCCACTTATTTCCCTCAATTCAAACGACTGGCCGTTCCAAAAATAATTAGCGCCAGCTTTTGGTAAATCTGGAATATCAATTTCAATGTCTTCCATATCTACTAAAATTGGTGTGCTAGAAAGACCAGCTCTTAATAGATCAGTTCCAGGGCCAGCGATATTAAACCACCCAGCATATTCGCCATTGACAAGAACCATGTATGTGCTTCCTTGCATATCTGATTTATTCATAATATCTCCGTAACATTATAGTATTATAGCATTTAGTTAAAAGATTGTCTATCCTATTTTCTCTATTTACCGAAAGATATAACTGAGTACTTTGTGCCTTCTGTTACTGGAAGAACTCTATGAATGTAATCAATACCAGAAGGGAAAATAATAAGGCTATCCTTAGATGGTTTTATTGGAATACTGTAAACTTTGTTTTTAAATTGTATTTCTCCCCCCTCGTAATCACCGTTTATATAATAAACAAATGATACTTTTGAGGGGTGGACTTCTCCATCATCACAATGCCAAGTAACCATCTGGTCTTTTTCATATTTTAATACCTCCCAGGGTTCTCTTTCTTTAATCTTTATTCCAGTCTTTTTAATAAAATCTAATATACATTTTGAAACAGCAATATCTATTTTTTTATTTAATATCTTCTTTAAATTATTGTAGTCAACGTCTTCTTGTTTATTTGTATACAATGAAAAGACGGTGCAGGACCTAAGAGCTTTATCGTAATCACCATCATTTATTGTAGACTCTGCAAATCCTCTATTGTAAGTGACAAATATAGAATCAAGTTCTTTTAATATATCTAAGTCTGAGCCCATAACATTCTTGTACATGAATATATTATTACCTAAATCTTGTACCATTATTCAACCTGCTGCTTTTCTGAAATATTGTGTGCCATAATGCCCTCTGCAAAATAGACGTCCTTCGGTTCAATATTAATAGAAACTGTATCAACTTCCTCATCAACTAAAGTTTTTGAATAAACTTCAACAACCTGCAGGTTGTCATCCATAAACTTATCTCCTATTTGCAAATCTGAAATAGGTATAAACTTCCATATACCAAGCTGGTTCGCTGGAATCATATGTTCGTATGTAATTTTAATTGTATCATTAATCACATAGTATTGTCCATAAGATCTTATAATTACATTTGTAACTATAGCAGAAGTTTTTGTTGTATTAGATATATCTTCTGATGACCACAGTCTCATATTCGTTATATCTAATTCATTGTCAGCTAATCCTGGTATATCTGCAGCCATTACTGTATCACCAATATACAAATCTTCAATATTTTTCCAGGTTCCGTCGGACATTTGAATTTTGGTTCCTACTACGTGGCATCCTCCGCCGCCGCCAGTATCAATAGTATTAATAGTGTTAATTGTGTTAATAGTATTAATAGTGTTAATTGTATTAATAGTGTTAATTGTATTGATAGTATTAATAGTGTTAATTGTATTAATAGTATTAATAGTGTTAATAGTGTTAATAGTATTAATTGTATTTATGGTATTAATTGTATTGATTGTATTAATTGTATTGATAGTATTGATAGTGGTACAGTTTCTGTATTCTATTTCATTACCACTAACTTCTCTAGTAGACAAAACATTGCAGCTTGAGTTTATACATGTCTCGGTGGCGGTCCATGTTCTAATTCTGGCTTGCTCTCCTTGGATGCATGATCCCCATGATCCCCATGCGCTATAATCCTTAGTACTAGTTGTACATCCTGCCGTGCAGCAGGACGTGTACTCATAATCTGTACCACTTACTTCTGTTGTAGTACTGTTACAACTAGTATTAATATTGGTTTGTATTGCAGTCCAACTCCTTGACCTAGCACGTTCACCTTGGATACAGTTTCCAAAAGCTGTCCATGCACCATAAGTTTTTTCACCAGTAGTACTACTTGCCGTGCAGCAGGACGTGTACTCATAATCTGTACCGCTAACTGTTTCAGTTGTATTGGTACAGCTTGTAGTAAAGCATGATTGTGTTGCCGTCCAAGATCTAGATCTTGCTCTTTCTCCTTGAATACAGTTTCCAAAAGCTGTCCATGCTCCGTAAGTTTTTTCTCCAGTTGTACAAGAACTAACACAGCATGAAGTATATTCAAACTCTGTTCCACTAACCTCGCTTGCAGATGTTACATTACAACTGCTGTTTATACATGTGTTTATTGCCGTCCAAGAGCGTGACCTAGCACGTTCTCCCTGGATACAGGATCCGTAGGCTGTCCATGCACCATAAGTTTTTGGACCTAGCGTACAACCAGATGTGCAGCATGAAGTATACTCAAACTCTGTTCCATTTACTTCTGTAGTTGTTGTTGTACAGTTAATTGTATTGTTTGTCTGAATTGCCGTCCAAGAGCGTGACCTAGCACGTTCACCTTGGATACAGTTTCCAAAAGCTGTCCATGCACCATAAGTTTTTTCACCAGTAGTACTACTTGCCGTGCAGCAATCTTTATACTCAATATCAAAACCGCTTTCTGGTGTTGTGGTTGTAGTACAGTCCCTAGTATAATTAGTTCTTGTTGCCGTCCAAGGAATCGTTCTTCCAATCTGACTAGTATTTAAATTACATGTTCCCCAGGCATTTGGTGTTCCATAGGTCTTTGCCCCAAGAGTTGAGGAAGGTATGCAACAGTCAATATATTCTGTTTCTGAACCAGATAGCTCAACAGTAGTTACTACGCAGTTTTGAGCAGTTGTTTTCTGTTGTTGAGTCCAGGTTCTAGTTCTTGGTCTCTGTGGATCCTGTGGGAATGTTGTACAAAGCCCAATTACCCACTCACTGTAAACCTTTGGCTCAAGCACAACAGATGGGCAACACAAATTATCTGTTTGAGAGCATATAACTGCATAGTAAAGACCATTTATAGATTTATCATATGTTTCTGTTGATTTAGAACAAAATCCTCCTGTAGCCAGAGATAAGCAATACCAAGTACCACCAATTATTATACAGACTGCACTTGAAGTTGCGGAATCATAGGAAACTGCAGTTAAATTTACATTGTCTATTTTAGAAGTTGTTGCAGTTAAACATGAATTAGCTCCAGCGGTTACTCCTGTTACGGTTATAACATCCAAAGATCTCGTTGCCGTTCCGCTTGTTGCAGAAACTGTTATATCAAACGTGCTTACTGTACTCCAATTAGTTATGTTAACCTTGTAGCCAGATGAAGTTATGTCGTATGGATCACCTAAAGTTGCAGCAATTCCAGTTGAAAGTGTTCTAAAGCTTTTAGATATCCTATCGCTTTTATACTTATCATCTTGTCCCGCAAGCGCAGTTACTGAGACAGTGTATAATCTATTTTCACTCAATCCAAACGGACTAAAAGATGTAGTTGCTGTTGAATTTAATGGAAACCCCCCTAAAGAGTTCGCCGTAATAGAGTCAATTAGTTCAACCTTATATCTTTCAGCATCTGGTGAGTACCAAGATATGTCTACAGAGCTTTTAGTTCTATTAGATATAGTTATCTCGGGATCTTCTATTTCTCTTGGTGGCACAAATACATAGGTCGCAATCTGTATAGTTTCATTTGGATCTGATATGTGTCCGTCTAAAGATAACCCGCTATTATAATAATAATCATTTGCAACCGAATAAACATTTATAATGTAATCATCGCCAGAATCTATCATTGCTTGAGTATAGGTTACTGTTCCAAAATATTGGTGATTTGGCAAAACATCAACTTCTTGCAATTGACCTATTCTAACTCCATAAAAATCAGTAAATTCAATTATTTGCTTTGCAATAAACTCATCTGTCCTAGATGATGGGAAGTATTGCCCATTTGGATAAGATGCAGCAGTTGAAGTAAGGTACTGCCATTTAAATCCAAATATTTTAAACTCTGGCATACTAAGAGTTTCATCTTCAACAATTTGATCTCCTGTGCTATATGTAGTAAATCCAAATGTTAGTCTTGGGAATATTCCTGTTGAGCTTGGGTACCATGAGGTGGCAAGTGCGTAATCTGATTCTGTAGGATTGGCATCCTGGCCAGCTTGAACTTGTGCCCTAAATCCTCTTTTGGCTTTGATATCATCTAGCGTTATTGTTGGTCTATCTGCAGGCAACTTAGGAACTTCATCTAAATAGTCTGAATCTAGATATGTTGTGTACTCTAGCTCCTGGCTAATTAATGTCGTTGGGGCATCCCAATTTGAGATTATAGATCTTTGTATTTTAATAAGAAATGATAATGGGTCTTCATACCATTTTCCTCTTGTAACGTACATTCTATCTTGTTGGGTACATTGTGTTTCAGATGTACTAGAATCTGTAGAAACAAATATAAGTTGTGGATTTACTTTTGGATAAGGAGATTCGGATCCAAAAATTTTATACCAAATTCCAGCGCCTAACCCATTTAATCCTTGGAATCTCCAAGCGCTTCTTATTCTTAACCAACCGTCTGTTGATCCTTCATCACCTAAATTAGTCTTTCTCCAGATGCTTCTTATTTTTATCCAGCCATCAATATTACCAGCATCGTCTAGGTTTGCTTTTCTCCACCAGCTCATTTATGCTTTCCTACTTAACCATATATCGCCCTTAACAAAGGCTCCGCCGCCCTGATCTCCATCTGCATGCTGTATTCTATCAGTAGTGCTTCCTGGGTAGTTATTCCCTCCGTAAAAGAAAGACCTGCCTCTTGTAAGCTCTCCCGTTTCAACATCTTGAACAACTGTTGGGTCTCCAAACGTACCGTCAAAATTACTACCAACATTTAAGTACATTTTAAAATTAGGGTTTCTACCTTGATTTATTTCAAAAATATTATTTGAATAAGTCATAATTCCGCCTGCTAAACTAAAGCTACCAGCACTTTTTGTTGTGGCACCAATAGTTGTACTTTTACCTAGTAAATAATCATTTGAAAAGCTTGTTCCAGTTCCTAAAAATATATTAGATGCAATTAAATCTGTTTGAACATTAAACGCTGTTCCATCATATGTTAATTTTCCGCCTGCAAGCCTGAAGTTTCCAGATGAAGATATATAATCAACATTACCAGGGTTACCGCTTCCTTCTCCAGGATAAGCTGTTGTCCATGCAGATGGGCTCATAAAATAATGATTTGATCCAACAATATTTCCACCAACTATTGAGCCCTGCAATCCATCAAGTGTTACTTGAGAACTTGCATTTGTAGATACTATTTTTGCAGAATCAATTGTCCACCCATTAGAAACTCTATAACCAGTTGCTGTATTTGCATCTGCTATTAGTATTCCAAATCCGCCTTCTCCAGCCTGTACCATTCCTTTAAGAACGGCATCTTTAGCTATCATCTTTCCTGCGTATGTAATTGAGAAATTAGGACTTACTGTTCTAGATCCTCCAGCCCAAATTGCAACATCTGAAGGAGTCGTTGTGGCAAAGAACCCTACGTTGCCAGCCTTGTTAATTGATGTATCGTCAATTGTCCATCCCGCTATTGTTCCTTTATTAGCAATAATTCCATTTACTGTGTCTAACTGAAATAGTTTTCCAACTGAATCCGTACCCTGGATTCCAACACCAATTTTTTCTCCAGCAGTATTAGTTAGTTTTCCTATTTCAAATTTTCCAGAAGATGTTGTTACTCTGAGTTGTCCGTCCACTAGTGCTGTTCCTATGTCAACAGATCCAGTAAATGCTCCAGCGTTAGCATTTATTTTTCCAGTTATTTCTAAATTAGTTCCATTCCAATAAAGCCAATCGCTAGCTCCTCCAACCTTAAATCTTGCTGCGGAAGAAACGCTTGTGTTTCCAGTAACGTACCAATAATTTTCTGGCGCTACATACAAACCTTTGTTTGAGTTGTCTCCACCAATTCCATATCCAAGCTTCATGTCTCCTGCAGATATTGCAACATCTGTCTTTAATGATGTGTTGGGTGGAATTACTATGTTTGGATATTGTTTATATCCAGAGTTATCGTTTCCATAAACATCATATGTTGTTACGGCTATTTGATAAGTTTGCCCAGCTTTTAATCCATATAAATATGTTGATACTGTAGCTCTTCCTGGAACAGACATGTATGTGTAATTAGCATCAGAAGCAGTCTTGTATCTTATTCTGTACCCAGAGGTTGAAGTATCTGTATTTTGCGTCCAGGTAAATAAAATCTTTTTGTCGAAGTTAAAGAGTCCGTTAGGGTCATCTTCAACGGTTGTAGATCCTAAATCAAAATTATTTTCTGGTGGTAGATCGTCAAAAACAATAGGGTCATAAGCTTTACCCTCTTTAATGTCTGAGTCTAGAGATTCGCATTCAGAATAGGATAGGTGATTAAGCTTTACATAAACCGTAGCTAATGTATCTAATATTATTGACGCTGGGCCAATTCCTGTATATCTAAGCTCCCAATTATAAGGGCTAGGTGTTTCTGAAACATATACCCTGGTTTCTCTATAAGTTCCGTATCCCGTTGCGCTATCCTGCCAAGAAACAAGTATGCCGTTGCTTTGGCTAACAACATTCCATGAGGCTGCTAGTGTTGTATGAGAACATACTGGGTCTACATATTCTGCAACTGTTACTGGACATTCATCTGAGCTTCCATCTCCATAAACGCTTTGGATAGAAAAAGATGTAAATGATTTTCTAAACACTCCTCCAAATTGAAATATGTTGTTTTCTCTTGTTAATACCCACGAGTAGTTTAAAGAAGATCCAGAAGCTGAAACAAGGTGGGACCTTCTGTATCCGCCAGCCGTAAGAGTAATTACATAATTTTTTACACGGTTATCATTTTTTTGCCAGCTTACGTTTAATCCAGCTTTTGCATCCCATGAAGCAACAACATTTATTGGGCAAACTCTAGATGGCCCTGGTGTTCTAAAATTAAATCTATCAGAAAATTCACTTGTGCCCAAAGCCTTATCGCTAAACACCCAGGCTGCTTGAAGGGCATAATCAGTATTACAGTCTAAGTCTGGAATTACAACATCCCAGTAATCACCATCTTGTTTTTGTGTTATACCTAGATCTGGATACTGTTCAGACATACTACTCACCAAACGATAGGTCTAGTTTAAATTCTATTGCTGCTTCTCGTCCTACTACTTTAATCATTGTTGAGTCTAGTAAAGACCTGGCTATTAAACCGTACTTTGGATCAAATGTGTCTTCATCATTAATCCTCAATCCATCCATAGATACAGATGTTTGAGAAGATGTGGGCGTGACAACAATCCCTAGCTTTGTAACGCTTTGTGCGTTAAATGTTCCTGTTGAAACTCCAGCAGACATTGGCAAAGACTTTATATTGTATCCTACAGCATGTCCAGTAAATGTAAATTGAAGATAATCAGAATCAGAACTATATAATCTAACCTTTAATGATGCTAGATTTGCATCATTTGCTTTGTATGAAAAACATATTGTGTCTGATGGATTGTAGCCAGATAGATCAGTACTTCCTAGTTGATATGTATATTCTTTTAGTGCTGCTCCATTTGATGTAAATATCAAAGAGCTATCTCCAACTCTGTAATTAGATTGATCTAATTCTGGCTCTGGACTCCATTCATATGGAAGCTCAAAGTTGGATATAAACTTGCTCTGGTATAAATTCTTTGAATAAGATTCTCCAGAGTATATTCCAATTTCATTAATCTTTCCAGCTATGTTTGTTGGTATTGTAGCTGAATAGATTACTGTGTATTTAGTAGGTGAAGAAGTAGCATCTATATCTATTCCGCCCTGCCTAATTGGAACTCTATAAAATTCAAAACCTAATCTTGAGTTTGTATCTGCCAGAGGATACTCTATTCCTGTTGAAATACCCAATGCCATTTCTTTTGAAGAGAATGAAGAGTTCCCTGAAATAAAATTAGCTAAGAATCTTTTACCAAACTTAGTTATCATGATCTTCCCCCCTGTGCATCTGATATTGTTACTGCGTACAAGAAACCGTCTATCTGCTCCTCGCTTGAATTATAAATTCTAAACTTTGCCCTAGCTCTTTGCATTCCAGAAGCATCTTCGTATAGCTCAAAACCTTTTAGCATTATATCGTTGAGCTGAGGTCTTTTGCCTTTGCCATCTGTATCACCTGGGTCATTTGGGCCACCAGCACCTGATTCTCCAGTAAACGGAAACGATCCAGGAATTTCTATAGTGGCTTCGGTTTCACCTTTCCATACTGCTGCAAGGCGTGGGTCATCATCAAAGATGACTGGAGTTTTTCCTACTTGAATTCCCATTTATTTATTATACCATTACGTTATTAGATAGCTCTACACGAAATTGAGGTACTCACTCCCCCCGAATAGTCTAAAGAACATCTTGTTATTATATACTTAACGCTAGTGCTGGACATGCCTAAAACAGGATAATTTATACTAATAATATCTCCAGCAGATAATATTGGATTTCCAAATACTCTTATGTCTATAAAGCTGCCCTTATTTAAAACATTTGACTTAATCCACTCCGCAAGCGATTTGGCATCTTCTTCTGACTGTATCCAAGAGGAGTCAAAGATGACAGACTCTTTGGGTTTTGAGTCATCAGATTGATCCGTATCGTAATCAATAACTCCAGGAGAACGCTGGATTGAATTACCTAACAAGTAGAAACTTGTATAGTTATTGTCATGAAGAATAATTGATGAAGAGGTATTGTTCAAAACATAAGCTTCTGAGCTAAAAGGCTGTAGCCTTGAATCCAATACAGTTGCATATTTATTTAATGCAGTTCTGAATTGAATTGGAATTCCTGGTCTGCCTTCGTCATAAGAATCCTTTACTCTTCTTATTTCTCTTGCAATAGTCCCAAACTCAATCATGCTTCCACTCTGATCCACAGAGGTGTTACCGTCATTGTAAATTATATCTCCGTACAACATGGATACAGTGTCGTCTGAATATACTCCATTATACTGATATTGTGAAGTTAAACTGTTTTTCTTATACTCAGTCTCTTCTATACTTTTTGCATAAACATATTCAAAGTACACAACTCCTTGGCCGCAATGAAGCCCTACATTTTTAGTAATTGATATCGGAGCAACATACCCGCTAGGACTATCAGATCCAGAATCACTTGCTGTTATCTTAAACCCATTAATAAAAACTGTGATAGTATTTTTAAATGTTCCAGAACCCGTTGACTCTCTTTTAACAAGTACGTCTATGTTGTATGAGCTTCCAGCATATATTCCAGATAAAGTTTTTGGAGTTGTCTGCTGGCTATCTTTAAGAACTGTAAGCTTATTATCTTTTACTCTTACCAGCATTATATCTTTTTGAAGACCAGCAAATGCTGTTGTTCTAACTATCAGATAGTATCCATTTTTTCCAGTTTGATCTAAACAGAATCCAATGCCTCCGACTTGTTCTGGAGAACTAAGCTGACTGTCAAAAAACATTCTGGCTCCACAAGAAAAATAAGTTTTTGATGTATCAACAGAACCAAAGCTTTTTACTGCTATATCGAATGTTTTCTTATCCTTATCAAGATTTGAAACTGAAAGGAAGCTCTTTGTAGATGTTGTACCAGTTGATTTTGCTGGAGAAGTAATATATCCTACACCAGGCTTTAGAGTAGCAACGTCTGGTGTGGCTAGTGTAATATTATATAAATTAAACTTATTTGGATCAGACTCCCCAGCTTTATTTATATAAGAGTCTGGAGATTTTTTATGATCAGATTTTGGTGTAGTCAAAGCGCCTCTTGTTTTTATGTTGTATTCACCAGTTGGATAAAAATTTTTAAATCCTGGTTTTGATAATGCTGAATACTTATAAACATCTGACTGATTTTTAACTAAAACTGGAAGTGGTGTTCCTCCAGATGCTGGCACATACTGGTACCACAATCCATCGTACTCAATAATTTCCCCACCTATTAAAACGTATCCACTAAATTGATCTAGCACTTTATCTGGACGTGCTGAATTTATTGTAGATGGCTCAAGTTGAAACATTTGGCTGCTATCATTTATTTCTGTTGTCAAAGCACCAGCGCCTAGATAAGATGTTTCTGATGTCCACAATGGTTGAGATGACTCTTGATTGGTTGCAACATATGCTGTTCTATATCTAACTCTAACCTGATTAGCGGAAAACATTTCTCTAGATGATAAGCTTACTATATTTGGAGCATAGTCTACTACAGAACCAGTCTTTATTTCTTCGCTAGTAAATACCCATTTCGGCTCAATCGTATTATCGTATATTGCGTTTCTACTATAAAAATTTAATACATTATTTTCATCTACAAAAGCATTCATCTGTATATCTCTACACAACTCTTGTAGAACATCCCATACCGTTTTATCTCCATCTGACCACCAAAAAGATAGGGATGGTATAGAGTCATCATCTACAGCGTTATTAATCTTTTTAACATTAATTTTATATGTAGAAAAGCCAACTGAATCTAATATTCTTTTTATAATACTAGTGACTGGAGAATCCTGCACTAATAGCTGAGGGCATAGGGTATCCTGGAGTATCTTTGCAGCATCAGTTGCTTCAATAGAAGCATCACCAAATTCAGACAAGCTCCACGAGTTTACATAAAAAGTTCCCTGAATAACCTTTTCTGAAGTTATACCATCTCCAATATTTATATGTGGCCTTACAGATACATTTTTAAATAAGTATATCTTGGTGTTATCAATAGCGTTCTTTATATTATATTCAGTAATAGATCTAGATGTAGTATGAGGTTTCATTAATGCTAAACTCATATAGTTTGCTGTAATTAAGCCAACAGGGACAATTGAATTGTCATCTGCAGTAGTTTCTTTATTAATAGACAGACTTACTATATCTGAATCTATCGGCAGAACCCATTTTGGTGCAAGCTCTATAACTCCTATAAATTTTCCTGTATTTGAATTAACTGCAGTTAAAGATACTTTCTTTAGATACTGTGTTGTTGTATATGTAGTAGGTTCTGTTGTTGACCATGTAGTTCCATTGTAATAGATTACTGCTTCCCCGCTTGAATTAAGAGATGTGCCAGATGCAGTTATTGTTGTATTATCTTGCTTGACTCCGCTTATTGTCCAAGAAGTAGGAGTGTCATGGCTAGTTTCAAATCTGGCAACAATCTTGTTTGCAGGAACAACCTTTGCGGTAGTCTTTGCTTCATCTGAAAAATATTCTAGTGAAATGTTTATGTTTGTATTCTTAGGTGCAAGCCAGTATTTATAAACAGTATCTGGGCCAGGATAGTATAGTCTAGGCTTTGTGCCCATACTAACATCCCTTGGTCTTTCAAATGAGTCTGCAGGGGTATCAGTATTATTAGTTGTATGTACTAAATACTTAATTCCTGGAGACAATGGTCTAAATGGTTTATATATTGTGTCTATTGGAAACAGCTTCTTAAAAGCATTTGTGTATGTGTTTGTTAATGCAGAAGATGTTGCTGATATATACTCTACCATTGAGTTTAAGTTATATTCTAATGTAGCGCCAACCGAAGTTGAGATTGAAGATCCTTTTTTAAGCAGATCTTTAGTAGAGTTAGATACCGATATCATACCTGCTCCAGTGATATATTAACGCTCCAAAATGGTTGCAAGCCTCTTTTCAAAACAGTGAAATCGCATGAAGCAAATACCATGGTGTAAGTATAGTCATCTACAAATGCTCCATCTGACTCTTCTATTAAAGAAGTAGAGAAAACTGTTGGATTAATTTTAACTCTAAATTGACCACGGCCAGCTGTGCTCTCATAAAAATTTTTTATGTCTTCTGCAGCCCATGCGCCGTCAACAGTCTCATTTCTAAATGAAGGAACCATTTCCCAAGATGCATTTAAATTAAGTTTGTCTGCAATAAAATACTTTCTAAGTGTTCCATTTGCCATTCTTTGGCTAGACTCAATTCTTTCTGTATTTATTGAAAGAGGTGCTCTATTGTGTTCTGTAAGTCTTCTAAATTTTAATGAGTTTGCGTTTGATAAAGACAATCCGTTTGTATTTGCTGTAGATGCAGAATATGCATTACCAGGGGCAACAACGGTTGCTCCCTTGTAATTAAATGAATTTGTTGCTGGATCAATTGCAAATGGGTCTAATGCCTCGATGTATAGGATTGATCCTTTTGATAAATTTTGAAAGCTCATTATCCACCAACCCTTCTATTTACTCCAGCAGCCATTTCTCTAAGTCTCATTTCCTTGTGGATTGAAGCTGCAACGTCGTCTGCTGTTAAGTTAGTTCCGTTTAGCTGTACATTTATATTATACATTGAACTTGAAGAGGAAGCAAGGCCTCCTTCGCTAAATCTTACTCTACCACCACTTGACATCTTAGGAACATTGTAGCTAACCATTCCTCCAGAAGCCATTTTATTAATATTATCTAGCATTGGAACGCCAGCTGCCTGTACTGCCCTTGCACTAATAACGTATTCACCATTTGAAAGCATTGCTGGAATTGAATCGGATGTAGGTGTTCCTGGACCGCTAACGTAACCACCAGATGCTGCTTTAACTGCAAATTGAACTCGGCCACGTTCTCGATCAATTGCTACAATTTGTAATTGACCAGTTTTCTTTGGCTTTGTTATATCATCTGTTATAACCGCCACTATGCTTCCCTTTGGTCCAACAGAAACAATCTTTCCTTCAGTTAAATCTTTTCCTCCGCCCTTAAAGCTTGTAAGGCTAGTTTCAAATATTCCTGCTGTTAATACTTCTTTCTTACCAGTTGTTGGGTCAACTGTTACCTGATTGTTTGTAAGACCACCAACTTTTCCAAGAGTTTTTAAATTTGCCTCTACGTTGGTTGAATTTTTTTGAAGCGCACTTGTAGTATTAGCTGCGCCAGGCTTATCCTTATACCCCAACGCTTTCACTAGATCTGCTCTAAGCTTTTCTAATGTAGTGCCTCCAGTAATAAGTTCGGCATGTGCTGTCAAGGCTTTTATGTCGTCTTTAAATGAATTAAGTATTCCTTGATTTGGAGTTGTTGTTGTTTCCATGCCGCTGCCATTATATCTTCTAGTGACAGTTTCTACTGGAATTGGCTTGCCTTTACTAAAGTAGTCTGGGAATGCTGTCTCAAGCGTTTTCTTTAAAGTGCTTCCACCCTTAACATAAGCATCTTGAACCTCTTTAACAAACGCAATAAACTCTGATTGAATTTTCTTTTCTTCTTCGGCTTTCTTTTTAGCGTCAGGTTCTAACTCATTCATAGTACCTCTAGTTGCTAAAGCATTAAATGTACTCTGGAACTTTTCAAGCTTGCTTGCTATTTCAGTAGCAACAGCACTGTTGTCCTGATTATTTTGGAAAGTAACCTGCTTTTTGTCTTGACGATTTTGTATTGCTTCTGCATCTTTTTCTAAAGGTGCTTTTTCTCTAGCTGCTGCATCTTCAATTGCTTTCGCAGCCAAATCACTTTGTCTGTTCATTGTTAGCTGGTCTATGTCTAATCTTGCTTGTGCAGCTGTTGCCATATCACCACGAGCTACCGCATCAGCATATTCAATCTGAAGCTTTTGTAGCTCTAAAGCGTAATTTGATGCATCTTGAGTTGCTCTTAAGGATTCTAGCTTTTTATTCTTTTCATCTTCAATAAGCTTAATCTTTTTAGCAATTATCTTTAGCTCTTCTTGGGCACTTCTTTGTGAAGCAGCATTTGCTCTTTGTGCAGCAGCTGAAGTTGCTGCAATTGTTTTTTGCAATGCACTATAAGCCTTACCCATTGTTCCAAATGTAGTTTTATCATCTGCTGCTTTTGTTAACGCAGCAACACCAGAGTCAACTGCTGAATTAAATCCAGCTAATTTGATTGCTAGCGTTGAGTCTATCTTACTTAAATCAATATTAATGCCAGAAGTAAATAGTTTCCATTTTGCAAGAATTCCCTTAATGCTATCTGCTTCATTTGTAATTGAAGCTAATAGAGGCTGTGTCTTTGTTAAGTTATCGTAGACATCTTTTCCAATTTCTTTATTCATTCCTGGATTCTGCTGTTCTGCTTTAGACATTACTATTTCATATGCCTGATACTCGTCAATAACATTTCCTAAAGCATCTTTTGTTCCTACTAAAGATGAAGTAGCATTTTGGAATACATTTATAAGTCCTTCAAATCCATTTCCAACTTCCTTACCCCAGTCAGCTGTTCCATCTCCTCTATTTAAAGTATTTACTAAATTACCAACTGCAAATTCTGCTGCTGTTGCTTTATCTGTAATTGCTGCAAATCCTTTATCTGCTAATAGTTGATATACTTCTTTAGACTTATTACTATTTGCCAAAGCACCATAGATCTTCTTATTTGCTTCTTCGATGCTCATTCCAGCAGCAACCATTTGTGCTTTTTGGTTATTAATTAATCTTTGTGTTTCATCTGTGCTTTCAGATCTATTAAGTGATTCAATTAAATCTTTTAGCCCCTTGCCCTCTTCTTTAGCCTTTTTAAGGTCTTCTATAGATTTAGGTAGTCCAGGCATTCCAATTGCGTTACCTTCAGACCCCTTAGCAGCAGCAGCGGCAAGCTTTGCCTTATCTATATAGCCCTGCATGGTTTCTTTAAGATTGAAATACTTTACTCCAGCTTGCTCGGCAGCTTTAGCTGTCATAGAAAGACCCATTGATGCATCTTGCTGAGCGTCCTTATAATCCTTATACATCTTTAAGCCTATGCCAAGTGCGGTTACTACTAAGCCTATCGGGCCAAAACCTTTTGCTAGTCTTAATATTGCTGGAATTATTTTTACCATAACTGTTCCAGCTTGTCTTGCAGCGTTAAATCCTTTTGCTAAAGTAGCCGCACCTGTTGCTGCACTCTTTAATCCTGCACTCATTTTTGCATATGGTAAGAATGGAAGAATGCTGCTTGCTGCCATAACGCCCATACCAGCAGACATTCCTGACATTTCGTATTTTCCAATGTTGACTTTTTCTTTGCTCATCAAAGCCATACCGCCCATTGAGCCAGCCATTCCAAGTCCCATTTGAGCGCCCATTCCCATGGGTCCTCTTCCAGGTACTGAGATACCAGCAGCTTGTGCTTGCTTTCTTGTCATAAGCTGGTCGCCAACCATAAACTCAGTTTTTCTAAATCCCAAGCTTCCTACTTTTCTTTTTTGTACTCCGTCTTGCCCAGTGTTTTTCCAGTCACTGACAAGGCCAGGACCAAAGTAAGATCTTTGATATGGATCAAATCCACCAGTAGGGTAATGTCTAGCTGTAACTGCAGCTTGCTCTCTTAAAATTGATATTTGTAGGTTTTTAGATTTTGTTCTAACCCAGTTAGATGTTGCTGTTATAGCAGATGTTGTAGCAGCTCTAGCTGACATTGCAGCAGCCTTGGCAGTGTTCATCATAGATTTTGCAGACTCTGCATAAGCCTGCTTAATATGAGTGCCTGATGTCATTATTCCATATCTTAGTGTTGTTGCACCCCTTGATATTGCCATTGATACATCTTTAAATGCTTGTGTTATTGCTGCTGTATTTCCAATTCCTGGAATATTCATAGGCATCGTTGGCATATTCATATAAGGGAATTGTGCAAGCCTCATTGTGCTAACAGTTCTAGCCATAGACGCAGTAGGAATTCCAGCGTAAGCATTACCAGCTACACCAGTACCTCCAACATACGGAACACGAGCAACCTGCATCTGAGGATTTCCAGTTGCTGTGTATGAAGAACCACCGCTTGGAGTGTAAGATGCGGATCGTTCTGCTCTTGCTCTTGCCTGTGCTGCTCTTGCAGCTGGGTTTCCTTTTCTACCATAAGAAAGTTTGCCTCGTCTAATTGAGCCGCCAACTGGACCACCAGCATTAAGATATTTTGGATTAGAATGTACGGAATGATACTTGCTCCAATCAACATCTATTCCATCATCCAATCTTTTGAGCATTGCTTCATAAGGTTTTCTAAGACCTACAGGCAATTCATTTATGAAGTTTACTAATTCTGGACGAGCTTGCTCCAATGTCTTTTTCATTTTTCGACCATATTGCTTAGGAGTCATTTTACGGACTATTTCGGCAGTATCACGTGCAAAATCTTTTCTTGCTCCGCCTTTAACAGCAAGTAGATTAATCATTGCTTGCTTTTCCATAGAATTCATTTCATCGGCAAGGGATGTGTTTCCAGATGCTTTAGGGAATACTCCAGCTTGTCCAACATCTGGGTTAAAATTACCATATACGTTTGATCTAGACAAGTCTTTATTGTTCATAAGAAGAGAATTAGCAAGCTGTCTAATTACTGTATCTTCATCCCATGGTACATCTGTCTTTGCAAAGCGTGGATCATAATCTGATTCTAGGGCAAGCAATTTGCTTTTCTTGCTTGGATCTAATGGATTATTAACCGTTACAGGTCTTTGAACTGGGGAATGTAATTTAAAAAGCCTCCTTGAAAGTTCGGTGCCCAATGGCTCATGGATTGCAGTTAATTCATTAGGAACACCTTTAACAAAAACTAGTTTCCCTTTTGCATCCTTATACATTCCAGATACTCCAGGTATAGGATAGCTCATACCAGAGCTGGCTGAAATTTGATGTCCATATTCAGTTACTGGTGTATCAGCAAACGAACCTAGTGCACTTCTTGAGCTTAATGCTTTTGCTTTTGTTAAAACATCAAGCATTTTTTCTGGCGGTAGTAATTTTAATAATGGAGATACACTAGATCCCCTGTTCCTTCCCGCTACGGCTTCTTGAATCCACGGGTACTTAATCATATCGGCTTTACGCTTTTCAGCGTATCTAGCTTGTTGAGCTAATCTAATAGCCTCTAGTCTTGGGGATAGTGGAGGGACTCCATATGAAAATCTATCTGAAGATATAGAACCACCTGGAATCATTCCACCTTTATTAAGTAGAACTGGCATAGGAGGTCTTCCTCTAAACACCCATCTTTTTCTTTCTGCCGCTGCCTCTAATAGCATACTCAATGAGCTTCTCTGCTTTTTATTTGCTCTAACTACATTTCCAGATTCAATTTGAGCTTTGCTCTTAAATAAACCATCATCTTGTAATGCTGTAAATATATCATCTGGAGTAGCAAATTTTGACAACCCTACATTCTTTAGTGCTGTTTCAAGACTTCTTCTTGCTGACAAAGCATCCAAATTTAAAACATCTGGAGATATTCCTATCTTTTGTAGTATAGCCATTACGCTATTTATATCATGAGGAAGTACTGCTGCAACACCCATGTGGCCTCTAGTAGCATACCCAATTTCACCATGTCTTAGCAAGTGTCCTCTTACATTTCTATCCAGAAGAGGTGTCTTACTGTTTGGATTAATTGCTGTTGGAGTTACTTTTTCAATTAAATCCCATACATCTTTAAATGCTGGGCTCTTCATCATAGCATCTCTGACTTTATTTAAATTATTATTTAGCCCTTTGCTTGAAGGTGTTCGTGTTGCTTCAGAATTTGGATGCTTTAATGCTGGATATCTTCTTTCAAGTCCTTTGACTTGCTTTATTCTTTGCTCAATAAATTTTTCTAAAGATCCTCCAGAAGATGCTTTTGCTAAATCAAAATTGCTTGAAGCAGCTCTAATAGCTTTTTCAGGAGACATTCCAGTATACTCAACTAGCTCAGAAGCATCAAGCATGATCATTCTCATTCTCAGATCATCTTCATATCTTGGATTATTAATAAATCTTAAATATTCCTTATATTGTTTTTTAAATGCAGCTTTATTTATACCATTAGGAGTCTTATCTGTTTGTCTTCCATATCCAGTAATGCCATTCATAATCTGCCCGCCAAAATTATATCCGCTATTTGCTGCATCTACTGCTGCGTACAACTCAGGCATTCTTTGAATCTTAGGACCAAATACTGTTTCCCGTGGTGTAAGTGCTGCTGTTATTTCTCCGCCATTTTCGTATGTAGCAGAAGCCATGGCAACAAGAGGTGCGTTTGCTGGATCCATAGATGCTGACTGATTTAATACATACCCACCAACTGGAACGCTTCCGAGTCTATCATCATAACTAATAGAAGATGGACCAGATACAATAGTTTTTCCTGGACCAAAAGATTCAATTCCTCCACCATCATTAAACCTAGGCATTCTTGTTGTTTGAATACTGTATGGTGCACCAAATGTTCTTACTCCACGAAGTCTTCCAAACTCTTCCATAACAGAAGCATTTGCCTTTTTCTTGTATAAATCTCTAAGTGTAAATTGTCCATTAGCATCAACAACTGGTTGATCCATCATTGGAGCTCTTGTTAAATCAATTCTTCTTCCTCGACCAGCAGCATATGCCGTTACTGCAGAGCCCATATCTGCCTCTATCTGTGCATTAAGTGCAAGTATTCTTGCCTTAGCTTGCTCAACTGTTATTTCTGCATTTCTCATTTGCTGAACTATTGCGGCTGCTTGAGTTGCTGCACTGTCTGCAAATCTTTGAGTTATTGGAAGAATGTCATCAAATGTATCTAAAAGCTCTCTGCTTACGGTTCCACCCATTGCAATTGTTTTCTTCAGTGTTGCAATTTCTTGCTCTGTCTGCATTCCTAGCGTTGCCATCAAGGCATGGAATTTAGCTGCTTCTCCTGAAACAATTCCTGTAGATATTTTCTTTACGCTTGTTAGCCCTTCAATATTTGGAAGTCTATCATGCATATACATTTGAGGTGTTCTGGATATTCCTCTGTTTACTGGGATAGCTCCTGGTACCCCGCCAAATATTGTTGCGGGATTATTTGGGTCTCTTGGTCTAATATGAGACATCGCTCTAGTGTTAGGATCTCCAACATATGGATCATTAGGATCAACAACTCTTCTTCCAGCGGCAACAACTGTATTTCCAGCAACAGTAGAAACTCCTGGATTTACTGGAACAGCACCTTTCATAGATGCAGCTTGAAGATTTTGATAATCTAAAACAAGTTTTTGTAAAGCATTATGTAAAACTTGTGCGGCGGCGGCGTCAGAATAGAATGCATTCTCAACCATCTCTGCTGCTTTTTGAGCAGCAATGATTTCTGGAGTAAGCATTTTCCAACCACTTGCTCTCATAAAGAAAGATCTAAGTTGGACTATTCCCTTTGTTATATAGCCAAAGAAGTTTGCCAATACACCAGTTAACATAATTAGTGGACCAACTAATGCTGTAAATCCCGCCATAAAAGTAAGAGCTTTTTTAATTGGTGATGGCAAATCGGTAAAGAAATTTAAAATCTTTGATGCAGCGGAGATAATCTTAGTAGCAACGCCTAAAAACTCTTCACCGACTTCTGCCAGAGTGGCTTTAAGTGTTTCCATTGCTTTTCTGTATTTACCAGATGCAGACTCTGTAATCATACCTAATTCTCGCTCAGCAATACCAGCTAAGTCTGATGTACTTGCTTTCATTAAATCCATTACTTGAAGAGTCTGGCTTCCTTCTTTTCCTAGGTTATTAAGCAATGCGCTCATTCTTGCAAACTGAAATTTTCCAAACATTTGCTCCATTGCTCTTGCTTTGCTTAACGGGTCAAGGCTGTCTAAAGCTTTTTGTAAGTCTGTTAATAAGCCTGTTGTGTCTCCAGTATTTTTTGCAACCATACCCATAACATCTATGCCAAAGTCTGACATCATCCCGACAGTTTGTTTTGTTGGGTTTATAAGAGATGCAAGTCCAGACTTTAATGCGTTAGCACCTTCTGATGCATTAATTCCACCTTCTCGCATTGCTGTCAAATAAAGAGCTAGGTCTTTGACGTCTCCGCCTAGTTGCTGAATTACTGGACCTGCTTTTGGAATTGCTTCCACTAAATCCGCAAGTGTAGTTGATGTCTGGTTTTCAACTGCGTTTAAAAAGTTAATTGATTCTGTAAGCTCTTCTGTGTTCTGTTTAAATGCTGTTTGAATTGATAGGGTTGCCTTCATAGCATCTTGCCTATCAACTTCACCTAAAATAGAAAGTCTAGTGGTTTCTGAAATTGATTCTAAAAGATCGTTACCCATCTTGCCAGTCGCTGCAATATCAGCACCTAATGCAATTGTATCTTTAAATGAAGCTCCCATTGTTTGAGACAAAGTTTTTGCTGTTTGTACTACTTCTTCTCTAATTGCTTTTAAATCTGCTGCAGATGTTGCAGCTAATCCACCATAAACCTTTGTAAGTCTTACTAGCTCTTGATCTGCTTCTCTAAATGCTTTTCCTGCGGCAGAACCAAACATGGTTAGAGGAACTGTAAGTCCAACTGTAAGCTGACGACCTGCCCACTGAGTATTCTTACCCCAGTTAATTAAAGATCCTGCTCCTTCAGACAGTGCACGATTCATTATCTGAAGTTCCATGCGAGCTAGCTGTGCACTATTCTTTACAGCATCCAATCCTCTGGGTATCATAACATTGTACTGCATTAACCCCTGAGCATTTCTGCCTAGTGGTTGCAGTACTGAATTTTGAAGCATTACCTGTTCTTTGGCAAGCTCCCTGATCATACCCTTTTGGGTAGTAGCGTGTTCTCTAAAAGTCTGGAAATAATTCTTAAGCTTTAATCTACCAGCATCTAAGTTTTTACCAAACTTATCTACATCTGAATTAAGGTTTACGAAGTGACTAGAGAATTGTCCACTACCAGTTAATGTATCTCTAAATAAATTATTTGCTAATTTTGTTGAAGAAGAAATTGCTTTGTTTGAAGAAAGTAACTCTCTTTGGAGTTGCTGAAGACTAGCACTAGCCCTGTGTACTTCAGACACAAGGCTAGACAAGTCGGCTTTGGCGACTATACTGGTTACAATTTGTTCGTCAGCCACTAATTACTCCTAGAGTATCCTAACCCTGCGCCTATTCCAAATCCAGCTTTTGCTGCGAATGGTCCCTGTAATGAAACAATATCATCTGCTGATGATTTAATTCCTAGAGCCCTTCTTTGGACATCTTCAAAGGTAGAACCTTTTTCTTTTTTTTCTTCTGCTTCATCATCTAATTGGATTCCTTTTAGTGATGCTGCAAACTTTCTCTGGTTATGTTCTTTTTGATTCATTGCTGTTAAGGTCTGAATCAATTCTGGCATTGATAAATTATCTTCTAACTCCTCGTAATTCTTCCAATGTCCTAAAAGAAAAACTTGTCCCTCTAAAGCGGCTAAATCTAGTTCTGACCAGCCAGTACCGCTGCCGCTATTAGGTTTGGGTCGTCCATCTTAATTCCTCCGCAAACTTCAAGGATTCTGTTAATGGTTGGAACGTCCAGTGCATCTTCAAGCTTGTCAAGGTCTGCAACAAGATCAGGTAGTTGAGTTTCTAGTGCTACTCCACATGCTTCAACTAAAATACCAAGTGTTGCTGTCTCGTCTTCTGCGTCTTGTACTTTCTTAATTACTTCCATAAACTTTCGTAGTTGCTTGATTGATAATGGCTTGAGCTTTACTTTAGCTCCGCTTTGTAGTTCAATCTCTTCTACATCATATACTGTACTTGCCAATTTATCCTCCTTAAGGATCGTCTAAATTATTATAGCATAACCATTATAAGGGTACAACAGCAAAGCCCCCAATTTCTTGGGGGCTTTGATATTAATTATATTAATAATTAAACTGTTAGAACGCGGTCAATAATCTTACCGTATTCTGAACCAGCGTGAGCTGCGTCACCTGATGGTAGAAGACGGAATGTTACTGGGAATGTTGTTGCTGCTGTACGAGCCAAAGAGAACTGTGACTGTTCTACAGACAAAACACGACGTGCATAATATACACGCTCAGTTGCTGATGCCTCTGAAGTTGGAGCTTGTCCAACTGCAATTAGCTGACGCTCTGTTGGAGCTGCACCAAGTGCACCTGCTTCCAAGCCTAGTGTGTCAACTGCTGTTGCACCAGTTCCTGATGATGTAAGTGTTGATCCCTTTTGACCAAATACTGCAAGAACGTTCTCTAGAGTACCTTCTGCCATTTCTGTTGAGATCTGAACCATCATTGCAGACTTAAACAGCTTAGCTGTATCTAGCAACTGATCAACAGTTACTGAGTCGAATGTTGGCTGGTAGCTGATCTGTAGACCGTTATTTGTGTAACCAACGTTACGGTAAGCTCCACCAATTGCTGGTGATGCCTCTGTAGGCGTTGCTGTCTGAGTAGCACCTGTTGTTGTTAAAACTTTATTTAGTGTTGTAGTGTAAGACTCTCCTGATGAGAATGCTGGTACGAAACGATTCTTTGATGCAACGAAAGCGTTTGCTTCGCCTGCATCCATGCTTGAATCATAACCAGAAACTGTTGAGTCTTCTACTGACAAGAATAGCGGTGATGCACCAACAAGAATGTTTCTTGCGTCACCTGTATTTTGATATGCCATGTTGTATTGCCTCCTGATTTCATGAAATTGATATATATATATTTGGCTGGCTAGGCCCTTTCCTCTAGTCTAATTTTACTCTACTAGAGTATAAAAGGCAAATTAGGCAAATCTGCCTTTGCCATCTAATATCCTAGAGTATTTTATCTCTAATATGACATCTGCTGCATAGAATCCTTGTATCTCTTCTGATGGGGATGTGGATGATATTTCTGCTACTTGGATGCTATGAAACTTGAATTTATTAGACAGCCCCGCCCATTTATTGACATCCTTTGCAGAATCATCCATTCTTCTAAACTCATCAGTTAGGAAGTTTCTTATTTCAACAATATCAAGTAGATCTGGTGAATATAGGGTTAGAAGGATTTGCTCGCAACATATCATCCAGTTGTTCTCATAAGACATCCCTATCTTATCGTATACTATGTGTTTCTTCCCGCTTAAAAATTGATTCATTTCTGGCTGTTGCTGAACTGGGACAATTGGGACGAGAGTCTCATTTAGATTATCAGAGTAGTAGTCTTCTTGATTAAATATATCCAGAGCTGTAAGTCTGCTCCACAGGAACTTTCTTATTTCAAACATTGAATCTAATTTGTAATTAGCCATTTGCTAACCTCGCAAATGCCGCTGATGTTGCAGCTTCTGCTTCATTTGCTAGCTGATTTGGAGAGAAACTATATTTAACTGATTTAACTTGTGCTGGAACTCCTAGTGCTCTAGATAATGAAGAATTAAAAAGCTTTTGAAATCCCGATTTTTTAATAGACATATTGACTAGCTGTCCAGTAAAGAAATATCTATATTGTGAAAAGAATGCATTTTTAGTTGCCGCTCCGCCTGGCTTTTTGACAGTAACAGATTCACCCTTGGGCATAAATACTGTATACCCATCTACTTCAAATACTAATCTTTCTGAAAATCTTGGAGCAATAACTACTGTTTTGCCCTGCTCCATTATCTCAGCTTTTTTAACAAAGACATGCTTATTGTTAGAGTTTTCAGATGGTACGAAAGATTTAGAATCTATTAATTCATAATTAACTTTTAATGAAAGCCCATCTGCTGGAAGTTTTTTTAATTTAAATAGTCTAGCCTCATCCTCACCAATTCTTCCCCATTCATAAACATGGTGAAAAGACTTTGGAGATGTTCTTGCTTTTGCATCAATATAGTCTCCAAAATCAACTTGAAGTTGATCGAAGATTACGCTTCTAAATGCTGCTTGAAATTGAGAGTTAGCGGCGAGCTTAGCCATGACATTTGTTTTATAAAATAAAGCTGCAGATATCTGAGCAACAGTACTGTCTTTTATTGCGCCGCTCATTGGCTTATTAGACATTAAATTAACTAATCCGCTTGCTGCTTTAATTGCTAAAATTTCAGATGCCAATTTGCTGATTCTCCGCTCTTTGTAGTGATGAGTTATATCCAACTACATTTCCAAATGGATCTGCTATTGGAGTTGTTCCTATCACGTCAAATACTGTGTCTGTATCATTTGGATAATTGAGCTCATACCAAATTGGCTTACCGTTGACATCAACAATATTTTTAACTTTGTCTCTGGCAGTAAGCCTATCAGATGTTCTAACTTCTATGTACTGATTGTTTGAATATTTATTTGAAAACTTTTGGCTATCGTTGGACCTATTTCGGTTTTCTGTAATTACCCCTCTAGCATAACAATCTATTGTTTTAATATAAGAAAACTCTCTAACCATTGCACCAGTGTTTGGATCCTGCCGTTCAGATTGACGGTAGACATCCATTTTCATGGTCATTAAACCATCAACTAGGTCAAACATTACACCAGTACCATTTGAGTTATAACATAATCTGCTAGAAGCTTGTCAGCGTAAGAAGAGCCCGTTCCGCTAAAAGCTTCAGAAGAATATTCAAAATCCCAGTCTGTTGTAGATATCTTTTTAACGTATCTATCTCTCCACACACGGTCTTTTGCAAAGTACATCTTCATTAATTCTACCGTTGCGTCACGAACTTCATTTGGGATATAGTCCCAACCAAATCTTGCATACACTTTGTAACTCTTAGATCTTCTAAAAATATTTGGAGATGAATCATTTATTGAAGGGGGCACCATTCCATTTGCAATATACACATCGTCATTAATGCCAGAAAAATGATTGGCTCTTATTCCAAATCCACTTACTGTATTTTCAACAACTATTCCTAAGTTATTAATACTATTGATATTGTCTACAAGCAATTCATCATTGGCATATAGAGTATGTAGCCTATTTATTTTTTTAGGCATTGAAAGTGTATCTGAATCACTTCCTATTGTAAAGAAGGTATCATCATGCAAATAAAACTTTTGTCCCGTGTGCCCTTCAATTATGTTTCTAGCGTATCTCTCCGCCAATTTTAATTCCTGATATGTTTTATGACTTGGATCATTTGCATCTGACCCAAGACCCATTTCTTGTGCTGCTTCTTGGATATCAACATATGGAGTAACAATATCTAGGTAGGTTGTAGTTGAGTATGCAGCTGAGTTGAACTGCCAATCCCAAACTAACTTAAACTTTCTATTTCTTGTTGAATGCTGCACTGGCAGATAAACACTAAATGATCCTTCGTCAACTTCACTCGCTTCTGCTGTTACAGTAGCAATAATTGATGATGGACTAATCTGCGGAGAAACAAGCGGATCACCAGTTATGTCATAAAATTTTACAACTACGGATGATGTTGGCGTTATAGCTTCACCTTTTACGTAAAGTTTTGTTGTTGCTGCCGTGCTTGTGTTTATGTATATCTCTGCCATGTGTTAGGCTTAGTTGTAGTACTCCTGTACTTCTCTAGGTGTAGCCAATCTAAACCCTTCCTCCTTATCAAAAATTTCTTGAGCCACTTCTGGCTTCATTGCTACAAATGGATGATCTCTAGTGAATGTAAATCCTAAAGCATCATATCTAGCATTTGGTCGATCCATCTTTACAAGTACCATATCTTCATCAAGCTTTTGATTTGGATCTAGTCTAGGAAGAATTTCATCTGCATCTTCTTTTGCGTTCTCTATATTTTTTAGTGTCCCTTGGTAAACTGACCAAGTTACTCCTTCTTCTGTTAGGGCTGCAATAACATCTGCTTTGTTTTTTAGTCCATCAACATCAACTGCGAAGTCCGCTGCTAGTGTCTTTAGATCTTTGACTTTAAGTGTGTCAAATGACATGTATATACTCCTTTGGTATGTATATAAATTATAGCACTATAAAATTAAAATGAAAAGCCCCCAAAATTAATTGGGGGCCTTTCGATAGTTATTTCTTATTTAATTAAGAAGCAACCTTAACGTCTTTTACGACTACCCATGCATCTGCCTGCTCAATTTGGGTACCCACGCGAGTATACATTGTATATTCGATTGAGTCCTTCTTTGGCCAGAAGAAGCGGTAAACAGTTACATCACGCTTGATACCAATAACAACGTTATTTGGGAATGTCAAGTGGACGTCTCCGTGCTCTCCTGTTGGAGTTGCATATGAACCAGTCTGAGTTTCCTTAAGTAGTGGAACCTCAACAATTGGAATACCAAATGCGAATGGAGCTACGAAACCTGCTGGGCCACCTAGGCCTGGCTCGTTTCCACGGATAATGCTTGAAGCGATATCCTGTGGGTTTGCAGAACCATAGTTACCCAACTGTGAAGTTGAGTATAAGTAGTCTTGAATTAGGTTTGAGCCTGCAAGGAAGCGTAGGTCTGGACGACGTTGCTTGTACTTACGTGGCATAGCCTTAAGTGCCTTGTTGAAGATTTCACGAGACACGTTTGCGCCCGCTCCAGCTACTACATGGCCGTTTGCCTTTGCAATCTTAACAACACCGTCGAATGACTTGTAAAGTAAATCTGCAGTTAGAGCTGTGTTACCGTTAAGGACTACGTCCTCAAGGTCGTTACCAGCCTGTGTTGCCATAAGTCTTGCAATGTGATCTTCTAGATCTGCACCTTCAATATTGTCTTCTAGAGACTCAGTTGAAAGCTCCCAATCTAGGCGAAGCTTCTTTGTTGTGAGAGAAATCTTTGAGAACTGTACAGCTGCATTTGAGCCAGTGTTCTCTGCTTCAGCTGCAAGCTTCATAAGCTTCTCACCGACGCCGATACGATCAATCTCTGTAGTGTCAGCTCTCATTCGAACTGTACGTGCTACTTTACCGATTACTGTTGCATCGAACATGTAATCAAGGAATCTTGCGGATTGCTCAGGATTGAGCAAGCCTCCCTTACCCTCGGAACCTACGTGAATTCCGTCGGTAGGGTTTGCTGCGCCAGTCATTCCACCTGTTAGTGTTGTGCCTGCTTCAGCTGCTTTTGCTAATAGTTCATTACTCATTAGTTTTTCACCTTACCCTTTATTTTGTTAATTCGCTAACGGAACCGAGGAAAGTGCCGTTCCATTTTGATTTTTTGATTGTTACTCCTGTTGACCCGCCAAGGTCAGAGGACTTCTTGATTGCAGTGTCTGATTCTACTGCGTCTACTCTTTTTTCAACTGTGTCCATGATAGACTTAATTGAATCAACTGCTGTTGAGAGTTCTGTGTGCTTTTCTGCTAATTCTGAAATTCTCAAATCGACATTCTTGCTAAAAGCTTCGACTGTCTCCTTGATTGTTGAAACCTGAGCAGCGTTTGCCTCAGAGGCCTTTTCCAAAGTCTCTGAGAAGAAACCCTTAAGGTCGCCTAGCATTTTAACAAAGTCAGGTGATTCCTGAACTGTTAGTTCTGCTGATTTTTCCAGAACTTCGGCAGAAGTTACTTCAGCTACAACTTCAGCAGAATCTTGTTCTACTGGGGCAACTTCTTCAATAATTTCTGCAGGTGTTTCTACTACTGCTTCTTCTACTACTGGAGTTGCTTCTGTTACATTAAGCTTTTCCACTTCATTTCCTCCTTCTGCAATTGCCGTATTTATATTTTGTGTTTCAGGCAATGTTTGCAATCTTGATCTACGTGAATCAAGAATCTTTTCTATTTCTTTTCCTTTGTTTACGTCGTTTGATTCTACCCATCCAATGAGTTCTGTTTTTTTACCAGTAACTGGAGATATGTATTCTGATTCTGTTGACATAAATACAGAGTCGCTGTCTGCACAATAAAAAATATTTTCCATTTTAACATCTGCTGCGATGCCTTTAAAAATCATTTGTCCGTTTACTTTTTCAATAGATAAAATGTTACATAGTTCATTTGCTGGTGAATCAACGATTGATAGTTCAACTAGTGCATAGTCTTTGATGAATCTTACTGATGCTCCTGTTGATTTGTTTACTTCGTTATCTGATTCAATAATCTTTCCGCCGATAGAAAATCCTGTTAGTGTTCCGTCTAGAACCTTTTCCCAAGTGTCCTGAGCGCCCTTAGAAATGTATGCATCAACGTAAACACCGTTGTAAAATTCTTTTGTTGCAGGGTCATAAAAAGTTTCTGGTCTAAATGATGCTACCTTGCCAACTGCAAGCGGCTGATGCATTTCTCTTAGATTACCTCTAAAGCTTTCGAACGCTTTCATGCTAGCTTCTTGAGTAACGACATCACCAGTCTGATCCAGGTTATCTAATGTTGCGAATCCTGAGACTGTTCTTTTCTCTCTATTGACCTTCGTAAATGGAACTGATAAATTAATAGCATTTCCATTAGAAGACCAATGTGACTTTTCTATGATCATATGTTATATATTATAGAGATTGTTGTATAAAAAGGCAAATAACCAGTTGAGTAAGACTAGTTGACTTGTCTTCCATCTCCCTTTGCATTTCTGCCCTCCCCAGATTTATCTGGTGAATTGGCAGATCTTTCTTGATCACGGGCTCTGCTTTGGGTTGCTTGGGCTTTAATTTCTGCGGCTTGGGCTGCAAGATCTACTGGAACGTCTCCGCCTTCTCTTGGAACCATACCCATTCTAACTCTAATTTCATTTGGAGTTATTACCTGGAATCTAAGATATCTTTCATCAATCTTTGACTGGGTATCAGCATCCGTTAAACTTAATTCGTTAAATTTAAGCTCTAAGGCATCAGTCATTTCCTGGATTATTTTATTAATCTTTTTCTCAAGGTTTTCTTGCGCTGGCCTGCAAACTTGCTCTTTAAATGTTTTATCTGCATCTCTTGCGGCAGCTAAATTAATACCTGCTGGAGTTCCAATTTTATTAATTGGGACTCTATGAGCCATCAATATTTCATCTCGATTTGAATTTCTGTACTTTTCAAAAGAACCTTCTTGTGCCCCTGCTTCAATTGGCTCCATTTTAAATTCAGTTTTTGAATCTGATGAGTCTGGTGGGAGTGGAATATACAGGGATCTATGATTTTTTCCTTTAAGCCCAACCTGAAAAAATTCAAGCAATTTACGCTCTGACTCTGGGGAAAGCTTTGCCCCTTTTACTGTAATAATATATCTTGGTACCGCTTTATTTTCAAAGTAGTCCAGATTATACTTACCAGCAAATTCATTGCCTGCCATAGCATTTTGTGCAGCAATAATATCTGGGATTCCATAATAATTATTTTTTGGAGTGTACTTCTTTAAATGAATAATTTCATTAGGTCTATCCTCTTGGCCAGCAATTGGGTTTACGGTTTCTGTGTCTCCGAAGTTTCTAAAGAATACTGCCTTACCATATAGAAGCTGTATAAAACCGTCTCTGAGGCGCCTCACACGCATTGTCTTTGAAGGTATATGACCGATGTACCCTATCTTGCCAGTCGTTGTTCTACCGACCTCCAGATAGCCATTACCAGTAGCCTCTATGTCAGTGTAGAACTTTATAAGTGTTTCTTTAAATGTCTCATCTTCGTTGCAATCTTCTAGCCAGCGATGCAGGTCTTGCTTAATTCTATTTAGCTTTTTACGTGCTCTTTCTAATTGCTTTTCATCTTCGATATCTTCAAGCGTGTCTGTAGTTTTTTTTGATTCAATAAAGTCAAATCCTAAACCTACAATATTAGCAACCTTTGCATTTATTGCTGCGTAGTTGTAAGGTGAAATTTCATAAATTGTTGAAAGATAGTCTAAGTTGTATTCTGGTTGAATTAAGTCAAATGTTGCGTACCCGCTAACTGCCTGTTGATGTTGAAGTTGCTGACTTACAGAACCATCTTTTCCAGTAAAAGCTTTTTGCAAGTCTCTCGATACTTTTCTTCTAAATGAGGCTCCAAGGCCTGAAAGCTTTAATACTTCTTCTGCATCTATGTCAAACAGGTCGTCAGACTTTTGAGTCGTAGGGTTATTAAATCTTACCCAGTCTGCTGCATTTGAAATGTCAATATTTTCGCTAAAAATTTCGTCTTTAGATTCAATCATTTTTGAGGACCCCTAAGTTTAGCCATCTCTTCCTTGTGAACTCCTATGTCCAACGGATCTGGGGTGAGACCCCATCTTAATCTTTGCTTCTGGTATTCAAACTCTTCTTCATCAATTTGTCGGCTTCCTTCAATAAATTTAGGCTGGCCTTCTTCAATTCCATAATGAGCAACCGCTTTTGCTAACAAATCAATTCTTTCTTTATTGCCCAGCATTGATTGTATAGACAAGAAGTTGTTGTCTTCGTCGCCAATCCATCTTCCGTCAGGCATCTCCCAGACATAGACTCCTAATCTAGTCTCGCCAGATTTCATTTGAGCATTGATTCTTTTTATGTCCATAGTTAATTATTTTACCACTATTGTAGACATAAGTCCAGCTTTTTGTCACTCAATATGACAAAACTATATGACCTGGAACACAATTCTGTCTCTAGAGTAGGTTGCCACTGACTCTTCTGTCATCTCCATAGACGAACCTTGAGCAATAGAAGCAGATTTTCCAATATATAGGTCATAATGCTCCTGATGGCTAATTAAAGGATTAGAATATAATGCTATATTTTGATATAAATTATCGTCCAATACACCTGATCTTACTCCCAACAATTGCTTTCCATTAAACCATATTTGACCAGTTATTGCAGCAGTTGTCTTTATTAGTATATAGTTTGGCTCTCCTATATAAAGGTATGAAGATATGTTTGTAGCGGATGAGGCATCTTGTCCATTAATATAGATATTGCTAATATTAGACTTTGTTATCCCTCCGCCTACCGCCCATGACAATGAGGTCTCTACTAATCCAGTCTTATTAAATAAAAGGTTTCCGTTAGATAAAGACTTTGGAGTAAATATCATTTCAATATTCATATTCTCTCTTGCTGAATCTATGTAGAATGCCGAGGATCTTGGCCTTACTCCATTTTTGCCTTCTCTAAGTCTTATCGGATAAGTATCGTTTGCTATATCAATATCCCAAACAGATCCGCTTGATGGCTGGGATATTGAAAGGTTGCTACCTCCGCTATGACCTAGCATTTTTTTTGTAGAATAAAAATAAATTTTTAACGAGTATAGTTCTGGTAGATATTTATTTGAATCTGTAGAAGAAAAAACAAATTTAAAATATAGTATCTTTGTTGAAGAAAAGCTAGAGCCCTGAGTAAAGCCTGGAATAGATGATCCATTTACACAAGGTAGCCAGGGCCCCGAGTCAGAAGTTTCAGATACATAAACTGATAATCCAGTAGATGCAACCCAATCAATCTTAGAAGAGACATAGGCTTTTGTAACATTCAAAACCATGTCTTCTACAAATTCTCCAGATGTAGATCCTGAATTTAAATAAATGCTATTGTTGTTTTTATTATAAGAAAGGTCAGCATTATCATAAATAAGAGTATCCCATGGAACTTGAGCTGGATAAACATATTTGGTTTCTACCTCTTGATACCTTTCTCCCGCCTTAAATAATTCACCTAGGTCTGGCAAAACTATCTGCTCATCATTATTTAAAAATAAATTATTATAGTGAGATATTATTGATTGTTGAGATAAAGAATATCTGTATACAGCTGGACAATCAATTAAAAAATATTCTCCAGACAAAGCAGGTCCAGATACCAAAGATACTGATGTATTAGTAAACCTAATAGAGACTGGCTGTGTAGACACCATAACTCCATTTACATAAAGGCTCATAGAGTTTACAGAGTATACGCCAACAACATGGATAACCCTATTAGGATTTGGTACAGAATAATCAATTCTTTCAGATTCTAGTTTAAAAACAATATTTCCATTATCCCAATACAAACCAATACCGTTGGCATCTGCTAAAATTGGAGTTATAGATGTTATAGTTTTTGGATGTATCCATGCTTCAATAGAGAAGTCATTGTCATAAGTATCAAATGTTCCAAATCCCCCAGTACCCGTTGTTCCAGAAAAATCTTTTGACATGGCAAACTGAATATAATTAGAAGAATCAATCTTATTTGTATGGGCTCCGCCAGAAACTATTGGCATTCCCATTTTAACTATCTGACCAACATATGATGCGTGATTGTTGCAACCAGAGATGTCATAGGCTATCGATCCAGATGACTCGTCTAATTTCCACAAGCCAACAGGGGAATCTTTAATTACATCTAGATAGTAGGACATATTTTAATTATATCAGAGGGTATTGATTAAACCCAATGACCTATTGCAATATATCTTGAATTGCCATGAGCTGGTTCTGCGGTTACTTGTACATCTGATGGAGCTATAATTATGCTGCCTGCCTCTGGCTTAAAACTAGGTTTTCCAGGTATTGAAATCTCCCCACCAGAAAAAGAATCATTGATGTATAATCTAGCAGTGTATTTACCATTTGCACCACAGTTATTTTTTACTTGGCCCTCGTTATGTTTTCTGACCCAGTACCTAGGACTCAAGTTCACTGGCTCTTCTATGTTGTTAAATATCTTATATTGAGTAAAGCAATGGTGGAATGTAGCCTTTAAATTATTAATTATAAAAAGGCTACGAGTATCTACAATTTCTGTTTCATTTGAAAAATCAGAGGATATTCTTTTTTCATATCCATACTCTTCATCATGCCATTTGCTAATTAGATTATTTGTATTCTTTTCACTTTCTTCAAGGAAGCCGATGTACTTGCCAATCTCTTGAAGGCAGTAGGTAAAATAAAAAACTTTTGGTGCTATCTCTTGGAAAACATACATTGCCATTTTAAAACCCTTTATTCTGGAACAAAGACTCCGTCAACAAACGAGCCTTTATTCAACCAAAATGACGGAACCATGTATTTGAGTCCGCTTTTTACTAAATGTGCTGTGTGACTATATGGTGGTTCTGATGGGAATATTATTACGCTTCCCGCTTCAGGCTTTATTGAAAAAGTAATTCTTTCTTTATTTCTAGGATCGTCGATATCTTCTGAAGCTGCATAATCTGTTGAAGTCAGAACTCCATCTTTAATTGTAAAAGATATTTGTCCTCCTTCATAGTCATCGTTTAGATACATAACCAAAGAATACTTTAATCTCTTATCTCCCTCTTGCTGGTCAAAGTGGGATCCCATAAAGGTTCCAGCTTCATATCGCTTGATAGCCGTGTCTGTCATCAAAATTAATTTAGACTCTTCATTTACTTTTTCAGCATAGTCTAGGCAAACGTTTTTAAATCCATCGAAAATTTCATTAAATATGTATTTAGAATCTTCTAAAATATCTTCTGGGCATTTTTGTAAAATTTCATCCAGCTTTAACATTTTAATTCTTTTATGATTTCCGTAAACATACATTTCTCCGCTGCATGCGCTCCACTCTTCCCAGGGCGTAATGAACTTTGAATATTTTTCTGATTCCGTTTCTTCAATTAACTTAACTAAATTTTTTGGATCAGATACTACATTTTTGTAATAATAAACCTTATCGTGCAATTTTTCAGATATCATTTGTTCTCCTTCTAATACATGCTTAATTATACCACTATCTATCATTTAAATAAATCTTCTTTATCTGGGTATACAAACTCTAGTTTAAAATCTGGGTCTTGTTTAAAAAGAACATCCTCTCCAGATGGATCTATCCAGAACATTGGTAGCATATACTTCCATCCAGACTTGACTTCGTGTGCAGTGTGACTGAATGGAGATGGTGATGGAAATATCACAATGCTACCAGCTTCAGGCTTAATATAGAAGTCGTACAATCCTTCATTTTGAGGATCAAGTATGTCTCCCTGCAAAGCTCTTTCTGTTCCAGTTATAATTCCTTCGCTTATGCTAAATGATAGCTCTCCGCCTTCGTAGTCGTCATTTGGCCAGACAACTAAAGAGTAAAGTAGTCTTGTGTCTCCTTCTTGAGAGTCATGATGAACTCCCATATAGTTACCAGCTCTATATCTGTGAACACCAAACTGTTCCAAAAGAATAAGCTCTTTATCTATCTGCTGCTCTTTTTTATAGTCTTCACATACCGCTTTTATAGCGTTAAACAATGGATCTCTTATATTAATAAAACGCTGCTTTGTTTCTTCGGAAACATCTTTATCTATATTATAAACGCTATTCAGCAGGCAAAGCTTTTTGTATCCATAAACATATGGGTGACCCATAGATCTGTTTTCATCTACGTCCCATTGGTTCCAGGGAGTAATTATTGAATAGAGCTCTTCGTGATTTTCAGAATCATTTACAAGATCTAGCCACTCTTTTACATTAGGTATAGCATTTCTATAATAATAAACTTGTGGGTGAAGCTCTTCTCTAATCATTCCGTTTTCTAGTACAGTAGTCTTTGTCATATTATTCTCCTATTTTTAAAGCAACTTCTTTTTTAGCAGTTTGATCTGGGCCAGGTCTTAACCTTTCCCCTTTTTCTTTTAATTCGGCCCAAGACTCTGCGTCTTCGGCCTGTCTTTTTCTCTGCTCTGCTATATCAGCTTCCCAAAAAGCCTGCTTGGCATCGTCATACTCAGCTTCTATATTATCCCAGAAAGAACCAATTGTCCATCTAGTACCCTCAGTGATCATTTGAACCTCATGAATATTGTGATGCCCGCCTGAAAATGCTGCAAGCATACCAGTTTTTGGCTGAAGTGAAATATCATGATCTCTAAAATTTAATACTCCGCCTTCAAAATCTTCATTTAAATAAAGAAAGGCAGCCCACTTACTTCTTTCGAATGAGTTATACTCAGGTGACTCTAAAGATGTATTGTCTGAATGATATCCAGCATAAGCACCTTCTATCCATTTTTGTGCATGGTAGCTTACTAGCTTAACCTTATCGCCTCTACATATTTCTGTAGCCTCTTGGATTTTATCTTGCAAAGATGTAAAGAAATCTGGCGCTAGGCCAAAATTTTCTTTGTCATCATCATCTGGTAAATTTGATGCAAAGGAGTCATAAAATGAAATTGGTGCCCAGGGCAAAGTTCCTTTTTCTGCAGAGTGCTCCCAATATTTAATAACACGATCACAATCTTCTGGGCTAAGAAAGTTTTCAAAAAAAACAATATCTTCTTTTACCCTATTTTGATTTTCTAAATTAAATGTCATTGAGATCAATCCTTTCTAATTTTTTAAGCTCATCATAATTAATTGTCTGATAGGCCCCAGCTTTTCTTTCTTCTTTAGTTCTTGCAATTTCCATCTCTTTCCAAATTTCCTTACCGTAAAGCTTTTCATTTTCTAACCATTCTGGTGATCCAGGATAAAATCTAACCCAGTGATTTCTTACAAAATACTTTGGTGTGCCCTTTACTTTTTCAACACCGTGCATATAAAACTGCCCAGAATCAGAAAGAAAGTCTGGATCTCCTGCTGGGAATAGCAAAACATCGCCTTTTTCTGGCTTGTAGTAAAAAGTTTTATTGTCTACTAAAAATGTAAGCCCGCCGCCTTCATAATCTCCGTTTAAATACATCGTACATGTAAACGTAAACTTATATCCTCTAAAGTCATGATAATCTCTTTGATAGTCTGTGTGAACGTGCATAGCCAGGTCTGACTCTTCAATACCACCTTCGACTTCATACTTGCATATTGAAGGGCCCATTCTTTTCCATAATTGAGTATTCAAGCCATCTTCTTCATTCAAAACTTCTGCATCAAGATCTAGAGGTACCCCAAAGGTATCTGCATACTGATTTGTTGTTTTGTTAAACACATCAATAATTTCATCCCAAAACCGTTTTTCTAGTTTTGTTCTTTCAGATGATTCAACTGAGTGATCAAACTGGTCTGCTTCTTTGCCAAACGTGTACCAGCCATGCCAATTTAAAGCGGACCCCTCTGGATTTTGTTCAGAATCTTTAATAGTCTGTGTTAGCAAATCAATGTCTTGCCATGGATTTTTAAAAACCCATATCTTTGGATACAGCTCTTTGTACTCAAATGTCATGGCTTACGGTCTCCAGTATGCTCAAGTATTTGCCAAAAAAATGGCGAGGTGTATCTTCCACCTTCTATTACTGGCCTTACTCCGTGAATGTAGCCTTTATCTCCTGGGAAAAAATAGGCTGATCCGCCAACTGGTTTAAACTCTATACCTTGAATCGGAAAGAATAGTTCTCCGCCTTCATAGTCATCATTAAAATAAAATAAAGAAGCTATATCGTAATGAGGAAAATCATTAGGGGTACCTGCATCTGGGCCTTCATGAAGCTCTTTGTCTGCATGCGGATCTTGCCTTGAACCAACTGGCCACCTAACAATAGCTGGTCCAGTAGCCTGAACTCTGACATTAAAAAATTTTTCAACCTCTAACTGTAGTCTAGATATTAGATTGTCTACAACATAAACAATATCTGGTTCTGCTGAGATTTCCATTGACCTTCTTGTGCAGACTCTGTCTGCCCAAGCGTTTGCATCATATATGACTGTTCCATTTTCATTAACATGAGAATCTGTTATATCCCAAGTCTTGTTGTTTCTTGCAAAGTTTGTCAGTCTTTCTCTTTCTATATCTGTTAAAAAGTTTTTTAGCTCTACAATATTTTCTGGACCTGTGCCAAAAAATCCCGAGGGAGTTATTGATCCTAAAGATCTGTAGTCATGTGTATCATTAGTGTTTACCTGATTTTTCATATTACTTGTACTTTCTCCTTGTCCAAAATAACTTTTTATAGACTCCACCCTCTGGTTTTCTAAATAAATCAGAGACTTCTTTTGTTTTAGCCATAATATCAATGGCTTTATGAAAGACTATTTCTGACTCCCAATCTTCCCTCTTAAAAGGAATTATTTGCAAATAAGGGGTTCCTTCTGGAACTACACCTACAAAATCATTTTTTATAAAAAATGGTATAAGGCCAGACGTTGTAACCTTGTCGCTATCTATTATACCACCCACGGTAATCCACGGCAAATCAAAATGATTTATTGGTTGAACATAAAGAGAGCTGTAGCCTTCTGGCAACTCTGGTGCCCAATTAGCATACCAATGAAAATGATTTTCTTCATATCCAGGTGGGGTTTGAAAACCTTGGGACACTCCTCTTTCTCCAACAAAATCGTCAAACTTTGCTGGTGTTCTTGCTTTTATTCTTCCATTTTTTTTATAAAATTCAATTTCGCATGGGGTAACCAAAGTATATCCAGTTGTAAATGTATCTAGCATTGCTGGGCATGCTTTAAAATTTAATGCCTTGCCGCCATCAAGAGATTGATTAGAAACAGGATTACCGTAAAAATCTTTTATATAAATATCAGCATCTAGCCACCATTTTGGAATAGCTTTTGCCATAGGCCTAGGAGCGGTCTCTTCTTTATTATAATGTTTGTTTGAGTGAAATACTATTTTATTCATTTGGGTATACCGCATCCTTCTGGACCATCTATAGATGTTTCATCATTTTTCAATCTTAAAGATTTTACTTCATGAGATCCAATTTTATTATTTTTATGATCTACAGCGTTTCTATAAAAATCAGTCCATTTTCCAGATTTATTAATATCGCTAACAATTTTGCCATAATCTTCTTTTGGGAAAAAATCTTGTGGCAGATCATTATATCCTTTTATTACTGCTATTGAATTATTTAAATCAGATAGTGATATTGGCATTATTGAAGCAACGGGTGTATTTGCTGGTATTGTTATTATTTCATTTGCCTTAGTGATTCTCCACGCAATAGGAAAAGTTCCTTTAAAAAAAGAAGTGCTGATTAATGTTGTGAAGGGCCATACTCCATCTATTGGCCAGTTTGGGGTTGGCATAGCCAACATAGACAAATTACTTTTTGTTGTTACAACTAAATTTGTATTAAAACTTATTGTTGCATTTGCTCTTGCCGTTGAAACAAACTTCTTTCCGCTTAAAATTTTTACATGGGTATCTGTTGAATCCGAGATTCCGTCCCAAATAAATGATATATCTTCTGGAAAAGATATACCCCAGCCAAGGGCGTTGGAGAGGCTTACTGGAAAACAATGGTAGGCATGCTTATCTGATGTTTCTTCCATCCATTGTCTTTTAATACCCAGCGGACTTATATTTGCTGAGTTTTTTGGATCAATCTTGTAAACATCAAATTCCAATTTAGTATCCGTCGCCGATTGAATCTTGAGACATAAATTGTTTATAGAACTGCTCGTTATGAGTCTTGTCATTATAGTCAGTCATAGTTACTATAGAATATTTTAAGCCTGATTTTACTGGCAAAGCTGCGTGAGAAAATAAAAACGTTGAAGGGAATATGTACAAGTCCCCAGCCTTTGGCTTTACAGTTAAATCAAATTTATCAAATCTCAGACCACCTTCTTCATAATCATCATTGATATATGCAACCATAGAAACTGTTGCTATATAGGACCATCCATGATCTGCGTGATAAGAAAAGTGTTGTCCTGGTCCATATTTTATAAAATTCATGGCTTCCCAATAATTCATTTCAATATTATAAAAAGAACAGTAATCATCTAATGCTAATTTTTGAGCGTCGTATACATCTTTCCACAAGGAGTTAATCTCGACTTCGTGTTTAAACTCTGGAGCATTTTCAAATTTCTTCCATTTGAAATCTACGCAATCTCTATATTCTGGCTTTTTTTCTCTATATCCAACTGTTGCGTCTTTCCAAGTATGCATGCCTTTCGACTTATCAATTGCCGACTCTAGTCTATTTATAACATCAATCTCTTTTGTTATAACATCTCTATAAACCCATAGACCTGGGACAATTTCTTCTTTATTATACAACTTCTTTTCCCCATTTTCCTATAGGACATTCTGCTTCAGCAAGCAGAACTTTCATGGACATAAAACACCCACATTTTTTACATTGCTTAGTTAAATTAACTAATTCTGGACACTGTTTACAAATTTCAAATCTTTTGCTTGCAGTATTGTCATCTTCAACATATTTTTCTTTACTTAAAAGATCCCATGGTGCGGTATCTCCAAATGTTTTTTTAAAGCTTTCCCACTTAGCCATTCAATGGTGCTGTAAATTCTGTACCATTCCAATTAAAGCCTGGTGCTACAATTGTATCTTCTAGAATTTCTACAATTTTTACTTCAGAAAGCAAGACATCTTGGTATAGTGCATCTTCAATTGATTCTGGGATTGCACTAAAACCTATTAAAAACTTGTTGTTTGCTAGTAAACCATATTGCTTTGTTCTTTTTGGAAAATCTCCTAAACTTCCTCTATCTATTCCTTCATTAGAAAAAGATACTCCATCCCAAGATGCGCCTCTTTTTATGCTTAAACTATCAATAGCAGAAGTGTCTACAAAAGAAAATGTTTCATTGTTTTCAATAGATTTTTTTGCATGGTTAACAAGGTCAGTCTCGTCATCTGATTCAATTAATCTAATAACTTGAACAACTGTCCAATTTATTGCGTCAGAACCTGATTCAGATTCATTTTTACTTAATAATGCTATTTTAATCATTAATATCTCCTTGTTTATATTCTATCATTTATGTGGGCGCCTGTCTAGGCGCCCACATATTTTAAATTACCAGTGGTTGCATCCATATCCACATACTCCGCCAACAAAGTGTGGTGGGAAGAACGGTGGGAAGAATGGTGGGAAGAACGGTGGGAAGAATGGTGGGAAGAATGGTGGGAAGAACGGTGGGAAGTGTGGTGGGAAGAACGGTGGGAAGAATGGTGGGAAGAACGGTGGGAAGAATGGTGGGAAGAATGGTGGGAAGAATGGTGGGAAGTGTGGTGGGAAGAACGGTGGGAAGAATGGTGGGAAGAACGGTGGGAAGAATGGTGGGAAGAATGGTGGGAAGAATGGTGGGAAGTGTGGTGGGAAGAACGGTGGGAAGAACGGTGGGAAGAATGGTGGGAAGAATGGTGGGAAGAACGGTGGGAAGAACGGTGGGAAGTATGGTGGGAAGAACGGTGGGAAGAACGGTGGGAAGAACGGTGGGAAGAACGGTGGGAAGTGTGGTGGTGTAAATGTTTGTGGGTCGGAGGTTGTGGCTCCCAATGATGTTCCATTAGCATTAATTGCAAAAACTGTATACGTTTCAGCGTTTGGAGAAGCTGTATCAAATGGAGATGTTGCGTTTGCGGAAAGCTCTCCACGTGCACTAGATGTTATTCTAAATGAAGTGATTGCAGAACCACCAGTTGCATTGGCAGAAAATGTAATTCTATCACTACCAGATGCTGGTACAGGACTTGGGCCAGCTGCAGACGTTGAGGCTGTTGCCGATGGAGCTTGTGGAACTGTTGTTATTGTTACTGAACCTGATGTCGTTGGCTGAGATGATCCAGCAGCATTAGAAGCAATAACTGTAAAAGTATAAGCCGTTGCGCTTGCTAATCCTGTAAATGTAAAACTAGTACTAGATGTAGTTTGTGTTGTTGATGCTGGGGTTGTTGTAATTGTATAAAGCGTTGCTGGGGGTGATGCGGCTGGCAAAGACCATGTAAGAGATGCTGCGCCATTATTATATGCCCGCCCAGTACCCACATTTGTTGCACTTAAAGAAGTAACTGCACTTGGTTCTAAGAAGTTATCCTGTGCTGAGGACTTTCTACCTATTTTCTTGTTTGCCATTTATTTAACCCCTGTCTTTATTTTTTTTCATTATGCTGTTAGATCTCCAGCTAGTAACCAAGTGTTTGTTGCAACCTTGGTGAGTGTTGCTGATGAATATGTTGTTCTTAGTGTTAGTCCTGGTGTACGAAGAATTGTAACTGTACCATCTGCTGCTACAAAATTTGCGCCAGTTCCTGATGCTTGGTAGAAATCAATTGATGTACCAATTGGAAAGGCTGTTGTTGCATTTGTTGGTATTGTAATTGCCCGTGCACCTGCAATTGGGATAAGTTGATCTCTTAGGGCAAGGCCACCTGTTGATAGGTTATATGCTGCTGAGATTTCAGTTCCAATTGTTGTAAGTGATGGGACACCAGCTTTTGTTTGAGTGCCATCTGTAAATGCTACTCCTGCTGCGGCAACTGTTACTGTTCCAGTAAATGTTGGTGATGCAAGCGGGGCTTTTAGGCCGAGGCTTGTTGTTACAGATGTAGCAAAGTTTGCGTCATCTCCAAGTGCTGCAGCAAGTTCATCAAGTGTGTTGAGTGCTGCTGGGGCAGATGCAATTACTGCATTTACTTGTGCTGTTGCATCTGCAATTGCTTCTGACTTAGCAGTTGCGATTGCTGTAGCCTGTGCTGTAGATACTGGCTTTGCTAAGTCTGCTGTGTTATCAACAGATCCAAGCCCAACCATAGTCTTTGTAATTCCTGATACTGTACCAGTAAATGTTGGAGAGTCAAGTGGTGCTTTTAGGCCAAGAGCTGTGTCAAGTCCTGATATCTTAGATGTTGCAATTGCTGCAGAAGCATTAATATCTTCATTTACAATTGTTCCAGTTGCAATTTTAGCTGATGTTACTGCGCCATCTGCAATCTTTGCTTCAGTTACTGCATCAACTGCAAGTTCTGAGCTAGTTACTGAAGATGCAATAATTTCTGCAGTTCCTACTGAATCATCTGACATCATTGATTGAGTAATTGTGTTTGCAGGAAGTGTTACTGTTCCTGTAAATGTTGGTGAGGCTAGTGGTGCTTTTGCATCAATTTGATCCTGTATAGCGGATGTTACTCCGTTTACATAACCTATCTCCACGTTACTTACGTTTCCAATTGAGGTTGATTCTGGAAGAGTTACTGTACCAGTAAATGTTGGTGTTGCTAGTGGTGCATAAGTGGTTGCAGCAGTTGCTGAAGCTAGCTTAGCATCGATCTGTCCTTGAATACCAGATGTTACTCCGTTGAGGTATCCTATTTCAAGGTTGCTGACCTCTCCAATTGAAGTTGATTCTGGAAGAGTTACTGTACCAGTAAGT
>Ga0209358_10000319_pt1 | contig 42993 bp, 40 predicted proteins | sample LauGreFa1BDMLBSN_2_FD_187574 | JGI IMG/M metagenome (GOLD analysis project Ga0209358, IMG submission 187574) | Freshwater lake microbial communities from Lake Michigan, USA - Fa13.BD.MLB.SN (SPAdes) (version 2) | ecosystem: Environmental > Aquatic > Freshwater > Lake | place: Lake Michigan, USA... | reverse complement strand
CGGTCCGTCGGCCAGCGGTTCGAGCTGGGGAAGGGCGACGAGGGTGGTGCTGGCATGGGTGATTTTCATGGCGGCGCATTTTCTGTTGGGGAAAAACGCGAATATCGCACACTCCGTGCCCGGCGGGGGTCAGGGTTTCAAGGCGTAGACTTCGTCAAAGCGGCGCTCCAGTTCGATGTGCGTGCCGCGCAACCGGTCGACCACTTCCTTGGCCCAGTCGTAGTACTGGCGCTTGCGTTCCAGTGACCAGTTTGCCGGCGCGCGGGTGCCGAGGTCGCGAACATTGCAGATCTTGTCGGCGAGTTTCACCAATCGCGCACGTTCGCTGGAGTGTTTGGCCTTGGCGACCTGCAGGCGTTTGCGCACTTCCTTCTTGATCCATTGTGTATCGGTGACTTCGAGCACGATATCGGCGATTTCCTCGCCGAACTCGCCGCGCAGTTCCTGCCAGGAGGTTTCGGTGTCTTCCAGCGTGTCATGCAGCAGAGCGGCGGCGATCACCAGCGGGTCACGCACGGCGCCTTCGTCCCATAGCACATGCGCCAGTTCGATCGGGTGATTGATATAGGGCGAGGCTTCCTTGTCCTTGCGCCGCTGGTCGCGGTGTTTGTGCGCGGCAAAGGCCACTGCCCTGAGGATCAGGTCCGTGGTATCGGTGAAAGTCGGTTCCAGCAGGTCCATGATGCTTTAGTGTACGCCGTTCAGGCGCTGCGCAGCCGCAGCATGCGGATGATCGCGATGGCAGCAAACGGCAGGCCTATGGCGATGATCAGTTGCACGACCAGGAGTTCACCGAGCTGGCTGTAGTCGGCCGGCGTGGTGACTGCGCCACCCTTGTCCTTGATCTCCCGCGAAACCACATAAATCTGGTTGAGGTACTTGGTGCCGAGGGACGAGGCGGACAGGGCGAGATTGGTGAACGAGGCCATCACCGCGAAGTAGGTGGCCTTGAGATGTCCCGGGGCCGAGTTGGCGATCCACGCCAGCATCGGGATCATCGCGATCTGGCCGAGCGGGGACTCCAGTGCGGTGTTGACCAGTGCGATGAAGCGGGCGTCGACCACGCCGCCGGTGGCGGCGGCGGTCCACTGGTGCAGGCCGAACACCATGCCGACATAGGGTAGCGACAGCAGTCCGCCGAGTACGGTCAGGAAGCCGACGACATAGGCAATCGAATGATCTGCCATGAAGCGGCGGAACAGGAACATGCCGAACAGCGTCAGCACCGAGCCGATCAGCGACAGCAGGGAGATGAACTGCTGGTCGAATTTCAGCTCGTCGATGAACCACCAGGTCACGCCTTCTCCCGGACCGGGGATCGCCCGGAACACGAAAATGACGATAACTGTGCCGAGCAGGGTGTTGCGGGCATCGGGTTCCAGTTCACGCGTCAGTCGCAGCAGCAGGAAGGCGATGATGCCGAAGGAGCCTGCGAAAATGATTTCCTGGTTGAAGGGAATGTCGCTGAATCCCATGCCCAGCGTGAAAGCGACGAAGGCCGCGCTGCCGCCGAGGATCCACCAGTTCGGCGGTGTTTTTTCCTGGTGGCTGTCAAGGAGACTCGTGATTTCGGCGGCGCTGCGTCCCTGCGCGCGCAGGCGTTGTGCGTCGCGCCGGCGCAGCAGCATGGCGATCAGTACGCCGGCCACTGAAATCGCCGGTATGCACAGTGCCATCAGGTAGATGCGCCGGTAAATCTCGACCTTCTGGTCTTCCGACAGTGCATGGGCGCCGCTGAAGACATAGAGATTGATCAGTGCCACCAGCACGCTGCCGCCGATGATGGCGACGCGTCCCAGCGTCTGCATGGTGGTGTTCATCAGTTTGCGCTGTGCGGCGGAAATCGGCTGACCGTCGGCATCCACATGCGGCACCGCTTCGACGGTCATCGCATCGGCGACAACATCCTGAACCACATAACCGACGGCGCCGAGCAGCACGGTAGCCACGTACCATGCGCCTGGCGACATGATCGCCGCCATCGCGTCGCGGTCGGTCAGCAGGCCGAGCATGATCAGCAGGCTCGAGGCGATCATTGCTGCGCCGAGAAACACCAGCAGGCTTTTCCAGCGCCAGATCAGATCGACCAGATGACCCAGCGGCATTTTCAGCGCCCAAGGCACGCCGGCCCAGAAACCGAGTGCGGCAAGGAATTGCGCAGACAGACTGAGGTAGTCCTTGACGAAGAAGGTGCCGACAATGCCGGTGAGGCCGGAAATGCCGGCGGCCATATAGACCATCAATGGCGGCAGATAGGACAGCCGCATCTCGCGACCGAGTTCGAGGATATTGCAATCCAGCCAATGCATCAACGCGCGCATTTTCGTAACCTTTTGTTTTTATTGTTATTTTAAACCGATTGTGCGGGTTTGTGCAGCTTCGGGTTTCGAGCCTAGGCCGGCAACTGAAAGCCCTTTTCCCGGAACAGTTTGATGCAGGCTGCGACCACGGCGGGGTCGAAGAGTGTGCCGGACTTGGATTCGAGTTCGGCAAACGCCGGATCGAGTCCTAGAGCGGCACGATAGGGCCGGTGGGTGCTCATCGATTCGACGACATCGGCAACCGCAAGGATGCGCGCTTCGAGGCTGATTTCGTCGCCACGCAGTCCGCGCGGGTAGCCGCTGCCGTCAAGACGCTCGTGGTGCTGCCAAACCGCATTGGCAATCGGCCAGGGAAATTCGATGCCCTTGAGAATTTCGTAACCCTGCTGGGCGTGGGTTTTGACGATGGCGAATTCGGCGGCTGAGAGGCGCGTCGGTTTGGACAGGATTTCCGCGGGTACGGCAATTTTTCCAACGTCATGCATGCCGCCGGCGACACGCAGTCCGGTCACCTGATGCTCGGTCAATCCGAGTTCGGTACCAATGGCTGCCGCCAGTTCGCCCACCCGCCGCTCATGGCCCGAGGTGTAGGGGTCGCGCAGGTCGACCATATGTGAAATGGCCTGTACGGTGGACATGATCGAACGCTCGAGGCGATGGATGTAGCCCTTGACGAGAACTTCCTGTGCCCTGCGGTCAGTGATGTCCTGCAGCACACCCAATACGACGGGGTGGTTGCCGAGCATGGTGCGGCTGCCATGTACGCCGATATCAATGATCTGTCCGTCCTTGCGGATGCCGCGGAATTCGTATCGAAGTGTTTCAATGCTGCCCGATGTGCGTTTGTGGATGTTCTCGCGCACGAGTTCACGGTCTTCCGGTGCGATGATTTTGGCAAGACTGACTTCGCTCAGTTCTTCAGGTTCATAACCGAAAATTTCAGCGGCGCGCGGGTTGACGTAAATCAGCTTTTCATCATCAACGATATAGATGCCGATCAGTGATTGTTCGACCAGCGCCTTGAACTTCTGTTCGCTTTCGCGCAAAGCGGCTTCAGCCAGTTTTCGCTCCGTCACGTCCTGAATAGTGGCGAGGAAACATTCGACGGATCGATCTGCGCGGCGGACGGCGTGAACATCAATTACGGCATAGATCACCGAACCGTCAGCGCGGATGAATCGCTTGTCCATCGAATAACCGTCGCTTTCGTCGCGCATGGTGCGGTTGAATTCGGCGACATCGGCATCCAGGTCGTCAGGATGGGTGAGCTCCGCCCAGGTTTTTTCCATCAACTGGCTACGCGTATAACCGAGGATATGGCAAAGCTGGTCGTTGAAGCGTCCCCACTGCTTGCTTTCCGGGGAAGTAATGGCCATGCCGAGGAAGGGCAGTTCAAAGAACAGCTGCAGCAGGTTTTCGCCCTGCCGGGTGGCGGTCACGTCGGTCAGGTAGATATCGCAGAAATCCGGAGGGTGCGGCACAAAAGACGCCGACCATATATGGGTGCCGATGGCAAACTCGCGCAGTCCGGGGTTTTTTTCGACGGCTATCGCGAGGAGTTCCTGTTCAAGAACTTCTGCTGGCTTTCCCTTGACGGCCTGGAGCAGTTGCCGTGCCGCATTGTTCAGGAACAGTTTTTTTCCGCCTGGGGTCACCGTCAATACCGGATTGCGATTCTGCAACGGATAACGTGCGAGTTCAGCGGCTTTTCTCTGCAGGATCAGGCGTTCCCGGAGTTGTCGCAACAGGGCGAAGGTCAGCGCGGCCAGGCCGCTTGCCACCAACAGATAGATGGTCAGACTGGTGACTGCAAAAGCAAACCAGCTTTCCAGCATCTGGGACTGGTTGAGACCGACGACCAGGCGCAGCTTCGGGTAACCGGGGATGGTACCTGCGCCGTAAACGCGGTCCACACCGTCGACGGGGCTGGTGGCGCGGAAAGCTTTTGAATTTCCCTCTTTGACTTCCGATAGTGCCGATAGCGGTTTCCAGTCGGCATGGCCGATGGCTGTTTCCATATACGGGCTGCGCAGCAGCAGCTTGTCATTGTTGTCGTAAACCGAAATCGTGGTATCGGAGTCGGAAGATTGCCGCCAGTAAGCGCCGAAGATTGCAGGGTCAATGACTGCGGTGACGGCGCCCGAAAATTTTCCGGACGGTGTGTGGATCGGACGGCTGGCGATGATCAGTGCCCGGGGGACAGCAGTGCCGATGAAGGGCTCGGACAAGTGAAAGCCACTGCCGGGATTGTCGCGATGAAATTTGAAATAACTCCTTGATGCGAAATCCAGATTGACGGCACCGGGGTTGGTGTGTGCGATGACTTTTCCGGAGGCATCGGTGTAACCGATGTTGGCGACGGATGATGCGACATCGGGGATGTAGCTGCGCAGTTTTTCAGCAGTAAGTTGTTGCCGGCTATTGGCAACATCGTGGGCAATATCACGCAGCGTAAAGTTGATAATGTCCAGCGAACTGCTCATTTGCGCGGCCTGCGCCTTTTGCAGCGCCAGCGCCGATTTTTCACCGCCATTCAGTGTGTGTTCGCGCACCCACCACAGGGCAGCGGCAATAATCATGAAAATGGCCAGGTAAAGTACGATGACCAGTGCGGGCAGCCAGCGTGCGACAAAATCGCTATGGCGAAGCGAGCGGTTGAATTCGGCACCGAGATCGCCCGCGATCATGTTGTCCGCGTTGCGCTGATCCAGATAGGTCAGTGCAATGAAAAGGACGGTGGCGGTAATGCCGACAAAAACCAGTCCCTTGACCAGCTCAAACAGCGAGGCGCCGTCAGTCGGATAGAAAGTGCCGCTCAGGAAATGTCCTGCCAGTATCCAAAGCGAACCGGCAAGTACATAGGCCAGCGTAGCAAAAACAGGTAGCTTCCAGTTGCGCATCAGTCTGCTCCCCTGTTAGGAGTGCTTTCTGCCGCCATGAAAGGAGACATGGTCGTTGATGCAGCAGACATTGAAAATTATTATTTTGTTGATTCAGCATAGTCTTTTCCTGCGCTAAATCAAGGGGGAATTACGGGTGGTGTAACAGTTCAGCCGTATCAGCTATTCCGCATGTTCTGATTCCGTGCAAGTGGACTTCCTGCCGGACGGATCTGCGGCTCAAGGGTCAGATGCTTGGCTCGTTTTCCTGCCATTTGATCGCGGTATACCGCGCGATCCGGACTTCAGGGCTCCAGAAATCCGGGGGCAGGCCGGCCTGATATTTTAGGCGGGCGAGGAATTCAGCGGCATCTGCTGACTGATCCCACATCTCGGGCAGGAAGCTGCTGCGATGACGGCCGTATTCCAGGATCAATCCGTCGATGCCTGGACGCAATTGCGCCAGGGTTGCGGCTTCATCGGTGGTTTGCAGAGTTTCGAGAGCGGACAGCACGCAGACCTCGATACGTGTATTCGCGAATTCATCGCGTCCCAGCGGTTTGAAACGCAGGTCCTTGCAGGCGGCTGCAACTGCATTGGCCATGACGTCTTCGGCGAGCGTGCGTTGTGCCTGCAGTGTGCCTGTGCCGCCGCGCAGGCGGCCGTCGTGCAGCAGGGTCACATAACTGGCGCGCTTTGCCTGCAGCCAGTCGGCATCGGGTACATCGATGCTTGTTTCCGGGTTGAGTTGGCGTGCGATTGCACCTCGCGCAATCGCGATCAGGGTTTGACCGGTTTCAGGGGGCATGTCTTGCGGGTGCGGATGCATGATGCGGAGTGGTGGCCGTGTTGTTGCACTGTCCGGCATTTCGCTGGAACACGCTGCTATAATGCCAATAAAATCAGTAAATTACGAGGGTCTTGCGAGACCTCGGGACTGCGCCGGCATAAAACCCGGCGAGAGTGTCCGGGTCCCTGACACCACCTATGACCGCCAAAACCTCAGCAGCCCGTTACGTTGCCCTGATTCCTGCCGCCGGTAGCGGGTTGCGCATGGGTGCGGGCATGCCCAAACAATATGCGCCGCTGGCTGGCAGGCCGTTGATCGAACACGCCGTGCATCGCCTGTGCGCGCATCCGCGGATTGAACAGGTTTTTGTCGTGCTGGCGCCCGGTGACACACAGTTCAACCGCTGCGACTGGCAGGGTTGTGAGGCCAAGCTCAGTGCGCTGTACTGTGGCGGCGAGACCCGCGCTGCCAGTGTATTCAACGGATTGCTGGCAGCGAATGATGCGCTCGATGCCAATGACTGGGTGCTGGTACACGATGCGGCGCGTCCCTGTCTGGATGCAACGGACATTGACCGCCTGATCGCGGAAATCGGCGACAGTGAAGTGGGCGGGCTACTGGCAGTGCCGGTTGCGGATACGCTGAAACGCGCGAATGCGGCGCAGGAGGCGGTGCAGACCGAAGGTCGCGACCATCTTTGGCGGGCGCAGACGCCGCAGATGTTCCGTTATCGCGTGTTGATCGAAGCGTTGCGCCGCGCGGACATCGCCGCAGTCACCGATGAATCCAGTGCCGTCGAACAGATGGGCGCGAAGCCGCGCCTGGTGCAGGGCAGTGCGGCGAATTTCAAGATCACCTATCCTGAAGACCTGGTGCTGGCCGAGCTGATCCTCGCCCGGACTTCACAATCTGCAGGGAAATAAAATGCGTATCGGACAGGGTTTTGACGTGCATGCGCTGGTTGAAGGACGGCCGCTGATCATCGGCGGCGTGACTATTCCGTTTGAGCGCGGACTCGCCGGGCACTCCGATGCCGACGTGCTGCTGCACGCGCTTTGCGATGCGTTGATCGGCGCTGCAGGATTGGGCGACATCGGCAAACATTTTCCGGATACCGATCCGCGCTACAAGGGTGCAGACAGCCGCGAGCTGCTGCGCGCCGTCGTGCAGTTGCTGCAGGCGAGAAATCTGGCAGTGGTCAATATTGATGCGACGATCATTGCGCAGTCGCCGAAAATGGCGCCGCATATTCCCGCAATGCGCGCCAATATCGCCGCCGATCTCGGCGTGCATGTCGATGATGTCAATATCAAGGCGAAGACCGCTGAAAAGCTGGGTTTTGTCGGCCGCGGGGAAGGTATCGTTGCCGAAGCGGTGGCCCTGATCAGCCACGCAGTCACTACGGCGGGCCGGGCCGGCGACTGAGTGCACCGGTCGCTGCAGTGCGCCGGGCCTTATAATCGCTTTTCTACGTTTTTTTCATGTTGCGTCAGGAATTGCGATGAGCGAGGTTAACTGGGCTGCCGTTTTCAAGCGCATGGAACCGACGCGCGTTGCGCCTGACGTACTCGCATTGCCGCATTGGGATGAAGCCAACTGGCAAAAACTGCTGACCCGCACCACGCCGCGGCATTTTCGCGCCAGTGAGGTGGTGATTCAGCGCGGTGCCGCTGACAGAACGCTGTATCTCGTTGCTGCAGGCATGCTCGAAGTCGGCGTCACCCAGGTCGATGGCGTCAGCATGACATCACTGGCACGCATCACCACCGGCAGCATTCTCGGCGAACAATCCTTTTTTGACAGTCAGCCGCGGTCCGCAAACGTGTGGGCGGTGGCCGACGGCACGCTGTTGCTGCTGCCGTATGAAAACTTCGCCGAGTTCGGCGAATCCGAGCCAGCGCTGGCGCGCGATTTCCTGTTTGCGATGGCGCGGGTGCTGTCGATCCGACTGCGCAATACTTCGTTCCGGCTGCGTCGCTAGGCGACCGGCAGTTCGACACGGGCGCGCAGTCCGCCGCCCTCGCGCGGCAGCAATTGCACCTTACCGCCGTGCAGGCGGGCGATGCGGTCGACAATTGCCAGTCCAAGGCCCGTTCCGCTGGTGGAGCGTGCGCTGTTCAGCCGGGTGAAGGGCTGCAGCATGCGCGTCGCATCGATTGACGGTATGCCCGGACCGCGATCCAGAACTTCAACAATGTTGGAAGATCCTTCGCTTGCTGTGGTGACTTCGACGGTGCCGCTGCCGTGATGCAGGGCGTTGTCGATCAGGTTGGCGAGCAAGCGCTGGAACGCCTGCGTGCGCAGGGCCTGCGGCGCTGTATTGCCTGCATGCATGACAATATCGCGGCCGTTCCGTGTGTAGCGTTCGATCACCGTTCCCGCCAGTGTATTGAGGTCGGATTGACCGGAGATCTGCTCTGCATCAACCGGCCGGGCGAAATCGAGAAACTGGCCGATCGCGGTATCGATGTCCCCGATGTCCTGGGCGACGCCGGCCTTGAGGTCGGCATTGCCGTGATCATCTAGCATTTCCAGTGCGAGGCGGATGCGCGACAGCGGCGTGCGCAGATCATGCGAGACACCGGCCAGCAGCAGCGCGCGTTCCTCGTCCTGGCGCTGGATGTCGGCGGCCATCTGGTTGAAGGCGCGGGCGAGGGTGCGGATTTCTGCGGGGCCGTCTTCGGTCACGAGGGTGGGTGTGGCGCCGCGGCCCAGTATTTCTGCAGCGCGCGTCAACTCGCGGAGCGGCCTGTTGATGCGGGCAACCACAAGAAATGCGCCGATCACCGCCATTGCCAGCACCAGTGCGCCCCAGCCGATCCAGCGCAGCGGTTCATTGCGTTCGATACGTCCGCGCGGCAGCGATACCCAGTATTCGTCGGTATCAATGCGGAAACTGACCCAGACGCCGGCGATGCCTTCTCGTTCCAGCGTCAAGCGTGTTTGTTCACCGAGGCGTTCGCGCAGTTGCGCGGCCATGATGCGCAGGAAGGGCCGGTCGGGTAACGAGGGCACGGCTTCATCGGGGTCACCGGCATAGACCTGGATACCCTCCTGCTCGGCGAGATCATCAAGCAGTGCATAACGTCGGGCCGGATCAGCAGTCACCAGCGCGGCCCGTGTCAGGTTGACGACACTGACCACCTGCTGCGCGGCCTGCAGCGCGCGCGGCTCGACTTCGGAGGCGCGGAAAATCTGCAGCCAGGCCAGATGGGCGACGACCAGCAGTACGGCAATCAGCAGCACGCTGCGCCAGAGCAGCGTCCGCGGCCACAGCCTCATTGTGCCTTGCCGTCGGGAATGAACACGTAGCCGAATCCCCAGACGGTCTGGATGAATGCGGGTTTGGCCGGATCGGGTTCGATGATTTTGCGAAGGCGCGAGATTTGCACGTCAATCGAGCGGTCGAAAGCGCCGAATTCCCGGCCGCGCGCGAGTTCCATCAGCTTGTCCCGCGACATCGGCGTACGCGGATGTTCGACGAGGACCTTGAGCAGCGCGAATTCACCGGTGGTCAGCGATTGGTCTTCACCATTGCGCGACAGTGTGCGTGTTCCAAGATTGAGACGGAATTCGCCGAACTCGATGACCTGCGCTGCGGCGCCGGGTGCGCCCGGCGGAGCCGCGGGCGGCTGTCGGCGCAGCACAGCCTGGATGCGAGCGACAAGTTCGCGCGGATTGAAGGGCTTGGGCAGGTAATCGTCGGCGCCGAGTTCGAGGCCGACAATGCGGTCGACGTCGTCGCCCTTGGCGGTGAGCATGATGATCGGCAGGGTTTCACCGCCGCCGCGAAGCCGGCGACAGATCGACAGGCCGTCCTCGCCGGGGAGCATCAGGTCGAGGATCATTAGGTCGTAGCGTTCTCGTGTCAGGTAGCGGTTCATTTCCACCGCGTCAGCGACGACACGCACGGCATAACCCTGCTCGGTGAGGTAACGGTTGAGCAGGTCGCGCAGTCGCACATCGTCGTCAACAACAAGAATCCGGGTTTTGGTCTGGGTCATGGTGCAATCCTAGCCAGTTCGGCGGCATCAGGCCATGGGCCCGCAACAAAGTCTTACAAATTCGCGAACTGCAGGAGCTTGCTGCAGGTTTAGCATGGTGACTGTTTGTTGCCGCCTGTCGTGATCCGGCAACAATTGCTTACACAATGGCAGCCGGCGGAAACAGTCTGCTTACAGCTGGCGACGATGATGGTCTCAACGCTCCGATGGGGCGCGGTCGTGGATCCGATCCGGTTCCCGGCATAACCCGACAGCTTGGAGGTCACGATGATCAGAAAAACTGGTAAAGACGCAAGGATGGATCCGCGACGAAGATGCCGCCCGCGGGCCGTCACAGTTACAATCGACGCCATGACGCCGGGTTAGAGACGGCAGGCTGTAATACTGGGAGCTTGGTGCATGAAAATCTGGCAGGCAATCGTTCTGGGGTGTGCAGTGCTGCAGTCAGTGCCGGCGGAAGCCGGTTTCTGGCGCGATCTGCCGTCGCTCCAGAGCCAGGGCCAGGGCCGGCCGGACCGCGGTGAACGCGGACCACAGCGACAGCGTGATGCAGGGCAGCCCGAACGTTTCGAGCGGCATCAACAGCATCAGCGCCTGTCGGACGACGAGCGCCGCGATCTGCACCGGGATCTCGACAAGGCACGGCGGGAAATCTATCAACCGCGCCGTGAACGCTGAAAACGAATGAATAAGGAATTGATGATGAAAATGAAACTGATGATGTTGGTGGTTGCGATGGTGGCGATGCCGGTGTTTGCGGCGGACGGCGCCAAAGTCGGCGAGGGCCCGCACGGTCCCCGCCACGAGGCGTGCAAGGCGGATCCTGCAAAATGCCAGCAGGAACGCAAGGCATATCGCGAAAAGATGTGCACAGAGAATCCCGAGCGCTGCAAGGAAATGAAAGCCAAGGCGGAAGAGCGCCGCGAGCAGTGCAAGGCGGATCCTGCAAAATGCCAGCAGGAACGCAAGGCATATCGCGAAAAGATGTGCGCAGAGAATCCCGAGCGCTGCAAGGAGATGAAAGGCCGGATGGAAGAGCGTCACGCGCAGTGTCAGTCTGATCCGGCGAAGTGCCGGCAGGAACGCCAGGCGCAGCGTGAAAAAATGTGCGCGGAGAATCCCGAGCGCTGCAAGGAGATGAAGGCCCGGGCTGAAGAACGCCAGAATCAGTGCAAGGCTGATCCTTCGAAATGCCGTCCGCAAGGGCAAGGTGCACCGGCGCAGCCGCGCAGCTGAGCCTCATCCCGATAAAAAGCCGCTCCTGACGGGGCGGCTTTTTTTATGCCCTCGATTGAAGGAAGCGCATTTCAGCAGGCCATACTGGTTCGCGTATAGCGAAATCGGTAGTTTTGAATCCTTCCTGGTTTCCTTGCTAATTATCTGTTTTTAAAGGGATTTATTAAAATCCCGTGATCCTGCCCCCTGAGTGCCTCGCTTTTAGGCAGTTGCGAACGCTAGAATGACATCCGCAATCCACCGGTAACCTGCGCTGCAAGGGAAAACCTGCGACGCGCCAAGGACTTACAACAAGAGCAAAAGGGGATCAGGCACCATGCTGGCAACGCGCATCAGACAAAAGGACGGTCTGTTTTACTTCGCGAGCTATCCGGCCAAGGAAGTGCTGGATCGGGTTCGGTTCATCAGCCGGTTTTATGGCGAAGGTGAGGAAATCACGCCACAGAGCCTGCCCCAGCAGGATGAGGTTGCCCAGTTCATTTCCCGCATCGAACGCACTGACGAAGCTTTCCAGCGCCAGATGTCCAAGGCCAAGGTCCGTCAGTTGCGAAACTTTTATGAAATGGCGGTCAGCCAGCCGCCGATACCCGGCACTGTGCTTCTGTTTACTTCGGATGAACTGCGCTTCCAGTCGTTGCCCGGACAGGATACGGTCGGTCATCTGTCTGAACCGGCTTCCAAATACCTGATCATCGACGGCCAGCATCGTCTGGCGGCGCTGAAGTTCTATCTGATGGAGCACCCGGCGGAAGCCGCATCTATCAATGTGCCCTGCGTGATTTTTGACGGACGCAGCGAGGATTTTGCTGCCGAGATGTTCGTCATCATCAACTCCACGCCGACGCGCATCAACAAGAGTCACCTGGTGGATCTGTATGAACGCGTGTCCTGGGCCGATCCCGACAAACGCTTTGCTGCGCGCATGGTCGAGGACCTGTATTCGGAAGACGACAGCCCGCTGCAGTACCGCATCAACCGCCTCGGCGGCCGCAGCCAGAAGGACAAGTGGATTCTGCAGGCGGAACTGTTCAACGAATTGCACCGCTGGATCAGCGCCGACTGGCGCAAGATCAGCCGCACCAGCAATCTGTATCGCGAAAGTGAACGTTTTTACGAAATCATCCGCGATTTCCTCAAGGCCGCGCATAAGGTGTGGGGCGATGCCTGGGGCCATGACAGCTACCAGATCACCCGGCCCGTGACGCTGAAGGCGATGATCCGGGTTTGCGCCGATCTTGCGCGCTCGGATGCCGAACCCGCACAGGGTCGCATCAAACGCTGGGAAGAGCGGCTTTCAGCCTGGGCCGAGCATCGCGCCCAGTTCAAGGGCGATGGTTTTTATGAGCGCTTCCCCGCCAAGGGGCAGACCGAGCGGGTGAGCCGCATCCATCGCGATCTCGCGCGCTGGGCCGGTATCGAAATCAAAACCAAGGCACGCGCGACCAAAACCTGAAGTGCTCCGGTTCAAAACAAAAGCGGCGCATGAAGCGCCGCTTTTGTTTTTAAGGCCAGGCGATGCAGTATTCGCCGCGTCCTTATTTTGCTGCCTGCACCATGATTTCCACCAGGGTATCCGGGGTGCCGAGGCGGGCTTCGACGCAGGCTCGCGCCGGAACATTCTTCGCATCGACCCAGGCAATCCAGGCCTCATCCATCTTGGCTTTGTCGCGCATGTCGGTGACCCAGATCGTCGCCGTCAGCAGTTTTGATTTGTCGGTGCCCGCAGTTTTCAGCAGTGCATCGATCTTTGTCAGGATCTCGACGGTCTGTTCGCGCATGCCCTTGCTGCGGTCATCGGCAGTGAGGCCGGCGAGATAGACGGTATTGCCGTGGATGACGGCGCGCGAAAGGCGCGAGTCGCTGTTGAAACGCTGGATATCGCTCATGGGTGTGCTCCGCGGTGGTTTGCCGCCGGCGGAAGTTCATCCGCGACGGTGGTTAAATCAGATATGTCCGGACGTCAGCCAGCGGCCGAAGAAAAAGATGCCGATGGCGATGAATGTGAACATCACAAAGTCGGGAATTTTGCTTTTGCTGTTGTTGCCGACTTGCGCCGAGTGCAGTGCCTTGAACACCAGAAAACCGGCGATCAGCAGCGTCACTGTCATGAAGGGGGCTTCGTAATGCGCCTCCCACAGGGCTCCCAGCCCCTGTGACAGCCAGCCGTTCTCGCGGAACAGGTGATAGGCGACGCCGCCAATGCCCAGAATGATCAGGCCGCCAACCAGAAGGGTGCCTAGCAGATTAAAAAGTGCTCTCATGAATGGTTTGTAACGCCTTGATTTTTGTCGTTGATTTCACGTCAGCCGGCACAGTATAACGCAGCCGCCGGGGACTGGCTGCCCTGCGGCGTAAGCTACAATCCCTGCTCCCCGTCGCATCCGTTTCCGATGAATATCCTCGCTTTTGATACTTCCACCGATTATTGCAGCGCCGCATTGTGGCGGGATGGCGCCTGCTTGGAGCGGGCGGTTGCGGCGGGTCAGTCACACTCCTCGCTACTGATGCAGATGGTCGATGAGGTGCTGGCCGAATCTCGACTGACGCTGCACAACCTCGATGGTCTGGCTTACGGCGAGGGCCCGGGATCGTTTACCGGCCTGCGCATTGCCTGCGCGGTGGCCCAGGGACTGGCGTTTTCCGCGGACTTGCCGGTGGCGGGCATCGGCACCCTGCAAGCCATGGCCGCCGCCAGTGATTCACCGCGCGTGATCTGCTGTCTCGATGCGCGCATGCAGGAGGTTTATCACGCCGCTTATGAACTGCGTGATGATCTGTGGCATGTGGTTTCGGCGCCGCGCGTCTGCGCGCCGGCGGCAGTGCCCTTGATTGATGGTGCGGGTTGGACCGGATGCGGCAGCGGTTTTACCGCTTACGGCGATGTGCTTCGGCAAAGGCTGGGGACGGGACTGTCGGCGCTGCGGACTGATGTTTATCCGCATGCCCGCGATATCGCGCGACTGGCCGCGCCGGTGTTTGCTGCCGGACGCGGATTGCCGGCTGAGCAGGCTGCGCCGGTTTATGTCCGTGACAAGGTTGCTTTGAAAACCGCGGAACGATGAGCGCGCAACTCGATACGCAGCCCCGGTTGCGCTTGATGACCGCCGGCGATCTCGATGCCGTCGAGGCCATCGAGCGCTCGGTTTATACCCACCCGTGGACGCGCGGCAATTTCGCCGATTCGCTGGCTTCGGGTTATCACTGCTGGGTTATGGAGAGGGACGGGCGGCTGATCGGCTATGCGGTAATCATGGTGGCCGCCGGCGAGGCGCATCTGCTCAACCTGAGCATTGCGGCCGATTTGCAGCGGCGGGGACTGGGCAGCGAGCTGCTGCAGTTCGTGCTGCAGCTGGCGCGCGATTGCGCGGCGGGGACCATTTATCTCGAAGTCCGTGCGTCGAATCGGGCGGGTCGCGCGCTGTATATCCGTCACGCCTTTGCCGAAATCGGCATCCGCAAGGGTTACTATCCGGCTCATGGCGGTCGTGAAGATGCGGTGACGATGGAGAAAAAACTGGCATGAGTGAAGATCAGCGGCGCGAGGAGATGCTGCGCGAGATGGGCATCAGCCCGATCTGGCGGCTGCGCGCTGCGCCTGGCGTCGCCGTTGAAGATCAGGCGCCGGCGCCGGTCCCTGCCGTCCGTACGCTGATCGCGGAAGAACCGTCACTGCAGACGGTACCCGCTGCGGCGCCCTCGGCTGACGTCGCGAATATGGACTGGACTGCGCTGAAATCCTGTGTCGCCGACTGCACCGCCTGCGGTCTGCACAAAGGGCGCAACAAGACGGTTTTCGGTGTCGGTGACCAGCGCGCGAACTGGCTGTTTGTCGGCGAGGGACCGGGCGCCGATGAGGACGCGCAGGGCGAACCTTTTGTGGGACAGGCCGGCAAACTGCTCGACAACATGCTGGCTGCAATCAATCTCAAGCGCGACGCAAACGTCTACATTGCCAATATCGTCAAGTGCCGGCCGCCGGGCAACCGCAATCCGCAGCCCGATGAGGCCGGTGCCTGTGCGCCTTATCTGAAGCGGCAGATCGAACTGATTCAACCCAGACTGATTGTTGCGCTGGGCAAGGTCGCCGCCGTAAACCTGCTCGGCCGCGATGCCAGCATCGCCAGTCTGCGTGGCAGCGTGCACGATTACAGCGGCGTCCCGCTTATCGTCACCTATCATCCCGCCTATCTGTTGCGCACACTGTCCGACAAGGCGAAAGCCTGGGAAGATCTTTGTTTCGCCGTCACCACGATGCAGGGCTTGCAAACCGGGCAATCCGCCGCCACTTGAGTGCTATTCAATTTTGTTTTCTGGGAGCTATTGATGAAAAAACTTAATATATTGATTTTATTGGTATTTTCATTAATCGCAGGCGGTTGTGGCTATAACGCCCTGCAGTCAACCGACGAACAGATCAAGGCTAGTTGGGCGGAGGTGGTCAACCAGTATCAGCGTCGCGCCGACCTGATTCCCAATCTGGTCGAAACCGTCAAAGGTTTTGCGGCACAGGAAAAGGATGTGCTGCTCGGTGTAACCAACGCCCGTTCGAAAGTCGGTTCGATTCAGGCGACGCCGGAACTGGTCAACGACCCGCAGGCTTTTGCGCGTTTCAGTCAGGCGCAGGGTGAGCTGTCATCCGCACTGTCGCGGTTGCTGGTGGTCGCCGAGAATTATCCCCAGCTCAAGTCCGACGCGAATTTCCGGGACCTGCAGGCCCAGCTCGAAGGCACCGAGAACCGTATTGCGGTTGCGCGCAAGCGTTACATCGATTCGGTGCGCGAATACAACATCATCGTGAGATCCTTTCCGAGCAATCTCACGGCGATGGTTTTTGGCATGAAGGAAAAGGCGCAGTTTACCGTCGAGAACGAAAAGGAAATCAGCAAGGCGCCGAAAGTCGAATTCAACAAGCCGGCTGCCCCCGCAGCGCCGTCCAGTCCGCCTAACGAATACACGGTACCTGCCGCCAAATAATCCATGCAGTGCCTGATGCAGTGGCGCGTGTGGGCGGCGGCTTTCGGGCTGGTCCTTGCCCTGCATGCCGGCGCCGCCGATGTGGAAATTCCCGCGCTCAAGGCGCGGGTCACCGACACGACAGGCACTCTGCCGGCGCAAAAAATCGCGCAGATCGAACAGAAGCTGGCCGCCTTTGAGCAGGAAAAAGGCGTTCAGGTTGCCGTTCTGATGGTGCCCAGCGTACAGCCGGAATCCATCGAGGAATATGCGGTACGCGTGTTCGAACAATGGAAACTCGGCCGCAAAGGTGTGGATGACGGTGTGCTGCTGATCATCGCCAAGAATGACCGCAAGCTTCGCATCGAGGTCGGTTATGGTCTGGAAGGCGCGCTGAATGATGCGACCGCAAAACGCATCATCAGTGAAGACATCGTGCCGCATCTGAAGCACGGCGATTTTGCTGCGGGCATTGATGCCGGGGTATCGCGCATTTTGCGTGTGGCCGGAGGCGAACCTTTGCCGCCACCGGCGCAGCAGTCGCCGTCCAACCCATCACCGCTGCCGTTTGATCCGATGCTGCTGTTTGCCGCGTTCATTTTTGCCAACCCCCTGACGCGGATATTGCAGCCTTTGACCGGGCGTGTTCCTGCCGCCGGCCTGATCAGTCTTGCGGTCGGGGTCGCTTTGGGCATGTTGTTCTCCAGCTTGTTTGCCGGATTGATCGCCGGCGTGGTCATTTTTGTCATTGCACTGGTCGGGGGTTCTACGGGGCGATCATGGGGCAGCGGTGGCGGTTCCTGGTCTTCCGGTGGTGGCGGTGGCGGCTTCGGTGGCGGTGGCGACTTCGGCGGTGGTGGCGGATTCAGCGGTGGCGGCGGCAGTTCCGGTGGCGGCGGCGCATCAGGGAGCTGGTGACATGAATATCAAACGTTTTTTCAGGCATGTACTGTTGCCGCCATGGCTCGCGCGACAGACGTTTCCGCCGGCGGTGATGCGTCGTGTCGAAGAGGCTGTCAGGGAGAGTGAGCGGACGCATCGTGGCGAGCTTTGCGTCGCGGTGGAGCACAGTCTGGATCTGGAATCCCTGTGGCGCGGCCAAAGTCCCCGGGCTCGGGCGGAAGAAGTGTTCTCGCAGTTACGGGTCTGGGATACCGCTGAGAACAGCGGCGTTCTGCTCTACATCAACTGGGCGGATCGTGATATCGAAATCGTCGCGGACCGCGGCATCAGCCTGCGGGTCAAGCAGGACGAATGGGAAGCCATCTGCAGAGCCATTGAACAGTCGTTCCGCGCCGGGCAGTTTGAGGGCGGCCTGCTGGAAGGCATCCGCCGCATCACCGGCCTGCTCGCCGAGCATTTTCCCGCGGCATCCGACAATGTGGACGAACTGGGCAATCGACCGGTCATGCTGTGACCCGCAGACAGGCCGTCAGGGCGCACTGATTTAGTGCTGCCTTGAACCGGTTGTGCCGGTGCTGGCCGCATCCCGATGGATTGCGGTAAAGTGCCGCCACGGTTGCCGAAAGACTGCGATGTCAATGCAGCGCGGTGGCCGCATCCACCGGAGGAGCGATTTTGGGTCATTGCGACTGTTCAAAACGCATGCACGTGAACGCAGCGGAGCGGGCATATGATTGATGCCATATCCGCGGGCCTGTTCGCACTGCTGACGCCGCAAGCTTTGCTGTTCCTGTCTCTGGGCGTGGTCTATGGCCTGGTCATCGGCATCCTGCCCGGTCTCGGCGGTGTGGTGGCGATGGCGCTGCTGTTGCCCTTTACCTATGGATTTGAAACGGCGGCGACACTGGCTTTGCTGCTGGGTGCGCACATCGCGACGATCTGGGGCGACTCGGTGACCAGCATCCTGTTCAGCGTGCCGGGTTCGGCGAAGGGGCTGGCGCTGTGTTTTGACGGTTATCCGATGACCAAGCAGGGCAAGGCCAAGCGCGCGCTCGCAGCGTCGGCGACGGGCGCGCTGCTCGGCGGCATCATCGGCGCGATATTTCTCGCGCTGTGCATTCCGCTGATCCGTCCGGTGATTCTGGCCCTGGGCCCCAGTGAATACCTGATGATGGCGCTGTGGGGCTTGACGGTGATTGCGACCTTCAGCGAAGGCTCGCTGATGAAGGGCATGACGGCCAGCGTGCTTGGCGTGCTGGTGGCTTTTATCGGGCTGGATGTGGTGACGGCAACGCCGCGTTTCACCTTCGGCAGCGAATTCCTGATGGACGGCATTTCATTTCCGGTGGCGATGATCGGCCTGTTCGCCGTTTCCGAAATGATGAAAATGTCGATCCGCGGCACGCCCATCATCGACCGTTCCCTGGTGCGGGAAGACAGCACGGTGTGGCAGGGCATCTGCGACGCCTTCCGCCACTGGTGGCTGGTTGTGCGTTCGAGTCTGCTCGGATTATGGATCGGCGTTCTGCCCGGCGTCGGCGCAAGCGTGGCCGGTCTGGCCGCCTATGCGCAGGCGGTGCAGACTTCCAAAACACCGGAGCGTTTCGGCAAGGGTGCGGTGGAAGGGGTGATTGCTCCCGATGCCACGATGGGCGCCAATGAAGGCGGCGGACTGATGCCGACGCTGGCCTTCGGCATACCCGGGGGTGAAAGCATGGCCATCCTGCTGGTGGCCTTTATCGGTCTCGGCATCGTGCCCGGACCCGAGATGCTGACCAAAAACCTGGATGTCGTGTTCAGCATGGTGTGGATCATCGTGCTGGCCAACATTGCGGTGACCATCATCGGGCTCGCCATCACGCCCTGGCTGGCGCGCCTGCCGTCGCTGCAGGCCAACCTGATGGTGCCGATGGTGCTCTCGGTGTGTTTTGTCGGCGCCTACGCAACACGCGGCCGCATCGAGGATGTCGTGGTTGCCGCTGTGTTCGGTGTTGTCGGCTACCTGATGGATAAATACCGCTATTCGCGCGCCAATTTTGTCATCGGCATGGTGCTGGCGGTGATGATCGAGCGCAACCTGCACATTTCGATCAATCTCTACGGCGCCGACTTCCTGATGGATCGCCCCATCGCGCTGGCCATGCTGATCTTTATTGTGGTCACTGCGGCCCTGCCGTTCTGGCGCGAACGGCGCCGCAAACGCGCCGCCTTGCAGGCTGGAGGTGCGGCATGAGCCGGCATGCGCAGGAAAACCTGGTATCCGCATTGCTCATCGGTCTGTTCGCCCTGGTGCTGTATCTGTGCCAGGACTATGGCCCGCGGGCGCGCCTGATCCCCCTGCCGCTGGCGTGCTTCGGCATCTTTCTTGTTGTGGTGCAGATCATTCAGCACAATTTCGGCCGGGAAGATGAGCGTCCGGCCGAGTTGATTCACGTCGATACCAGCGCCATCACGGCGTCTGCCGAAGGAAAGCCCCGCACCGAGCGTACCGAAGAACAGCTGGGGCAGTGGGGCGAAGCGGGCGCCTACCTGATTGTCGCATTGCTGGTGGCAATGATATTTACAGTCGGCATTTTTCCGACCGTATTCATTTTTACTGCGGCTTACCTGATCCTGACCCAATATTGCACGGCAGTGCGGGGCCTCACGTATTCCGCCGTATTGACGCTGTCGGTTTATCTGCTGTTTGTTGTGGCGCTGGAGATGCAGCCTTATCACGGGCTGCTTGCGGGCTGGATGTCCTGATCGAACTTTGACCAAGAGGAAACGATGAAGACCAATCGCAGGAAGTTGTTGCTGGCCGGCGCGATGGCGCCGGTGGTGATGGGCATGCCGCTGCGCGCCTCGGCGCAGGCTTCGGATTATTACAAGGGCAAAACCCTGATCATCAACATCGCAGGCAGTCCGGCCGGCGGTCATACGCGTTTCGCGCGCATGCTCGCGCCGTACCTCGAAAAGCACATCGGCGCGAAAGAGGTTCGGTTGGTCAACATGCCCGGTGGCGGTGGTCTGAAGGCTGCCAACCACGTCTGGCGGCTGAAACCGGGCGCCGCCGAAGTCTATTTCGGTAACGTATCGACCCTGCTACTGGCCAATCTCGCCGGCAGTGCCGGCGCCACTTTTGATCCGACCAAGTTTGCGTTCCTCGGCCGGGTCACCAGTGAGCCGCGCGTGCTGACCGTGGGCGGCAAGTCGGCGATCCGTTCAGTGAAGGACATGCAGGCGTTGAAGCGGCCCTTCGTGTTTCCGTCGCAAGGCACCGATGAGGATTTTTACACCATGGCGGTGCTGGCCGATGCACTCGGTTTCAAACTCAAGGCGGTTACCGGCTACGAAGGCAACGCCGACACCTCGCTGGCGGTGATCAAGGGCGATGGTGACGGTCATATCACCGGCTGGAGCGAATCACTGGGCGCCATCCGCTCCGGCGACAAGTTCCCGGTGGTGATGGTGACGTCCCAGGCTTCACCCGACTACCCGAACATTCCGATCGTCACCAGCATCGCGCCGGCGGCCAAGAAGAGCGTGGTGCAGGCAATGGCGACCATCCTCGAAACCCACCGCAGCTATATCGGACCGCCCAATATGGAGCCGCAGGCCATTGCGGCGTTCCGCGCCGCCGTCAATGCGGCGATGAAGGATCCGGCACTGCTCGCGGAATCCACCAAGGGCGAACGTCTGCTGTCGCCGATGGATGGCGCCGTGCAGCAAAAGGCAATGGCCGAGATGGCGCGTACCAGCGCCGCGCTGTCACCGATCCTCAAGGCCGCGGTGAAAGACATTCAGTAAAGCATGACGCGCGCGATCCGCACCTATTCGATGGCGGATCGCGCCGTCAGCCCCGACTTTGCGATCCGCGATGAAAAAAGCGTCACCCGGATCGCCGAGGCGCATCGGCACGAATACTTCCAGATACAACTGAATCTCGCCGGTCGCACCACCCAGCACATCGCTGCGGCCGCACGGCCACTGGGTCCCGGTGGCCTGAGTTTTGTGTTGCCCTACCGTGTGCACCGCATTCCGCATCCGCCGCGCTCCCGTTTCTTCATCCTCAGCTTCAACCTGCATTTCCTGCGCCCGGAACTGGACGTCGATCCGCTGGATCTGGAGGATGTGCCGCTGGCCCGTGCACCGGAGCTGGCGCCGTTCCTGTTCCAGGAATACCTGGATTTTTCGCTGACCGGCGATGATCTGGCGATGGTCACCGAAGCCTGCCGCAGCATGCAGGCGGAGAATGCGCGCCGTCGTTATGGTTCGCTGGAACTGATCCGCGGCCATCTGCTGCTGTTGCTGGGTACCGTTTGTCGCCGTCATGAGCGTGCATTGCTGGGGATGGCGGCGAAGCAGGCGCAACGCACCAGTCGTCGAGACGCGCTGGCGCGGGTCATGCGTCATGTGCGTGAGCATCTGGCGCAGCGCATCCAGTTGACGGACGCGGCTGCGGCGGCGGATCTGTCGCCCAACTATCTCGCCCACCTGATCAAAAAGGAAACCGGCAAGACCTTTGTTGACCTGGTGACCGAGCGGCGCATGGAAAAAGCCTGCGAACTGCTGACGCACACCACGCTGCGCATCGGCGAGGTGGCCCGGGCGGTGGGTTTCGAGGATGAAGCCTATTTCGCACGCCGATTCCGCCAGCGTTATGCGACGGCGCCGCGACAGTTTCGTCTGCGCACGGCCAGACAGTAGGAAAGTCCTGAAAAAACACCAACCCGTCACTGGTGCCGGGGTGGCAGCGCCCTTAGCATGGCGTTTGCTGTGAATAACCGGGGTGCATACACAATGAGCAAGGATTTCATCCAGATCGAAACCGACGTGCTGGTGGTCGGCGGCGGCGTCGCCGGCAGCATGGCGGCCATTCCCGCGCTGGAAGCCGGCCTGAAAGTGGTGATCTGTGAAAAGGGCAAAGTACTCGACCACTGCGGCAGCATCGGCTGCGGCGTGGATCACTACCTGACCATCATGGATTCGGGGCCGGAATGGGATACCCCGGAATTCCTGATCAAACATGTGCCGGAACTGACCGACGGCATTGTCGATATGGAAGTGGCCGGGCGGGTGATACGCGAAATGCCGCGCATTTTCCGCAAGATCGAATCGCTGGGCGTCGATTTTCGCGATCGCCAGACCGGCGACTATTACCGGCTGCGTTCCTTTGGCCTGCCGGGCACCTATCACATCAACTTTGACGGCACCGACTTCAAAAAGCATCTGGGTGAGCGCGTGCGCAAGGGCAAGGCCACGGTGCTGATGCGTACGATGGTGGTGCAACTGCTGGTCAAGGACAATCGCGCTTACGGCGCGGTGGCCTTCAACTTCCGCACTGGCGAATGGACGGTGATCCGTGCCAAGGCCGTGGTGCTGGCGGCGGGCGACGTCAATCGCATTTCGCAGAACGCCTCGGGCCTGTCTTTCGACTCCTGGCATATCCCGTACAACACCGGCGATGCGCAGGCGATGGGTTATCACGCCGGCGCGGCGCTGGCGAATATGGAATCGGTCGAGGCGACACTGACGCCCAAGGGTTTTTCCTGCCAGGGGCTCAATGCGCTGGTCAGCCTTGGCGCCTATTTCGTCAACAAGGCCGGCGAACGTTTCATGTTCAAGTATGACAAGAAGGGTGAAAACGCCCGCCGCGCGGTGATCGCCGACGGTGTCATCAATGAATACCTGCTCGGTAACGGCCCGATCTATCTGGACTGCCGCCATCTGCCGCAGGACATGCTCGACCGCATGGAACACACACTGCAGGTCGATCGTTATACGTTGCCGGCCTATTACCAGCAGAAGGGCGTCAATTTCCGTGAAGAGCTGGTTGAAGTCTCGGTGTCCGAACTGAGTATCCGCCGCAGCGGCGTGTATTTCCGCGGCAGCGGCCTCGCAGTCGATACCAACGGCGAAACCGCGGTAGAAGCATTGTTTGCTGCCGGCGACTGCGCGACAGTCAGCGGGGGGATTTCCGGTGCCGCCGTGCTCGGCCATATCGCCGGTGAGGGTGTGGTGCAGCGCATCCGCGCCAGCAGCGGCTCCTTACCTGCACTGGACCTCAAGGCACTGGCGCAGATCCGCGCGCAGTCCGAAGCGCATTTGCAGCAGGAGAGCGGCCTGCCGTGGAAAGACCATGAAGAGACCACCCGCCAGACGGTCAGCGACTACGTCGGCGTTCGCCGCAATGATCGCGGCTTGCGGATGGCACTGGATACGTTGTGCGCTTTGGCTAAACGCGAACCGACTATGAAAGCGGATGATCTGCACGGCCTGATGCGTGTGCATGAAGCTAAAAACATCCGCATGAACGCCGAGATGATGGCGACGGCTTCGCTGGCGCGTCAGGAGACGCGCACCGGTTCCTCGCATTTCCGTATGGATTATCCGAAAACGGATGATGTGAACTGGCGCAAATTCGTCATCGTCGAACGCGGCGCCAACGGGCCGGTGACGCGCACGCTGTCGACGGATCAGCCGCTGTCGGCGGCATTCAGTCGCGGCAACACCGCGGTGGCGGCATAAGGGGATCATCATGACGACAGCAAAAAAAGAAGTGTTCAATCCGATCCGCATCAACCCCGAGACTTGTGTCAAATGCAATCTATGTGACTGGATCTGCCCCGGCGATCTGATCTACAAGGAAGAAGACAACCGCGAAACACTGCCGGTGATCAAGTATCCGGATGAGTGCTGGTACTGCGGCCTGTGCCAGTCGATCTGTCCGACCAATGCCATCACCGTGGTGTTTCCCGAGCAGATGATCCACAACAAGACTGAAGTCATCACATTGCTGGGCAAGGTGGCAGAGTAGACGGTTTTCCGCAGTCCATTTAAAAGACGAATATAAACAATCATTTGTAACGAGCCTCGGTTGTAGCCCTCCAGCCCCTTGTGTATGCTGGCCTCCCGGCTTGCAACACGCCGCACAATCGCGTGCGGGCCCATGGAGGTTTTCGATGGTTGTGCTGTTCACGCTGCTCGCCGCGTTCGCGGTGTGCTGGTTCCTCGCCTATCACCGTCTGCCGGCGCTGGTCTGGATCGGGGTGTTTGCGATCCTGATCACGGCTTCTGCACATTCCGGCTGGTGGCCCGCTGGCCTCGTCCAGGCAGCTGCCATTGCACTGGCCGTTGCAGCCATCATCACGGTTCCTTCACCGCTGCGCCGATGGATGATCGGCGCGCCGATGCTGTCGGTATTCCGCCGTATCCTGCCGCAGGTCTCGCAGACCGAACGCGAGGCGCTGGAGGCGGGTACCGTGTGGTGGGATGGCGAGCTGTTCAGCGGCAGCCCTGACTGGAACAAGCTTCTCGCTTATCCCAAGCCGCGCCTGAGCGCCGCCGAACAGGCTTTTATCGACGGTCCGCTGCGCGAGCTCTGCGAAATGCTCAGTGACTGGAAAATCACCCATGAAATGACCGATATGCCTCAGCCGGTCTGGCAGTTCATCAAGGACCACGGTTTTCTAGGCATGATCATTCCGCGCGAATACGGCGGGCTGGGATTTTCAGCGCTGGCGCATTCGCAGGTGGTGATGCAGCTGACCACGCGCAGCGGCACAGCCGCGGTGTCGGTGATGGTGCCCAACTCATTGGGGCCGGCCGAACTGCTGCTGCATTACGGCACGAAGGAGCAGAAGGACTATTACCTGCCTCGGCTCGCCAAAGGCCTGGAAATGCCGTGTTTTGCGCTGACCAGTCCGGAAGCGGGTTCAGACGCCGGCGGCATTCCTGATTTTGGCGTGGTCTGCAAAGGCGAGTGGCAGGGCAAAAGCGATGTGCTGGGCATCCGCCTGACCTGGGAGAAGCGCTACATCACGCTGGGTCCGGTAGCGACATTGCTTGGACTGGCTTTCCGTCTGTATGACCCGGATCATCTGCTCGCTAACGGGGAAAATGAGCAAGACGATCTCGGCATCACGCTGGCATTGGTGCCGACCGATACGCCGGGCGTACACATCGGCCGCCGCCACCGCGCGATGACCTCAACCTTCATGAACGGCCCGAACTGGGGCAAGGATGTGTTCGTGCCGATGGATTGCATCATCGGCGGCATCGAACAGGCCGGACAGGGCTGGACCATGTTGATGAACTGCCTCGCTGCGGGGCGTTCGATTTCACTGCCGGCAAACGGCGTCGGCATTTCCAAACTCGCGGCGCTGACCACCGGCGCCTACGGCCGTGTGCGCCAGCAGTTCAAGCTTTCCATCGGTCGCTTTGAGGGCGTTGAAGAGGCAATGGCACGTATTGCCGGCAACCTTTATGTGATGGATGCGGCGAGGATGATGACGGCGGGTGCGGTCGATCTTGGCGAAAAACCGTCAGTGGTGTCGGCCATCGTCAAATACCATCTGACCGAACGCGGCCGTCAGGTCATTAACGACGCGATGGATGTGCATGGCGGCAAGGGAATCTGCATGGGGCCGAGCAATTACCTCGCCAGCGCCTATATGCAGACACCCATCGCAATCACGGTCGAGGGTGCCAATATTCTGACGCGGACCATGATCATCTTCGGCCAGGGCGCGATCCGCAGCCATCCCTGGGTGCTGAAGGAAATCGAGGCCACGCGGGAAACCGATAAACGCAAGGCGGTGCGTGCGTTGGATCAGGCTTTCTTCGGCCACATGGCCTTCACGATGTCCAATGTGGCACGGGTGCTGTGGATGGGGCTTACCGGCGGGCGGCTGACAGCGGTACCCGGTGCGCCTGAACTGCGCCGCTATTATCAGCAGTTCACACGGCTCTCCAGCGGTTTTGCGCTGACGGCGGATGTGGCGATGTTTTTGTGCGGCGGCACGCTGAAACGGCGCGAGCGCCTGTCGGCACGACTGGGTGATGTGCTGAGCCAGCTTTATCTGGCATCGACCGTGCTGAAACGTTATGAGGATGACGGCAGGCCCGCGGAAGATCTGCCGCTGGTGCGTTGGGGTCTGCTCGACTGCCTGAACCGCATCGAAGAATCGTTTTATTCCATTTTTGAAAATCTGCCGTGGCCCATCGCTGCCTGGGTGCTGCGCGTGCTGATTTTCCCGGTGGTGATGCCCTACGGCCGCGAATTCGCGCCGCCGCGCGATCCGTTGGGTCATGACATCGTTCGTCTGATGATGACGCCGGGACCGTCGCGCAACCGCCTGACGCGCGGCGTTTTCATCTCCACTGATGAAAACGACGCCGTACGTAATCTGGAGTCAGCGCTGGAAGCCGCGATTGCCGCGGAGCCGGTCGAGGCCAAGTTACGCGCCGCCCAGCAGTCCGGTCAAATCGCGCGCCGTTATGCCGATCAGATTGCGGCTGAAGGCCTCAAGCACTGTGTGATCACCAAGCCGGAATTCGATCTGCTGCAGCGCGCCGCCGACCTGCGCCGTAAGGCCATCATGGTAGATGACTTCCCCAAGGATTTCGGCCGTTCCGAGCTGTACCAGACCACTCAGGCGGTGACCTTCGAGGCCTTGGCGCGCAGGGACGGAGCGCAAACGCGGAGGTCTTCATGAGTGATTTGCGCGGCAAAACCGTATTCATCGCCGGAGCCAGCCGCGGCATCGGCCGCGCCATTGCGCTGCGTTGCGCGCGTGACGGCGCCAACATCGTCGTCACTGCCAAATCCGCGACGCCACATACGAAACTGCCGGGAACAATCCACACGGTCGCGACCGAAGTGGCGGCGGCCGGTGGCAAGGCGCTGGCGATCCAGCTCGATGTGCGCGATGAGGCGGCAATTGCCGCAGCTGTTCAGCAGGCGGCCTCGCATTTCGGAGGCATCGACATTCTGGTCAACAATGCCAGCGCGATTCAACTCACCGGTACAGCTGATACGGCAGCCAAACGTTTCGATCTGATGTTCGGTGTCAATGTGCGCGGCACCTTTCTGTGTTCGCAGGCCTGCCTGCCGTTTCTGGTGAAGGCGGCCAATCCGCACATTCTCAATCTCGCACCGCCGCTTAATATGAAAGCGCAATGGTTCCGGAATCATGTTGCCTACACTATGGCGAAATACGGCATGAGCATGTGCACGCTTGGCATGTCCGGCGAGTTTCGTGCGCAGGGTATTGCCGTGAATTCACTGTGGCCGCGCACCACGATTGCGACGGCGGCGATTGAGGTAAATTTCCCGGCCGCTATCATGAGGGCCAGCCGCAAACCCGATATCATGGCCGACGCCGCGTACGCGATTTTCCGGCGCGACAGCCGCAGCGCCACCGGCCACTTCTATATCGACGAAGCCGTGCTGCGGGAGGAGGGTTGTACCGACTTCGATATCTACGCCGTCACCCCGGGTGGTCCGCTTCAGCAGGACTTCTTTCTCGACTGATCGCCCGGAAGTTGGAGGGGAAAATGAGCAAAAACAAAGATGTATCGCATGTCATTCCGATGGTCACCGCTGTTACTCTGGATGGTCTGTTTCATGAACGTGTGAAACGCACCCCCGATCTGGTGGCCTACAAGGCCTATAACGACCAGCACTGCAACTGGCGTGATTACACCTGGGCGCAGATCGACCGGCAGGTCGCGCGCTGGCAGGCGGCGCTGGAGCGCGAAGGCCTGCAGCCAGGCGACCGCGTCGCGGTGATGCTGCGCAATTCGCCGGAATGGGTGATGTTCGATCAGGCAGCGCTGGGTCTGGGACTGGTGGTGGTGCCGCTGTACACCCAGGATCGCCCTGACAACGTCGCTTATATTCTGAACAACGCCGGCTGCAAGGTGCTGCTGCTTGAAGGTGATGAGCAATGGCAGTTGTTGCGTGACGTTGTGGGTGAGTTGCCCGGCGTGGTGCGATTTCTGGCTGTGAATGCCCTGCAGTCCTCAGCCGGCGATGAACGGCTTAAGTGGATCGGCGAATGGCTGCCTGATGACGGCGGCTCGACGCGGCACATTGCGCGTCCCGGCAATACGCTGGCGACTATTGTCTACACCTCGGGTACCACCGGCCGGCCCAAGGGTGTGATGCTTTCGCATGACAATATCCTGTCCAACACCGAGGCCTGCCTGCAGGTACTGGCGACCGGGCACGATGACATCTTCATGTCCTTCCTCCCGCTGTCGCACACCTTCGAACGCACTTGCGGTTATTACCTGACGATGATGGCCGGTTCGGCAACGGCTTATGCGCGCTCGATCCCGCAGCTCGCAGAAGACCTGCAGACCATCCGGCCGACGATGCTGATTTCGGTGCCGCGCATTTACGAACGCATCTGGGGTGCGATCCGCGCCAAACTCGACGAAGGCCCGCCGCTGCGCAAAAAGCTGTTCCTGTTTGCTGCTGAAACCGGATTCGCCCGTTTCGAGCATGCGCAGTGTCGTGGGCCCTGGCTGCCATCTTTCCTGTTGTGGCCTTTGCTCAAGAAGCTGGTCGCGGACAAGGTTCTGGCGCGTCTGGGCGGCCGCCTGCGTTATGCGCTGTCCGGCGGTGCAGCGCTGCCGCCGAGCATTTCGCGGGTGTTCATCGGCCTCGGTTTGCCAATCCTGCAGGGATACGGCCTGACCGAGACCAGCCCGGTGGCCTGCGCCAATCCGCCGTGGAGCAATATTCCCGCATCAGTCGGTCTACCGGTGCCTGGCGTCGAGGTGAAGCTCGGCGACAAGAATGCGGTGCTGATCCGCGGCCCCAATGTGATGATGGGTTACTGGAATAATGAGGAAGCGACGCGGGCGATGATCCAGGCCGACGGTTGGCTGAACTCCGGTGACACCGGTCGCATCGGCGAGCAGGGCCATGTGTTCATCACCGGGCGGCTGAAGGAAATCATCGTGTTGTCGAACGGCGAAAAGGTGCCGCCGAACGACATGGAGGCGGCGATCATGCGCGATCCACTGTTCGAGCAGGTGATCCTGCTCGGCGAAGGCAAGCCCTACCTGACGGTGATGGCCGTGCTCAATACCGACCAGTGGCGCAAGCTGGCATCACAATCCGGCATCGATCCGCTCAATGAAAATCTGCTGCGCGGGGAACACGCCGAGCAACTGATCCTGCAGCATGTTGCGGCTCAGATCACCGGGTTTCCGGGGTATGCCCAGGTGCGCCGGGTCACGGCGACGCTGGAGCTGTGGACCGTCGAAAACGGCCTGATGACGCCGACGATGAAGCTGCGGCGCGCCAAGGTGCTGGAGAAATTCAACGCTGAAATCGACCGTATGTATGCGGGACATTAAGTTTGCCGGAATGAGGAATGATGAGCACTGAGACAACAACCCTGCCCGCGGGCAAGGAACCCACGCTGCGGGTCATCCCGATGCCTTCCGATGCCAGCCATACCGGCGACATTTTCGGCGGCTGGATCATGTCCCAGGTGGATCTGGCTGGCAGTCTTCCAGCAGTTCGCCTGGCCAAGGGGCGGGTGGCCACCGTCGCGGTGAATTCCTTTGTCTTCAAACAGCCGGTATTCGTCGGCGATGTGGTGAGTTTTTACGCCGAAGTGGTCAAGGTGGGGCGCACGTCCATTACAGTTGACGTTACCGTGTATGCGCAGCGGCGTCCTGAGCGCGAAGAATGCGTGCGGGTGACCGAGGCGGTGCTGACCTATGTGGCGGTGGATGCCAACCGGCGGCCGCGTGTGGTCTCGGCACCAGAATGATATCGCCGGCGGTTTGCGTAATTTTTTGCCGGGCGTAAGATAACCCCGCAAAATCTGACCAATCTTAATAAATCTTAATAAATCAATAGGGTGGGAGGTGGATTGTGTCTCGTTTAAATCAGCGTGTTTCCTTGATGGCAGTCGCACTGGCCTTGTCATCGCTCTCCACAACAGCCAGCGCCGGCGGTTTTGGTATTGGCACGCAAGGCGGCAGCGGTACCGGTAATGCCTTTGCGGGAGGTGCCGCGGGAGCTGAGGACGCCAGCGTTGCATGGTCCAATCCGGCGGCGATGATGGCCTTGCCCGAGGGCAGAGAGCTGACTGTTGCTGGTCATTTCATCATTCCGTCTTTCAAGTTCACCGATACCGGATCGACTGTTCCCGGGGTTCTGGGCACCGGAAATGGCGGAGACGGTGGTGGCCTCGCAGTTGTACCTGCTGTGTTTTCAAAAAGAGACCTCACACCGAACTTGCGTTTCGGTTTGGCGATCAATTCCCCTTTTGGTTTGAGCACTGATTATGCGCCTGGCTGGCAGGGACAGACGGTTGCGCTGGAGTCCTCGATCAAAACCATCAATATCAATCCGTCGCTGGGCTACAAGGTCAATGATTCCCTGTCGATCGGCGGCGGCGTCAGCGTGCAGAAAATCGACGCCAAGTTGTCGCGATTCACCGGTGCCGGTGCTTCCGGCAATGTCACGCTGGCGGCTGACGACATCGGCTACGGCTTCAACTTCGGCCTGCTGATGCAGATGACACCCAGCACGCGCATCGGCTTTGCCTATCGCTCTTCGATTGATTACAAGCTGGAAGGCACAGCCATTTTCACCGGCACTTCGGCAGCAGCCCTTAACGGCAATGTGAACGCCAAACTCAAGGTGCCGGACTCGACTTCACTGAGCGTGTTCAGCACCATGGGCGGCCGCGTCGAAGTGATGGCCGACCTGACTTATACCGGATGGAGCAGCGTCAAGAGTCTGGATGTTTACCGCGCATCCGGCACGCTGCTGTCCTCAGATCCCTATAACTGGAAGGACACGCTGCGTATCAGCGTCGGTGGCAACTACAAGCTGGATCCGAACACCAAGCTGCGTTTCGGCCTGGCACTGGATCCGACACCAAGTAATGACCTCAACCGTACTGCGCGTCTGCCGGATCAGGATCGTACCTGGCTGGCCTTCGGTGTCCAGTACAAGATGAGCCAGTCGGGAACCCTGGACGTCGGTTACGCCCACGAGTTCGTCAAGGACGCCACGGTCAATAACGCCGCTGCTGCAGGCCGCCTGATCGGTACCTACAACAACAAGGCTGACATTCTTTCGGTGCAGTACTCGCACCGCTTCTAGGATCACGCACCTTGATGGGGAGGGCGGCCTGCGGGCCGCCCTTTTTTGCGCCTGTTGCAGTGCGCAACGCAATCTGTACGCATGCTAGAATCATTGCACGCATCAAGGAGCCCAATCCATGTCCCAATCCCCCCTCGTGGTGCGCAAGGTCGCCGTGCTCGGCGCCGGCGTCATGGGTGCGCAGATAGCCGCCCACCTGATCAATGCGCGCGTTCCGGTCATGCTCTTTGAGCTGGCGGCAAAGGAAGGTGACCCCAACGGCAATGTGCTCAAGGCCATTGTCAACCTCAAGAAGCTCGAGCCGTCGCCGCTGGCGACGAGGGATGTTGCAGACCTGATTGAGCCTGCCAATTACGACCAGCATCTCGAAGCCCTGCGCGACTGCGATATCGTCATTGAAGCGATTTCCGAACGCATGGACTGGAAGGCCGATCTTTACCGCAAGGTTGCGCCGTACCTCGGCGAGCACACGATTTTTGCGAGTAATACCTCAGGCCTGTCGATCAACAGGCTGGCCGCTTCGTTTCCCGAGCAGCAGCGACCGCGTTTCTGCGGAGTGCACTTTTTCAATCCGCCACGCTACATGCATCTGGTTGAGTTGATTGCCTGCGACGGCACAGAACCGGGCATCCTCGATGAGCTGGAACGCTTCCTCGTCACCACGCTGGGCAAGGGTGTGGTACGCGCCAAGGACACGCCGAATTTCATCGCCAACCGCGTCGGCGTGTTTTCGATGCTGGCGACCATCCACCATGCCGAACGCCTGGGTCTGGGCTTTGACACCGTCGATGCACTGACGGGCTCGTTGATCGGGCGGCCGCGCAGTGCGACTTTCCGCACCGCCGATGTGGTCGGCCTCGATACCTTCGTCCATGTCGTGCACACCATGCGTGACACGCTGCCGGAGGATCCCTGGCACAAATACTATGGCGTCCCAGCCTGGCTGCAGGGCCTGATTGATCAGGGTGCGCTCGGGCAGAAATCGCGCAAGGGCGTCTACCAGAAGGTCGGCCGCGACATTCATGTGCTGGATCTGAAGTCGGGCGCCTACCGCAATGCCGACGGCAAGGCCGATGAGGCGGTGGTCGAAATCCTCAAAAACAAAAACGTCGCTGAACGTTTTGCCCAGTTGCATGCCTCTACCCATCCACAGGCCCAGTTCATCTGGTCGATTTTCCGCGACAGCTTCCATTACTGCGCGCTGCATCTTGCGTCGATCGCACACAATGCGCGCGATCTGGATTTCGCCATTCGCTGGGGTTTCGGCTGGGATACCGGGCCCTTTGAAATCTGGCAGTCGGCAGGCTGGCGTCAGATCACTGACTGGATTGTTGAAGACATCGCTGCCGGCCGCACCATGGTCAATGCACCGTTACCGGCCTGGGCGCTGAATCCCTCGCGCGCCGGTGTGCACCGGCCCGATGGTTCCTTTGCTCCGGTTCCGGATGCCTATCAGCCGCGCTCCGCGTTGCCGGTGTACCGCCGCCAGCCTTTCCCGGACAAGCTGGTAGGTGAAGAGCGGCGTTATGGCTCAACCATTTTTGAAACCGATGGCGTGCGCTGCTGGCACACCGGCGACGACATCGCCATCGTCAGCTTCAAGAGCCGCATGCACACCATCGGCGACGACGTGCTGGAAGGCGTGCAGCAGGCCATTGCCGAGGCTGAGCGAAACTATGCCGGTCTGGTCATCTGGCAGACCGAAGCGCCGTTCTCGGTCGGCGCCAACCTGAAAAAGACACCCGCAGGTGGTGGTGAAAAACGTGCCGCGCCATCGACGCTGGGCAAGCTGTTTAAAAACGTCAAACGTGAAGCCGAGTCACTGGCGCTGAAGGCGGCACGGCAGATCGGTGTCGCCGACCAGTTGATGGCCGGCAAACTCGCCGAAGTCGAGCATCTCGTCGAGCAGTTCCAGATCACGACACAGATGCTCAAATATTCCATGGTGCCGACAGTGGCTGCGGTGGACGGGATGGCGCTGGGCGGCGGCTGCGAATTCATCATGCATTGCGACCGCGCGGTGGCGACACTGGAAAGTTATATCGGCCTTGTTGAAGTCGGTGTCGGTCTGCTCCCCGCGGGCGGTGGCTGCAAGGAATTCGCGATGCGCGCCGCGGCGGAAGCCAAGGGCGGCGACATCTCACCCTTCCTGCAGAAGTACTTCAAGGCGGTGGCGATGGCCGAAGTCAGCCGCAGCGCCGAACATGCACGTGAGATCGGTTACTTGCGGTCGACCGACCGTGTGGTGATGAACCGTTTTGAATTGCTCGAAATCGCCAAATCCGAAGCGCGTGCGATGGCGGCAGCTGGTTACCGGCCGCCGATGCGCGCCAAGTCAATTCCTGTGCTCGGTCGCAGTGGCATCGCGACCATCCGTGCCTTTGTCGAGAACATGTATGCCGGCGGGTATATCTCCGAACACGACCGTCTGATTGCCGGCAAGGTTGCCACCATCATGTGCGGCGGCGATGTCGAGGCCGGCAGCCTGGTCGATGAACAATGGCTTCTTGATCTGGAGCTGCAGCATTTCATGGAATTGATGGCGACCGAAAAAACGCAGGCGCGCATCGAGCATATGCTCAAGAACGGCAAACCCCTGAGGAACTGAAATGAGCAAATCCCTGCAGGACGCCTATATCGTTGCCGCAACCCGCTCGCCAGTGGGCAAGGCGCCACGCGGCATGCTGAAAAACGTGCGGCCGGATGATCTGCTGGCCCATGTGCTGAAAAGCGCTGTGGCACAGTGCCCCGGTCTGGACCCGCACGAAATCGGTGATGTGATCGTCGGCTGTGCGATGCCCGAAGGAGAGCAGGGCATGAATGTCGCCCGCATCGGCCTGCTGCTCGCCGGCCTCCCCGATACCGTGCCGGGTATGACCCTCAATCGCTTCTGTTCATCCGGGCTGCAGGCCGTAGCCGATGCCGCCGCGCGCATCCGGCTCGGCGAAGCCGATGTGATGATCGCTGCCGGTACCGAAAGCATGAGCATGGTGCCGATGGGCGGCAACAAGCCGAGCTTCAGCCCGGACATCTTCGCAAAAGATGAAAGCATCGGTATCGCCTACGGCATGGGTATCACCGCCGAGCGCGTCGCCACGCAATGGAAGGTCAGTCGAGAAGATCAGGACCTGTTTGCCGCAGAAAGTCACCGTCGAGCGGTATGGGCCGCCGATGCTGGGGAATTCAAAAGCGAAATCACACCGTACGACATCAATGATCGTCTGCCCGATCTGAAGACGCGGGAAATTACCGTCAAGACCCGGCGCGCTGAACAGGACGAAGGTCCGCGCCGTGATACTTCCGTCGAGGCGCTGGCGAAACTGAAGCCGGCCTTCGCCGCCAAAGGCAGCGTCACCGCCGGCAACAGCTCGCAGATGTCGGATGGCGCGGGTGCCGTGGTGCTGATGAGCGAGGCTGCGGTGAAACGTTACAACCTCAAGCCGCTGGGCCGTTTCGTCGCTTATGCGGTAGCGGGGGTGCCGCCGGATGTGATGGGTATCGGTCCGGTGAAGGCCATCCCCAAAGTTTTGCAGCAGGCCGGCCTCAGTCAGTCACAACTCGAATGGATTGAACTCAATGAAGCCTTTGCTGCGCAGTCACTGGCGGTGATCCGCGAACTGGGTCTTGATCCGGCGAAAGTGAATCCCTTAGGCGGCGCGATTGCACTGGGCCATCCGCTGGGTGCCACCGGTGCGATCCGCGTGGCGACGCTGTTGCACGGCCTGCGCCGTCATAACAAGAAATACGGCATGGTGACGATGTGCATCGGCACCGGTATGGGTGCTGCAGGTGTGTTTGAGTCCCTATAGAAAAATTATTTTAAAACAATAACTTATAAAGAATCCCCGCATGGGGCGGGGCTTGTCCTATCAGGGCTTTTGATCCAGCGCCTTGCTGATCGGACCGGGGTGGTCAATGCCGAAGCCCTGGGCGTAATCAATCCCGGCTTCCTTCAGTGCCGCCAGCGTTTTTTCATCCTCGACAAATTCTGCGATGGTGTGCACGCCGAGTTTTTCGCAGACGCTGACAATGGCTTTCAGCTTGGTCATCATCATCGGCGTCTTGAACAGGTTCTGGATCAGCACGCCGTCGATCTTTATGAAATCAACGGCCAGTCCGCTCAGGTGCGCAAACGACAGCTTGATGCTGCCGAAAGAATCCACTGTAAAGCGGCAACCCACCGGTTTCAGCGCAGCGATGAAATGTGCAACATTTTCATGGTGGGCGATGGTGTCGAGTTCGCCGATTTCGAAGCACAGTTGTGAGGCCGGGAAGCCGCTGCGCTGCAGTTCGGTGCGCACATAACGCGCGAACTCCATGTCGCCGACCGAACTCTCGGACAGGTTCACGCAGTACATCGGGATTTCCCAGTCCGGATTGTCCCGCTTCTGTTGCATCGACCAGCCGAGAACCGTACGAATGACCCAGCGGTCGATTTCTTCGGTCAGACCATAACGTTCCGCCACCGGTATGAATCCGCCGGGCGGCAGCAGGTTGTCTTCCTCCTCCTTGAGCCGCAACAGGATTTCGTAGCAGCCGTGGTCGAAGGGCAGCGGTTTCAGCGGCAGAATTTTCTGGGCGAACAGGATGAATTCGTCGTGCTCAATCGCCCGGATCAGCTTGCTGCGCGGATCGTCGCCGCCCATCAACTGTTCGCCGATCGAATGCAGATACATGGTTTCGCCGCTATCGCTGGTGATCGCGGCGTGTGCGTCGGCGTGCGTGCTGTGGCTATCGGCGCTGTCGCGTGATTTCACTGCCGGCGTTGCTGCCGGGATGTTCATCGACAGCATGATCATGTAAAAGCCGAGCGGGTGGTCGGTGCCTGCAGGGTGGGGCACATGCTTGACCCGGTAGAGTTCGCTGTTGGGCCAGAGAATCTGGTATTCGACCTTGGTGCCGGTCAGTGCTTCACGGCAGTGCGGCAGGATTTCCGTGTACTGCGCGCCGACGATGTCGCGCAGCAACTGGTTCTCGATGCGCACCTCAGGGACGCGCGTCAGTGTTTTGGCGGCGGTGTTGTGGTCATGGATGCGCAGGTCGCGGTCGACAAACATGATCGGCGAGGGCATCAGGTCGAAGACCATCCGCATGCGGGTGTCCGTGGCGCGCATGGCGTCTTCTGAAATCTTGCGCCGCGCGGCTTCGCGTTTGACCTCTTCGCGTGCGCGCTCCAGTTGCGTGGTGCGGCGGATGATCAGCCATTCCGCCTTGGAGGCCTGGCTCGCCATCGACAGCACGGCGGCGAACAGGATGCCGCCGAGGAAGGCCAGCCACTGCAGGTCGAACAAAGTGAAATAGATGGTCGCAATGACCATCAGCCCGAGCGTGAGCGTGAGCAGCACCGACAGCATGGTTTTCACCCGGCGATTGCTCAGGAACAACGACAATTTGAACAGGAATTTCATCCCGCCCCTGGCTCCATGTGCATGGGGCCGCCTGTGCCGCCGGCGGCCGTTGTTGCGTTACATATTGGGATAGTTGGGCCCGCCGCCGCCTTCCGGGGTCACCCAGACGATGTTCTGCGTCGGATCCTTGATGTCACAGGTCTTGCAGTGCACGCAGTTCTGCGCATTGATCTGCAGCCGCGGATTCGCGCCGTTGTCATCCCTGACGATTTCATAAACGCCCGCCGGGCAATAACGCTGCTCCGGTGCGTCATACAGCGCCAGATTGACGTTCACCGGCACCGAGGCATCCTTCAGCGTCAGGTGAATCGGCTGGTCTTCATTGTGGTTGACGTTGGAGATGAACACCGACGACAGCCTGTCGAAGGTCAGCACGCCATCCGGTTTCGGATAATTGATGGGTTTGTATTCGGTTTTCGGGCGAATGCATTCATGATCGGCGTGGTCATGGTGCAGGGTCCACGGCGCCTTGCCGCGGAACAGCACCTGATCAATGCCGACCATCAGTGTGCCCATCCACAGGCCCTTGCTCATCCACGGCTTGAAGTTGCGAGCGCGGTGCAGTTCATCATGCAGCCAGCTGGATTTGAACGACTCCGGATAGGCCGACAACTCAGCTGCCGGGGTTTCGGCGGCCAGTGCCGCAAAGGCTGCGTCGGCAGCGAGCATGCCCGATTTGATCGCGGCATGGCTGCCCTTGATGCGAGACGCATTGAGGAAGCCGGCGTCATCACCGACGAGGCAGCCGCCGGGGAACACCAGCTTCGGCAGTGACTGCAGGCCGCCGGCGGCAATCGCGCGTGCGCCATAGGAAATGCGTTTGCCGCCTTCGAGGAATTTGCGGATTTCCGGATGCGTCTTGTAACGCTGGAATTCCTCATAGGGGCTCAGGTACGGATTCTTGTAAGCGAGGCCTACGACATAACCGATGGCGACCTGGTTGTTTTCCAGGTGATAAAGGAAGGAGCCGCCGTAGGTGTCGCTCTCCAGCGGCCAGCCCGCGGTGTGGATCACCAGCCCGGGCTGGTGCAGTTCCGGTTTGATCTCCCACAGTTCCTTCAGGCCGATGCCATAGACCTGCGGGTCAACGCCGTCACGAAGCTTGAATTTTTCCTGCAGCTGTTTGCCGAGATGCCCGCGGCAGCCTTCGGCGAAGAAGGTGTATTTGGCATGCAGTTCCATGCCGACCTGATGCGCGTCGGTGGGTTGGCCGTCGCGACCGATGCCCATGTCGCCGGTGGCGACACCTTTGACGCGGCCGTCTTCATGGAACAGCACTTCAGCGGCGGCGAAGCCGGGGAATATCTCCACACCCAGCGCTTCGGCCTGCTGGCCCATCCAGCGCACGACATTGCCGAGGCTGACGACATAGTTGCCGTGGTTCTGGAAACACTCCGGCAGCAGCGCTGACGGAATCTTGAAAGCACCGGTTTCGCTGAGGATCATGAAGCGGTCTTCACTGACCGGTGCGTTGAGCGGCGCTTCTTTTTCTTTCCAGTCGGGAATCAGTTCATTGAGCGCGATCGGGTCCATCACCGCGCCGGAGAGGATATGCGCGCCGACTTCCGAGCCCTTTTCGAGCACGCAGACATTGACCTCACGGCCTTGTTCTGCGGCCAGCTGTTTCAGGCGGATTGCCGCACCGAGACCGGCGGGACCGGCACCGACGATGACGACGTCATACTCCATGGCTTCGCGTTCGGCCATTTCCCTCTCCATGTTGATGATTTATTACGGGATTATACGCTGCCGTCCCGCCGATTCAGCGGATCAAGCCGGCGGCGGCAATGCCGCTGCGCACCGCGGCCTCAATCGTCGCCGGGTAATCCCCGGCCACGTAGTCGCCGGCCAGTACAAAACCCGGGCAGGGCGTCTCAGCCGCAGGGCGCTGGAGGCCCGGCGTGCAACTGAAGGTGGCGCGTTTTTCGGCGATCACGCGGTGCCACAGCAGCTTCGGCAGCGGGCCGAAAGCTTTGGCAATATCCGCGACCACGCGCGTTGCCAGTTCATCCTGTGCTTCACCGACATGTTCTTCCGAAGCGCTGATCACCGCGCCGATCAGTCCGCGCTGGCCGCAGATGGTTCCGCGATCAAACAACCACTGCGCCGGACTGTTGGCGAGACCGATCATCGGCGAGGGCAGTGTCACCGCCCCGTCAAATTGCAACCACACCGAATGAATCGGTTCGTACTGCAGGGCCTCGATTTGTTTTGCGGCGCTTTGCAGTTCCGCAATGTCTGCGAGCAGCGGCGACACGCGATGCGGTGCGACAGCGCAGATCACCTGATCGAATCGCCGTGCATGGCCCTGTACCTGCAAGGTAAATCCTTCGCCGTCACGCGTGATGCGTTCAACCGTCGCGCCGACTTCGACCTGTCCGCCGCAGGCGCGCACATATTCAGCCGCCGGCTTCGGAAACAGTGCGGTGAGATCGGTTCGCGCCAGCAGCAGATCGCTGGCGGCGCGACCGGCGCCGAGACTTTCGCGCAGCACATTCAGGAAGACCTGCGCCGAAGCGCGCTGCATCGGCGTGTTGAGTGCGGCCACGCAAAGTGGCGCCCATAAATACTCAATTAAAACAGATGGTTGCTGGTGTTCTGCGAGCAGGGCTTCGACCGTGCAGTCCTGCTGGAGGCGGTAACTGCAGGCCTTCATCGCATTCATGAAACGCGCGGCCGCACGTTTGTGCTCGAAGCTCAGGCCTTTCGCGGTGAGCAGCGCCCAAGCCACATGCAGCGGCGCCGGCAGCTTCGGCGCGCGCAGATGAAACCGATTGTGAATCTGCAGGTCCAGCGGCAGGCGCAAAAAGGAATCCCGTTTTGGGGCGACCTTGTCGATCAACCGCAGTGTCTCGCTGTAGGCCCCGATCAGAATATGCAGCCCGTTGTCGAGCGCAGTGTCGTTGACGGTGACGCGGCGAGCGCGGCCGCCCAGCGCTGGCGCCGCTTCAAACACCGTCTCCGGAACGCCGCGGCCGGCGAGTTCCACCGCCGCGGCCATGCCGGCATAGCCGCCGCCGATGACGGCGACTGTTTTGGCCGTCATCAATGAAGACTCAGGCTGCGCGCTTCGCGGCGGCCGATTTGCCGGCCCAGATTTTCGACGGCACGTTGACCAGGCCTTCGAAAATACGGCGTGCGGTACGCACCAGTGCAGCGCGGCGCAGTTCTTCTTTGCCGTCGGTGAAATCGGCGTCGAGATCAATCAGGATCATGCCTGACGGATGTTCGATCTTCACCATGCCCTGCGGTGCGGGTTTCAGCGGGGCGATCTCGGCGGCCAGCGTGCCGGGGATCGCGCAGGCGGCGCTGATGCACACGGTGCCGGTCACCGGATGCGATTTGTGGCAGGTCTCGGGCACGAAATACCGCGAGCTGATGGTGCCGCCCTGGCGTGGCTTGGCGAGCAGGGCGATTTTCGGCACCACGTTTTTCGACACGTCGCCCATGCCCATCAGCACGCCGGCCTTACGGCGGATGCCTTCCATTCGATCCATCAGTGCGCGGTCGCTGTCGAGTTCAACGGCTGTTTCATAACCGGTCTTGCCCATGTCGGCGGCGCGCATCATCACAATGGGCATCGCGATATCCACGCAGCTCACTTCAACGCCGTCTATCACGTCGCGCGGTTTACCGGTTGGCAGCAGCTTGCCGGTGACCGCGCCGATGGCTTCGCTGAAATTGATGCCCACTGGCGCAGCGGTGCCGGGCACGCCGTCAATCGACGCATCGCCTTCGTATTGCACCTGTTTGCCGGGCGTCTGCACGATGGCCTCGACCAGTGCGCCGGTGTTGACGCTGTGGATGCGCACCGTCGTTTCACCGTCCTGCGCCGGCACCAGACCGGCGTCGATGGCGAAGGGGCCGACGGCAACCAGCATGTTGCCGCAGGTCGGTTTGGTGTCGACGAACTTCTCGTGGATCTGCACCTGCGCGAAAAAATAATCGACGTCGGCGTCGTTACGTTTGGATTTGCTGACCATCGCGACCTTGCTGGTCACCGAATGCGAACCGCCGATGCCGTCGACCTGGATTTCATGGGGCGAGCCCATGATGGCGAGCAGGACTTCATCTCGGGTGGCGGGGTCGCTGGGCAGATCTTCCTGGAGGAGGAAAGGGCCGCGGGAGGTGCCGCCGCGCATGATGACGCAGGGGATTTTAGTTTGCATGTCGGGCTCGCTGTGTTGCTGTGTTCGGAGGCAACATTATAGAGGGCTGTGATGCGCTGGTGCTTCAAGGTCGCCGGGGTGGTCCGGCGCTTAGTTAACCTTCGCCCCCGAAACCTGTACCACCTTCGCCCAAAGCTTAGCCTCACTCCCAATCAGTTTCGCAAACTGTTCCGAAGTGCCGCCGACCGGATCGGTGCCCAGCTGTTTCAAACGCGCTGCGGTCGCCGGCGTGTTCATCGCCTTCAGTGCGGCGCCGTGCAGAGTGGCGATGATGGGTTTCGGTGTCTTTGCCGGTACGAGGATGCCGTACCAGGTGTCGGTGGCGTAGCCGGGGACGGTTTCGCCGATGGTCGGGATGTCCGGTGCGATGGCGGAGCGTTTGCTGCTGGTCAGGCCCAGCGGGCGCAGCTTGCCTTCCTTGATCAGCGGCAATACCGGGAGCAGGCCGTCCATTGCGAGTTGCACCTGGCCGCCGACGGTGTCCATGCGAGCGAAGGTACTGCCTTTGTAGGGGATGTGCGTGATGTCGACGCCGGCCATGGATTTAAACAGTTCCATATTCAAGTGCGTCGCCGATCCGGTGCCGGCAGAGCCGTAGGACAGTTTGCCGGGTGTGGCTTTGGCCATTGCGATCAGTTCTTTCAGGTTCTTCGCCGGCATGGATGGGTGGGCGACGATGATCTGGTAGGTGTTGGCGATGTGGATCACCGCGTCGAAATCCTTGATCGGGTCGTAGGTCTTGCCGCTGTAAAGTGCGGGGGTAATGACGTGCGAGGGACTGACGTTGATCAACGTATAGCCGTCGGGGGCTGCAGCAGCCACGGTCTGCGTGCCGATCAGGCCGCCGGCGCCGGGGCGGTTGTCGACGACGATATTGGTGCCGAGGGTCTTGCTCATTTCATCGCCGACAGTTCGCGCCAGCGTATCGCCGGTGCCGCCGGGGGCGAGGGGCACGATCATGCGGATGACCTTGCTCGGGTATTGTTCAGCGGCGTGGCTGGCGCAAGTGACGATCAGAAGTGCTGCTGCAATGGCGGAGTGTTTGAATCTCAAGATGTCCTCGTATCGTTTTTTTGATGATTGCCGGTGAAGATCAGCCTTTGATCGGCTTCAGGTTGCCGCAGTCGCCGGAAACGAACTTGCCCTGGGCGTCGATGGTCATTTCCTCGGACTTGCCTTTGACCTGGCTGATGGTTTTCATTTTCATGGTGTAAGCCTCGGGGCTCAGCATCGTGTATTCGCCTTCACCGGTGGTCGGCGGTTTGCTGCAGGTGAATTTGAATTTGGTGGTGTTGCCGCTTTTCTGCAGCGCTTCCTGTTTGCAGTCGCCCTGCTGCGCCGGGGGTTCATTACGCGCAGCCATTTCCTTGCTGATGCAGACACGCACTGCAGTACCGCCGCCGCTGCCTGCAGCCATGCCGACGCCCTTGTCGGCCATCATTTTTTCCATCTGCTTGCGCTGCTCGGGTGGCATTGCGGCGAGCTGCTTCTGCATCTCGGCCTGGGCTGCGGCCATCTGGGCTCCCATATTGCCGCTGCCGCCCATCTTGTTGTTGATCTCCCACAGGCCGGGCTTCATGTTCTGTGCGGCCGCGGGGATGGCGGGCAGGGCCAGAGTGGCGGCAGCGAGCGCGGTCAGCAGGGATTTGTTCATGGCGGTTCCAGTCGGTTCGGATGGATAGGATGGCCGCATTCTAGCCCTGATCGCGCATCCGGTCGGAACACGCGGAACGGACTAGCCGGAGGCCTGTTTCAGGCGGATATCCACTTCACGGTCAACGTATTGCCACTCCGGCGATGCACGCAGCGCGGCAAGCAGTTCATTAAAGGTGCCCGTATCGGCCGGGGCGAATTCAAACCAGGTGACAAAGTCGAAAGGTTCGGCGCCGCCGAGATCGCGACAGTGGTGCAGTCGCCTTGCGATGGCGGGCAGGTATTTGAGTCCGATGGCGATGTGCTGCGACTGTTCTTCGAGAACGTCGCGGCGTTCGTCCTGGGTCAGGGCCCACCACGCGGCGTTCTTGCGGATGGGGATCAGCGCGGCATGAGTGGCCTGTGCGCGGCCCAGGCCTTCCTGTTTAGCAACCAGCGCGATTTTTTCGGGGCGGGTGACGTAGCGCTCGTTACTGGTGATGCCGCGCAGTTGCCATGCGCCTTGGTCCTGCGATCCGTCTGCGGCATCCGCAACAACGGCGAGGCGCGGCGCCCAAGGCAGCGGATCGCCGCAGATGCAGATGTTGCGTTCAACAATCCACGGGCCGGTCCGGCCGGCGATGAAGTGAAACAGTCGGGTGCTGGCGGGGGTGGCGGTCATTGTCGGCTCGGTTTGTCGTGGCTAATGATGTGTGTGTCGCTGAAGCGGCGCCAGACTTACACGCAGAATCCGTGCCGGTTACGGCGCATAGTGAGATACATCCCGGTCTCGAT
>Ga0209358_10000318_pt1 | contig 43055 bp, 36 predicted proteins | sample LauGreFa1BDMLBSN_2_FD_187574 | JGI IMG/M metagenome (GOLD analysis project Ga0209358, IMG submission 187574) | Freshwater lake microbial communities from Lake Michigan, USA - Fa13.BD.MLB.SN (SPAdes) (version 2) | ecosystem: Environmental > Aquatic > Freshwater > Lake | place: Lake Michigan, USA... | reverse complement strand
TTTTGTTTCTTCTATAAGTTTTTTTAATTGACCATCAATAGTTCCCTCCGTAAAAATATCACGTTCTTCTGCCCATTGTCTAATAGGTTCAAATTCATTTGTTAAATTCATTTGCTCTTTTTTTTTTATTTTAATATGCAAAATTAAAAAAATAACTCTAAAAATTTACTTTAAGAGTTATTTTTTTAAATAATTATTTATTTACAAAAATTAAGTTTTCGGGGTTTTCGTGAATTAATACCATTCCGTGAGAACCTGCGTAATCAACATATTTTTGTTTGTCAATTCCATTAAATTCAACACAAAGACATTTACAACCATATTTAGTCAAATCAATTTGTGTTAATATTTGATAATCCATACCCTCTATATCAATAGATATAAAATCAAATTTAACATCATCTTCTATAAGGTTTATGTTTCCATTTCCAAATAGTGTTTCAAATGTTTTACACTCAACTTGATAACTTGTAAAGCGAGTTCCTGCTTTTCTCCATCTGTCTGTTTCATCGGGTATTATACTTGAAACTAATCCACAATCTGTTTCAGAAATTAAACTACCACTTTCATAAAATGTTGCTACACCATTTTCAGTTGAAATAGCATAATTTATTATTTGAACATTAGTATTGTTTTTATACAAATCAAATAATCTTTTAAAAGGCTCTCTACCTGCTTCGACTAAAAAACCTCTCCAACCATTTTCTATAAAACATCTTGAATTACTTAAAAAAACACCATCGTTTGCTCCTAAATCTAATACGTTGCCTTTGAAATCTGTTCCGTAATTTTCTTGAAAGAAATTAAAAACTAATTTATCCTCTAAATTTTGTCCGTAAAAATTCATATTTAATCTTTAAAATTATTTAATTTTCTTTTTTCATAATTTGCAAAATCTTGTAAATTATAACTTTCGGTTTTCTTTAATTGTTCATCAACAAATCCTCCTACATTCGATGGGTGGTTGTGTTTATAAAGAATCATATCGTAATATGCTATTTTGTTTTCACTTTTAGCAATTTCTGTATATTCATTATCGCACCATAAACTTTTATAAGATGGGTGGTATATATAATTAAATTTATCATAATATAACCTACCGATAATACTCATAGTGCTTATAGCATCTTTAACATACCCATCATTGAAATATAAATTTCCATTCGTATCGGGAAAATGAAGTTTAAATTTTTCTCTAATAATATTGTCAAATCCATCAACTAAAAACTCCATATCATCTGAAAAATTTATCAATATATCAAAGTCAAATCTTGATTTAATTTCATTTACATCTCTATTGATAGCATCAATTTTGTTTTCACTTTTGCCAAACTTAATTATTAAATTTTTAGGATATTTTTTTAAATATTCTTTTAATTTATCAATTGTATCTTTATTATTCATAGTTAAATCATCTGAATCAGCAGAAATTAGTATGCAAAAATTTTGCTTATCAGATACTTTACTAATAATATTATCTATTCCATTAAAAAATTTTTCAACTCTTGAACGAGTAGCAAATTTGAATAGTATTTTATATTTTTTTTCCATTTTTATTTGAGTGTTCCTTTAAAATATTTAGTTCTTAATTCATCACATAAAAAGTTTATTGCTTTATTTTCTGCATCAACATTTTTACCAAATCTAACTTTCGCTTCTTTTATTGCTCTCCTATCATTATTTTTTAACCATTCAATACAAGCAAATTTAAAATCAGTAGGAGAAAATTCTCCTGTAATGTAATTTTCATCATTTGCTACATAACAAAAAAATCTTGGATTTTTCTTTTTGTTATATTGATATTCAACAAGGTATTGTGCTATTTTAAACATTTTAAAATCGGGTATTCTTTGCTTGTATCTATCAATATCATCCATTTGAGAATGAAACCTTATAAAGTTTGTATTTTGCCACATACGAGGGTCAAGTGCCGATAACGATTGATAATGACATATTATATCTAAATCCCTGTGCCTACAAGTTGTTATTACACCAATAATATCCTGTGATTTAGCCTGTAACATATATCTATTAATATCTTCTAATAATAGCAATCCACCTCTGAAATCTTGAAGAATAACATTTAAAACATCTATCATTTCATCAATTTTCAAAACATTACCTTGTTCATCAATAGGTAAAACTCTCCTAACTTGTGGTTTTTCAGATTGAGCAAATCTTTTTATATCTTTAATTGAAATAGTTTTGAATTGAGTATATTCCATATTGACATCATAAATGAGGACTTTTCTACCTTTTTTACCTGTTTTTGGGTTAGGTTTAATATACTCATATATCATTTTAGTTGTGGTATAAGTTTTACCAACACCTTTCCTACCTGTAACACACATTAATAGAGGTTCTCTTTCTTTAACTGCCATTTTAAAAATTTAATAAAATTTAATCTTCCGTAGTATTTTCAACACTTACATTCGGGTCGTGTTCTGCATCTAATATATCAAAGATTTCATCTGCTAATTTCATATCATATTCTGTCATTTCATCTAAATTATTAGATGGTGGAGCAGGAGTAGGTTTTACAGGTTGTTTATTAGTTTGTTGGGGTTGTGGTTTAGGTTTTTGTGCTTGTGCCTGTTGTTGTGCGTATGCTTGTTGTTGTGCGTATGCCTGTTGTTGTGCGTATGCCTGTTGTTGTGAGTAAAATTGTTGCTGACCTACTAATCTCTCATTGTGAAATTCTTTGAAAGTTTCTAAACTTCTTTTTACACTTTGATTTAGTTGAATAGAGTTTATTGTCATTGATAAAACGTGAGTTCCAACTGCCATCATTAATCTTTGAGTAGGAGTTAGTGCTAAACCTTGTTCTAATAAAACATCAACCAAAGGTTCTTTAATTGATTGTCTTATTTCATCTGTTTCTTTATAAACTTCTTTTACTTGTTCATTATGAATTTCGATGAATTGCTCAACATTAACATCTCCATCTAATTCCATTTTTAAATCAATCTCCTGTTTTAAGGAAAGTTCTTTAACTTTTCTTTCAGAAAAAGATGATAATTTAACAAATGGTTTTGGAACAAATTCAAAGTATAAATTTAAAAAAGAATCAGCCGTAACTTCTGCCGACTTTCTTTTTTGTGCAGGACTTAAATCTTCTAAATTATCTCCCCCTAACTTTTCTCTTTTTGAATTAGAATCTTCATCAACTACATCAGTATAATCTTCTTCTTCTTCTTCTTTAAATTCAAATTCGGGAATATCTTCTTCATAATTATTAAAATCATTTGAATCAGAATCAGAATCAAAATCTTCAACTATTTTCGCATCTTCATAAAGGTTTTCATCAACATTATTAACAATACCTTTTGTGTAATCTCTTTCAACTACTTTTTCTTCAAATGGGTTAAAATCGCTCATATTTTCATTATTAAATTGATTGGTGTTTGAATCAGTATCTACATCATCAATTTCTTCATCTGAATTTAAAGTATCATTGTATAATGAAGAACTTGACATATCGTTGATAGGAACTTCGCCTGTTAGCGATGTGTATAGCATTTCTAAATCATCAAAATTACTTGCAATACCATTTTCTTTAATGTATTCATCAATTTGATTTTCAGTAATTTTATTTTCTTTTAGTAAATCTGCTATTTTTTTACAAATTTCTTTCTCTACTAAAAGAGGTCTGCCTTTTTTTGCGAAAAAATTAAATCTCATTTGCTTGTTTTTTTTAATTTGAATTTTTATACATTAAAAATTCATTGTTGAGTTTAATATAATCATCATAAAACTTAATTTCATATTTTGTTTTAAGTTGTTTTTTATCTAATAAAATTGCTTTTAATTCCCCATTAACACATTGTTTAGTTCTACCACCAACATACTCTCCTATGGAACTATCAGATAAATTTAGATTATTCTTTATTAAAGCAAAACACATTTTTCTTGCTTCGGTAACATTCCCCCTTTTTTTAGAAGTCAAAATATCATCTCTACTAACTAAATAGTAATTAGCACATATTGTAATAATTCTATCACAAAGTTCACGCTCAAAATCATCTTTTTCATCAAGATAAATTTCTTTTATCCTTGACAAAACTCTTGGTAAACCTACTTTTGATATTACTTTGTGGAGTTGTTGAAGAAAAATTACTAACTCATCTTTTCCACTCATAACGCAAATTAAACAAGTTTATATGTAGCAGAAAGAAAAACCTTTCTTAAAACTATATTATTTACTTTTTGAGTAGGATAATCGGGTTCTTTTCCAATTATAGATTCAAGAGATTTAATTGGAATCCTACCATCATTTTGATTTAGTATTAATAGAATTTTTTTCTCCATCACTAAATTTCCAAAATTTTTATTTTCAATAATAGTTTTGTTTTCGTTGCTATTATTTGGTATAGTTGTATTTGAATTTCTATTTGGTTCAGAAGTTTTATTTTGAGAAGTTTTTTTATCATCAGAAGATAAACCATCTTTGTTGTCAATGTTATCATCATTATCATCATTTTCTTCTTCATCTTCATCTTCAAAATCTTCTTCAAGCCAATTTTGAATTTCATCTGCAATTACCACAGAATTTTTATTTAAGGTGTTTCTTAAATTTAAGTTTTCAGTATTGTTTTGGTATTTAGAATACAACAAATTAAAACCTTTAATTTTTCTTTGAATTGATTCGGGTAAATCTGCAATATTTACATTTTCTTCATCAATAATTTCTTCGTGAATTAAATTTAAACTCATAAACTTTACTTTTATTTTATTAATAACTATAAAGAAACAAAGATAATACTTTTTTATAAAAAGTCAAGTTAATAAAAAAAGTCAATAAAAAAAAGCACCCAAAAAGAGTGCTTCATTAAAAATTAAAAAATACTTTTTTTTAATTTGTTTTTTGATTATTGGACATCTTTCTCCATTCACGTTGTTCTTTTAAATTCCAATAAACAAGTCCTAATTGAACTGCAAATAAACTTATAAAAAGTATATATAAATTTCTATCTACGTTTGAATTTTTCATTATATTTTTATTTTACCTCCTGTTACTAATCTTATTAAATCATCAGTAAATAATAATTCATTAGGTTCACTTAAAGGTGTTGCTCTTAAAATGCCACTAATGTTTTTAATATCATTTACTTTTTTAACTTTTTTTTTTGATACTTAATCTCGTGTTCCTGTTTACTTCTTTTTTTTTGGTCTTGAATCCAACCAAGTCTTGTGTGTAATTCATTACCACCTTTCATTGATTTTCTATTTTTATTTAAAAAATAAACAAGTAAAGAACCAACAATTACTGCAATACCACCAACAACAAGTCCACCCATCGCTTTTTTGTTGTTAATTTGATATTCCATATAATGTTTCACATCTCCCATATCAGTAGCCATTCGGGATATTTTACTTTGAACCCAAGCCATTAATTGAGTTTCAGTAGTAATGTTTTCATCAAGATATTTAGCGTATTTTTCAATCTTTTGTAGTTCAGATTTAGCCATATCTCCCTCGTGGTCATAAAGAACTTTACCCCCATCAGAAAATTTAAGTTCAGACTTGTCTAATCTCTTAATCATCTCAAAAATATGATTGTATGAAAACTTAAACACTTCAAATTTATTATACATACCAAATAGCATTTGTGCTTGTAATAGATTTGTTAAAGCATATTCTATTTGATATTTTTTTGCTGAATTTTTATATATAATTTCTTTCTCAATTCCGAAAAAAGTATCTAAAAATTCTGCTGAATGTTCTACTCCAAAAATTTCATTCTTTTTAGATAAAAAACCATTGTTGTAAGAAACCTGTCTATCATTAGAAAGTATTTCTTTAATAGCATCATTAAAAACATCTACTGCTCCACCACAAATATCAAAATTCTGTGTTTTGTAATCGAAAACTTTTATATTTTCTCCACTATTCCAATATGCAGGTGTTTTACCTCCTTTTTCAAAAAATCTTGTAGCACCTACTCCATCTCCAAAATCTGCTTCAAACCATTGTTTTTCTAACCAACCACCTAATGATTTTTTATTGATTTTATTTACTGAAACTCTATTTGAATTAATTAAATCAGTATCAGAAATCCAATAATTTGAATTATCTACATCTAAATTTAATCTTCTTTCGGCATAATCTCTTTTGTAAACTGAAATTCTTAAAGAACTATTGTTTTTTAAAATTTCATCTTTTTTATTTTCTGCTTCATCTCTACTTTCAGAACCAAACATTATAAACTTATTGTCTAATTCAATAACAAAATATTTATATTTTTTTGATGGTTTTGATGTAGATAATACTTTTCCACCATTACCAAAATTTTTAAATAAATAAATATTGTTTTCAGTTTCAATTACTAAAAAATCTTTTGATATTCTCTTACCTAATTCGTCATAGTTTACTTTTAAAAACGGAAATTCCCTTAAAAAATCACTATCAATTTCTCCTGTAAATGATTCGTAATTATCATATAAAAAGTCATATAAATTATTATCTATTTTTTCATAATAATCATTGTAAACTTCTGAATATGTTATTTCTTTTGCGTTTTTCAAAAGTTTTTTAATCTCTTTTTCTGCTATATCAACATTTTTTTCTAATTGAGAAACCTTTTTTTCTTCTTTTTCAAGTTCTTCTTTTTTATCAACTATCAAATCTGTTATAACTTCAATATCATCTTCATCACTTTCATCAATTTGACTTTCTAATGTAATTATTTCATTACTTAATTCAGAAATTTTTAATTGATGTTCTGAAATATCATCATTAAAAATAAAAATACCATTTTCTATGTATGAAACTTCATCTTGTAATTGAGAATAAGATAAAATTTCAGAATCAGACATATCTTTTGTTAACTTATTAGCATATTCAGTCGCAATCTTTTTCTTATTAATTGAATCAATTTCAACATCATCTATATCTAAATCAAAATCAGAGTTTTTAGCCAATTCAGAATATGAATTAAAGACACCATATAGATTTTTATTCATTGAATCAATAGCACTATCCATATCGCTATTTTTAGTATCTTCCATAAACTCATAAACAACAGAAATAGGGAAATTAGATGTTTTAAACGAATCCCACGCTTCTAAAACATTGTCAAAATTTTCTTCTCCCATATATTCAGAAAAATATTTTTCTCCGAATCCCGACCAATCTACTGCTATATATTCAGTTCTATTCTTATTGTCTTTTTTGTTTAATTCTACTAAATAAGTGTTAATAGCATTGATTATATCTGCACCATTATTATATTCTGTTAAATCAAACCATTTTGTTTCTCCTGTTCCTACAATCTCTATACAAACACTTGGGTTTTCAGAAGAAGAATTTCCCCCTTTACTTTTTTTATTTGTTTTATTTTCTTTAATAAATTGCTCAACAATTTCTTCTAAAAACACATCAGATTTAGATGTATCATTTATAGAATCAAAATCATTTATTAGTTTTTGTGCAAAAGTTCCTTTTTCAATCTCATTATTTTCAGATACCACAAATCTAAAAATATCACTATCTTGTTCGCTATCAAAAACTACTTCACTTCCATCAGTAAAATTGAAATAAATATTAGCACCACCACTAATAAAATTCTCATAAAAACGATAAAATAATTCATCTTTATCATCTCCCTCTAAAATTAATGGCTCTCCATAATTACCACGAATATCTCCCGAAATGTGTGGGTGTATAACTACAAACCACTTATCATAATCTTCATCGTGATAAAATCTGTAATTCAAATCTGTAATCCCTAAATAACTCATATTATATGTGTTATCAGCAGAATCTTCTGTTAACTCTTGTTCATAAACAATTTCATCTGTTTCGGGGTCAATTTCTTTCCTAACTATTTCCCAATCTTTTATTTTGTAATTGGTTCTTTCATCAAGTTCTTTTTCTGTGTAATCTGCTTGTTCTCTGTAATAATTTAACAATAAATTTTTTGATTTAGGGTCTTTATAATCATAATCAAACCCTGTTCCATAAATTGAGAATGACATTGATACATTCTCCAATTTAGGTAAATAATTTTTTGTTATATAATCATTAAGTTCAGAATAAGACATAGAATTAACAGGTTTCGATAATTCTCCACCTGTTTTAAAATTCTTTTTTAAACTTTTTGATTTACCAAATTTAATTGTAGTTGTAATAGCCATTTTATTTTTTATTAATTTGTTCTGTAAGCAACGTGTCCGTTAGATAAATCAATTTGTTCTCCATCGTAATAAGAAAGAAAGTGAGCAATACCATCAGTATAAACTGCGTTTTCACTTGCACTTTGAATATCAATTAAATTATTATCTAAAACAAGTTTAAATGCTTCTTCATCTCCAAAATTATCAATGTAATGTTGTAAACCTCCATTACCTTCTTCAATTTGATTTTTAGTCATTAAATTTACAAAATCTTGTTTGTAATCTTCTGCATTAAAATTTCCCTCTTTTACTTCTTCATCACTAACAATTCCGTTATCAACCATTTCTTCAATCAAACGATTTTCATATTTATCAGAATTTTCACTTTCAATATCATTTACATAACCCTCATTCCATTCATCATAAACTTCTGTAAAGAAATTTTCTGCATCAATATAATTCATTAACCAATCTCTTTTGAAATATTCGGGATTTTCTTCTAAATCATCTTGAATACGTTCAATGGCTCTTTTTTCTGCATCATTTTCTGTTTCAAAAACTAAAAATTCAGCATCTCCATTACCTGCATAATAATAATTTATATCAGTATAATTTACAACTAAATCATCAAATCCTGTTTCGTTTTGTAAGTCGATTAAACTTTCTTCAATCCAATCAGCATCATCAACCCCTCCACCATTAGCATATTCGTAATCAGATTTATATTCAGTTTTAGTTTTATAATTATAATAAATAGGTTTATTAGGAACTGCCATATTAACTACACTACCATCTTTTAAAATAAGATAACTTCCACCTGCACCCTCTTGATTCTCAAAATCTAAATCAAAACTTGAACTATCAACATTCTCATTTACAGAATAATCTGAACCTAAAATTTTAGCAAGTTCATTTGCTACTTTTTTAGTTTCTTCAATAGACATATTTAAGTCTATATCTTCTTCTGTTAATTTACGTTTTAGTTCATTAATCTCTCCTCCATTTTCGTATTCATCATCATCTTCATCTGCGATAAATTCATCATATAATTCATCATTTACAAACAGAAATACAGATTTTCCTTTGGTTTTTTCTTCTTCAAAAACCTCGTTTGATTTTAATTCATTTTTTTGGTTTTTTACTCCTTTAAAAACAACTTTTAATTTTCCATTATTACCACTTTTGACAATAATTCCATTAACTCCTCCACCATTTTTATATTCATCAATAGGAGATAAAACAATAGAACCTGCATTTTCCCAATCCCAATATGTATCATAAGAATCTGCTAAATCTTCTAATTTTTCATCTATAAACATATAATTATCATAGTCTGCATAGTTATCTCCATTTTCTGCCGAAACATAGATAAGTCCATTTCTTTCAAAAACATAAGGTGCTTTTTTTAATAATCCACCTTTAATGTTTTTTAATTTTTTAATTATTTCTTCTTTTTTCCCATTGTAATTATCAACTCCTCCACCTTTTGCGTGTTTAGATTTTACAGAACCACCTTTTTTATAAACTCCAATTCCTGTAATAGAACTTAAAGTTTCATCATCAAAATCAATTTCAGAGATTATGGAAACAGATATAATAAAATTAGCAGAATACAATTCTAAATTTCCTTTTATCCATTCTTCTCTCTCGCTATCACTTGCTTCACTTCCATCAGCATCTTGAAGTTGGCTTGTATGAATATTATTATCCATAATAACGTAATCAGCAGGATTGTCGCTTGTATAAATGTTTTTAGCAAGGAAATTAACTAATTCTTGTGGAGATACGATAGAACCTTTAATTTGGTTCATATCATAATTATTTACATTGTCAGTTTCTCCATCTTCATAAGAATCCTTATAAACAGAAACATCAACATAATTAATTCTAATTTTAGCATCTTTTGGAAGTTTCATTCCTTTAACCCCTCCACCTTTTGCGTATTCATCTTCATCTTCATCTGCGATAAATTCATCGTATAATTCATCATTTACAAACAGAAATACAGATTTTCCTTTGCTTTTTTCTTCTTCAAAAACCTCGTTTGATTGTAATTCATTTTTTTGGTTTTTTACTCCTTTAAAAACAACTTTCAATTTTCCATTATTTCCACTTTTGACAACAATTTCATCAACATTACCACCTTTTGCAAAAGAATCATCATCACTTCCTGTTGGTTTACTTCCGTTAAACCAATCAATAACATTTTTCAAACCATCATCTAATTTAGATTTAAGTTCTTCCATTGAATCAAAAGTGAAAATTATCTCTGTGAAATCATCGTTTTTACCTTTTCTATGGTATGGTGCTTCCAAGTTAATAACTCCTTGTAAAGCGATTGTATGCTTACCATCTTGACCTCTATCGTTAGATGGTTCATAATAATATGCTGAAATACTACAATGAATTGAATCTTCATCATACATATTTTCACTTTCCCATTCAGATAATTGTTCTGCTTCATCAGTAAAACCTGCATCGTAAAGAGAATTATAATCAATATTTTCCTCTCCTACTACATCAACTATTTCGGGATATGATTCTTTAAATGAATCTTTTGCTAATTCATAAGAATAATCAATATGTCTTTGCATTTCTGCATTTAATTTTTCAGTTGGTAAATTATACCCTGCACTATTCATCATAGCAATATGCTCAAACCAACCTATTTCATAACCTCCATTTGTGTAAGGTATAAATCCATCACGGAATTTATGTTCTATTTCTTCTCCTGTAAATTCATAAGAGTTTTCATATCTTCTATCTAAATTCTCAACAGATTCATCAATATTTTCTTTTAAAACATCGTAAATTTTTTCGTAAGAAACATTTTTAACACCTCCACCATTAGCAAACATACCACCATCTTCTCCGATAATATTTACTTTACCATCGTAGTAATACTGAAAAGAACCCGAAAAAGAAGTGTTAGGACTTTTACCTATAACATTATAAACAGGAAAAACACCATAGTAATCATTTCTAAAATGAGATAATTCAAAATATTCAAAATTTTCAAGAACATTTTGTTCACGATAGCCAAAAGGATTATTAATTCTTTCTTTACCTGTTGGAGATTTCCATAGGTTCATTAAAAATTCATATCCTTTTTTATTTTGTTCATCAGATAATTTAGGATGATTTTCATTAATATAATCTAACAACTCATCTAATTCACTATCGTCTTTACCCGAATTTAATCTTCTTTTTATTAAATTAATTTGATTTTCAGTAATGACACCATTTTTTTTAACTTCATCAAATACCTTAACCATTCCACCTTTTGCATATTCTCTCGTATCATATACAGTTGCGTTTTTGAATTTACTTGCAAATTCTTCGGCTTCTAATTCATTATCAAAATATCCCTCAATACTTTGAGTATCGTAATTGTAAACTTGATAAGGTTTTTGTTCACTATCAGACTTGTTTACACGACCACCACCTGCATATTCATCTTTATTAGGTCGAATATAAACTTTCATTACAGTAGAACCTAAATTATTTATATCGTTTGCAGGAGAAAAATATTCTTGCTCATTATAATCAATAATAAAATTTGCATTTCCTGTTCTTTCAATAACAGTTTTAGTAAATTCATTTAACTCTTGTTCTTCTTCATCAGAAAGTCCACTATAATCATCATTAACCAAAGCAGTAGCATAATGAGTAGGAATGACATAATCAACTAAATCATCTTTATCATCACTATCATCACTATCAGATTCTAAACCAATTTCTTCAAATGCCCAATTTTTATCATTAGGGTAATAATCAGTTCCTATAACATTATCAGTTCCCCAATAAGAAACTAAATCACTAAATTTATGAGTAAAAGGTAATTCAAACCATTCTTCTTTTGTTAAGCCTACAAAATCTAATAAAGATTTAATATCATCTTCATCTGCCCATTCAGAACCTCTTACAATATTATCTAAATCAGTTTCTCTAATATGACCACTACCATATTGATTATCTCCCATTTTGTAAATTACAAAATATTCATCATCGTAATCAACTGTAATAGGTCTTGCTACAAAACCATATTCTTCCAAAGATGTTTCTAAATCAGCATCAGTTCCTTGATATTTTTTATCTAAATTCATAGTGAAATTTTTTTTAATGTTTAAAATTAATTATTTGATTTTAATAATTAGTTATTTATTTAACGTAAACCTACTTTTTTCTTTATTTTATTATAGGCTTTTTTCATTTTTTGTTTACCTTTTTCAGTTTTTGTATCTAAATAAAGTTTATATCCTAACGCTCCTACTCCTGCACCCAATAAAAACCCACCAAGTCCATATTCTTCATAACCTCTTAATTGATTTAATTCAACTCCAATAGGTCTTAAACCCATAGGTTGATTATCTAAACCACTATCAAAAGTATAACCTAAACTATAAATTTCATCGTGCATTTTAGCCATATCTTGATAATCCATTAAACCAAAATCTTCTCCGAAATCTTCTGAATATCTATTTAAAACTTCTTGAACATTAGCAGGAATGTTTTCATAATCCTCAAATAAATCAATCATTTCTCCTGCTCCTGCATTACCTAATAAATTATTTAGTTCTTTTATTGCATCTTTTTTATCTTTATGCCATTCCCCAACATATTCATTTTCATTGTTTTCAGAACTATGAACTCTATATAAAGGTTTATTATTAAGTGAATCGTAACCATCAAATATGTAGTATTTTCCAACTACATCTCCACCATTTTCAAATAGTTTTTGACCTGTTGCTCTAAACCAACCATCAATAGCAATAGCACTTATTCTTTCTAATGTTTCAGCAAAAAATTCTTCATTATCATCATTCATATCAACAAATATCGCTCTCTTATCTTCCCACCAATTAGGTGTATTAAGATTATTTGCAATCCACTCATTTTTGTATAATGTAATTAAATATCTTGTTAAATGTAATGCTTCGTGTGGTAAAACCCTATTTGCAAAACCTTTGAAATTCAATCTTTCAACATTAAAAAACATAAAAATTTCATCTTTTGCAAAATTAGTTAACCCTGCCATAAATGAACCATCACGTTCTGTTTTACCTTTTGCCTTTAAATCATTAATGAATTTAACTGCATCTTCACGTTTTAATCCTGCTATTTCATCTAAATTAAAAGCATCAAAAATAGCCAAAGATGAATCTCCATAAATTAAGTGAAAAGTTGGTAGTTTTATATTTTTTTCTCCTCTCGCTTCATATTCTTCAATAGTAACTTTTTCGTGTAAAATTACACCATCTTTTTTAGGCATAGATTTAACCTTAATATTGAAAGATATATCTCTCATTTGCTCCTCATCAACTAAACCTGCTAAACCTCCATCTTTATATCCAATTGCTCTTATTGTTGTATCTCCACCATTTGCAAAAAAACCTTGTTCTTCATCATATTCTTTCCAAGTTTTTCTAAATGAATCACTTATATAAATCTGTTTTCCATCTTTACCTTTTTCATAAATCTGAACTGCAAAATCATACCCACTTTTCATTCTTTCTTGATACAATTTAACAACTTCTTTTTCAGTTATTTCTTCATCAAAATAAACTTCATAATTATCGTTTAAAACATCTTCTTTACTTTTCCAAGCATAAGTTTTAAAATCTTTTAATACTGAATCATCAACCCCTCCACCATCAGCATATAGTTTTTCAAGTTGTTCTTCTTCAAAAACACCTTGTTCTCTTTTTTTTGTGTCAGATATTAAAAAACCATCTTTATCATATCCTACTTCATCTGCTACAACATAATATTCTCTATCTCTGCCGTAATTAGGTTCTTTTACTTCGACTACATCTCCAACCTCAATGTTTCCCCCATCAGCGAAAATTTCAAGTTGTCCACCATTCGCATAGGTTGTTTCATAAACTCCATCTTCAATTTTAATCAATTCTGCATCGTCTAATTTTAAACCAATAACATATTCAATGCTTTCTCTGAAACCATTAAGAGTAATTGTTTTAGTTCCATTATCTCTTAATTCTAATAAATCTCTCAAATTATTGTAATAGCCAACACGACCTCCTTTTGCCATCGGTTGAATAGTTGACATAGGTAAAGGACTTGGTAACATTCCTGCTACATCTCCTAACGCACCACCTAACTCATACAATCTTGTTCCTGTGTAATTATTTTTTACCCAATCTGCTAATTTTTTTCTGTTATCATCACTTAATAAAGACCAAAAATAAATCATCGCTCCGATTGAACCTTTTTTCCTGTAAGCATCAGACCATTTTTCAGAAAGATGAACTCTTAAATGAATTGGAAATGCTTCCATAAAGTTATTCGGGAAATTAAAACAAAAGAAAACGAAATGATTTACTGAATTGTAATATTCAACTTCTGAAACATTTGATTTACTAAATGAACCATCATAATCATAAGCAAAATTTGTCAGTAATCTTCTATTGTCTGAATCTAACTCTATATACAATTTAATCATAGCACCATAAGAACCATAACTATTATAATATGCTTTAAATTTATTAGCAAAATGTTGTTCAAAACCACCAAAAATATTGAAAAAATTAGACGGAAAATTTAAACAGAAAAAAACAAAGTCATTTACCGATTTATAGTAAATATCTTCTGTTATTTCTCCACCAAATTCATATTTTTTATCTCTTTTTAATCTATTTAATGCTACTCTATAAGCGATTTCAAGAGGTAAAGGTGTTTGTTTTCTGTCTGAACTATCATATTCTTTTCCAAATGCTTTAAAATAAACTTCTCGCATCGTTTTTTCAGAAATTTTTGATTCCATTTTTTTACTTTTTAAAATGTAAATATAACACAAAAAGAGGGATTGTTAAAACCCCTCTTTTTTTTTTATTTTTTGATTGCTTTATTTCTTTTTGTATTTAGCAATAAGGCTTTCTGTTAATTCTTCAATATTTTTCAAAGTAGAAGAAATTTCTTTTTGTTCAAAATCATCTCCTAAAACTTCTTTCATTGATTGTAAGAAAGATTTTGTAGATGTTTCAAGTTTCTCCACTTTTTTAACGAAAAAGTTTGGATTCTTCTCAATTGATTTTTTGTTAGATTCAACGCTTGATTTAATTGCTTGAACAACAGATTTCTCAATATTTGATGTGATTTTAGACATCACAGATTTAGTTTTCTTTTTAGGAGCATTTTTAGATTTCTCTCTCCTTTCTTTGAATTTTGCTAATAAATAATCACAAAATTCTTTACTATTCATATCTACTTCTTTTCCGTCTAACGTAACAGTAGATGAACCTGTAACTTTCAATCCCTTTTGTGGTTTTTCTGTTTTAGTAGGCTCTGCTTTAACAGGTTTTGCAACCATTTTTGGGCGACCTGCTTTTTTAGGTTCAGTTTTTGGCTCTGCTTTAACAGGTTTTGCAACCATTTTTGGGCGACCTGCCTTTTTACGTTCTGTTTTCACTTCTGCTTTTGGCTCTGCTTTCGGCTCTGCTTTTGGCTCTGCTTTTGGCTCTGCTTTCGGTTCAGAAGTTTGCATTTTTGATTTAATTTTAGAAAGAATTTCTCTAAATTTCTCAACAGTTGCAGGGTCTTTTTCTTGATTGCTTGGATTATTTATAAAATCTTCAAGATTTTTTATTTTCTTTTGTGTTTCAGCATCTACTGAACCACCATCTGCATAAGAATATTCTTCTTCCTCAAATTGAGTTCTTGAAACTTTTGGATATTTAGAAGAAGTTTTTTTAAGATAATTTCCATCTTTAAGATATTCATTCTTAATAACTCTACCATCTTTTGTTTTTAAACTTCTAATTTCAGATTTTGCTAAATAATCATCATTTTTAGATGAAATATTTTTTCCTTTAATCCTTGTATTTGAAATTCCGTTACCATCTAATAACTTATCTCCACCAATTGTCTTACCTAATTTAGTAGTGATACTTTTAATTCTACTTTTTGGTATATAATTACCTGCCGTTGTTCTGTTCATACACTTGTTTATTTATTTTATTATTAAGCCAATTCCAACAAACTAATCAAATCTTTTGTTGCTATTTTTAATTCATTTAAAAACACTAAATCATTAGAATCTTCATCAGTCATTTCTAACAAACTAATTAAATCTTCTGTTGCTTTTAATTTGTTTTCTAAAAATTTTAAATCATTATTTTCTAATTCTTCCTGTTCTTCAACAAATTTAGGTTTTTTTATTGTATCTGTTTCAATAATTTTAATTGGTTCTTCTACTATTGGTTTGATTTTAACTTTTTCATCTATTTTAATAGGTTTTTGTTTATCAATTTCAAATGTAACTAAATCCCTAACGATACATTCTTCATTTGCATCTGAAAATTCATCTACTCTATATAATACAGATGGAGCAGTATTTCTTCTTTCATCAAATTCTTTAAGGAATTGAGCATAAATTCTTGGTCTTTCATCATCAATTTTAGTCAATTCATTTTCATAGTTTTCAAGTTGCTCTTTTATTTCTTCTTTCGCTTTATCAACATCTTCAACTTTTATACCTAATAATCTTAATTTATTAGCAAGTTTATTGTAGTTTTTAACGGCATCTTTAAAAGTTATTGCATAACTTGAAACTCCACCCCCCCAACTATTAAATCTCAATTTTATCGCACCATCATTATTTCTAATTTCATCTTGAATAGCATCTTTTTGAGTTTTAACATTAATACGCTCTATTCTATACTCATTGTATTTTTTAGTAGCAGAAATTATTCTTTCGTCAGCCTTGATTTTATCATCATCAAAATTTAATTCTTCTTTAATTTTACTTATATAATCTGATTGTTCATTCATTAATTCTAATAATTTATCAAATTTTTCATCTAATAAATTATATTTTTCTCTTAACGAATTTAATTCTTCTTCTGTAAAGTATTTTCCGTTGTAATAGTTATTGTATTTATCATTAACAAATGAGTTTAATTCACTATAATAATCTCCTTGATTTCTTTGTAACCACGATTGATTATAAATTACTTGGTCATTTAATTCATTTACTAATTCATCATCTTTTAAGTTGAAATAATCTGAAACTACAAATCTTCTTTCGGGGTCAAATTCATAATCATAAAAATCTTTTTTAACTTTTTCTGTTTCTGTAACGAATTTATTTTTTGCTTTTTCAAATTCTTCTGCATATTTAACACCGAATGTTGGGTCGCTTTGTAATTTTTCAAGCAATTCAATTTTTTTACTTTCAAATTCAGAATTAATATCTTTTGTTTTTTCTTCTACTTTTTTAATAATAGATTGTTTTTCTAAATTTTTTCTGAAAGCATCAATTACAGTTAACAATGACATCATTGGTTTTCTGTAATTAATTAAATTTGAATATTCAGTTGAAGCATTAACTAATGTATTATTAAGTCTTTCTTTTAATTCATCAATTCTGTTTAATATTTCAAATTGTTTTTTCTCATACCATAATTCAGTTTTAGTTTTAGGGTCTGTAAGTAATTCTTCTTTTAATCTACTTGGGTCAAAATCTTCTAATGAAAGTTCCCCTGTTTTACCCTCTCTATCCCATATCTCTTTTATCCTCATTGTTTTTTCTTGAAGTAATTGAAATATTAATGGGTCAGATGAATTTTCAACCATTGGATATACAATTCTAATTTTAGAAAAAGAATTTCCTTGTCTGTAAATCCTACCATTAATTTGTTCATTATCAGTAGGGTTATAGTCAAAAGATGCAAGAAATAAAGATGATGCGTTATTTTGTAAATCTACACCTGTGGAAATAGTTGAAGAACCAATTATAACTAAACTTTCTCCTGCTAAAAATTTATTTTTTTCAGTTTCTTTTTGAACTCTATTCATTGAACCTTTAACAATTGAAATCTCATCTTCGTTATATCCAAATTCTTTAACAAGATATTTTTTTATTTTGTCAAAACCTCCCTCATTCCATTTCTTTTTAACATAAACATTATTTTGTAAAATTTTAACGCTTGGATGAACCCCAATATTCATATAGATAACACTACCCGATTTTTTCAAACCTTTTTGCGTTTCATAATCTTTAATTGTTTTTATACAATTAACGATGTATAATAATTTAGGAGATGTTTCAACGTATTCTTTGTAGGTTGGCTCTATTGAAGTTTTTTTACGGCAAGAAAATAAATAAGGAGATAAAGTAACTTGTTTAAGCATATTCATTCCTTTTAACACCCTAATTACGGCTAATTGTTTTTTATCTAATTTCGATTCATCAACAGATTCGGCTTCATCTTTTTCAATTATTTTAAGAATAAGTTGTTCAAGGTCAAGCCTATCTTGTTCTTTTAAAGGTAATTCTAATTCTGAATATTTATCTTTTTGTTTATCATAACCATCTTGTGATTCCAAAATATTAATTAAATCTTCATCTGATTTTTCTTTAACATCAATATCTTCTGTGGTATTAGAACAAACTTCTTCTTCTGTTAATATTCCTGCAATATAACCTCTAATCAATGAAAAATATTCTTCTTGTATATCATTAGGTAACATTACAGTATCTCTACCTTGTGCTATTGACGGATACATAATTTTTAATGGTCTTTTTATATTTGCATCATCTCCATTTTTATAATCCATCATAGAGTAAATTAAACCACGAAGTTGTGGGGTATTATGATACCCTGCAAGAATTTCTGCAAATTTCACTTTATTATTTGCTCCAACTTTAAATTGGAAATCAATTTTCATATAAGTATCATAAAAATCTTCTATATGTTCAAAACCTGCTTCAACTAATCTTTTATAATTAGTTATTGCCATCATAGAATAAACTTCCAAAGGACTATTAGTAAAAGGTGTTGCAGTAAGATGCAAAACATTTCTGTTATTGTTTTTTTCTTGAACGTATCTTGAAATAATATAACCACTTAATGCTCTTTGAGAAGCAGAACCACCTTTTTTATCTTTATATTTAGGTGTGTTTCTTTTTAATCCACCATCGGCTCTATAATTAGAATAACCTACCGATTCGGGTTTACCTTTTACTTCTACAAATGCTTTTTTGTAAGCGTGAGATTCATCAAAAACAACATAGTCAATACCGAAATCTTTTAAAAATACTTTTGGTTCATCAACACCTCCATACATTTTTAATTCTAATTGTTCAGAAAAAGAATTACTTCCGTTTTTACTATATTTAAGGTATGAATAACTATCTCCTTGTCTTAATTCTTTATATATTTTAGAAATAAAAGAATTATCATTAGTTAATTCTGCTCTTTCTTGCATAGTTAATTCTTCAACACCTAATTTATCTAAACCCTCTATTGTTGTAACAAAAATACTTTTTTCTTTAAATTCTTTTAAAGTTCCTAATTTATATCTTAATCCCTTAACATATAAATTTACAGAACTTTTCCACCACGTAAAAATAGGTGCAGGTCTTTCCTTTTTCTCATCTTTTTGTGCTTTATAATATTCGTATTGTGTTTTTACAAAATTTAATTCAAAATTCCCATATAATTCAGAAATTTGATTATTTATTTTTGAATCGTTAAATTCATAATCTTTCGGAATACCATTAAGAAATAACATTAATTCCTCTCCTTTTGCAATTTCTTGTTGTTCTTTTTCTGTATAATTTTTTATTCTATAAACAACATCATCATTTAAGTTTTCTAAACCAACAATATCAAAATGTGGTAAAATACCTTTTATATTGATTGTTGTTTCAACTATTTTAGTGTTTTGTTTATTTTTTGAAAATCTTTCAGCATCTCTTTTTTCAGCAAAAACTTTTGTTTGAACTTCTGAATTTTCAGTATATGTTAAAGTATATTCTGTTTTTACTAAACCATTAATTTCTGAAATCCATTTTTCATACGTTGCATTAGGAACAACAAATAATGCTTTTTTAGAAAAATTATTATCAAAAGCATAAGAAACATTTAAAATAGCAGATGCAGTTTTACCAACACCAACTCCGTATGCTAATAAACCACTACCTGCACTATTCATAAATTGAACAGATTGAACTTGTGGTTCATTAGGTCTAAAATCACTATCTTTTTTCCATTTTTTAGCACAACTTAAAGCAATAGGTATTTTATACTTTATTGGCTCAACATAATTGTTGAATTTTGCGTTCCAAACATATTCTAATCTTTGTTTACACTTTTGATTTAGTTTAGTGTTTAAAAATTTTTTAAACACAATTTCTCCATCTTTTAGTGCATTACTTTTTAATCGAATTGAAGTCTTATCTTCTCCCTTTTCAGTATTATCAACATAATATCCAATAATTGATTCTGCATTAGAAGAATTTTTAAAATCAGTAGCATCTACTTCTGTTTCATCATTTAACCAAATTTTAAAAGCCTCTTTTATTGATGTTGGATAAGTTACCCTATCAAAGTTTTCAAAATCATCGGGTTGAACAGTAAAAACATCTCTATCAGAAGCAAAAAATGAACTCGGAGATAAGTAAATTTTATTTGTTGCATCTTGTGTTATTCTTGCTAATGGATTTTTAGTTTTTTCAAGTAAATTAATTTGATTAAGTAACGCTTGTTCGGGCATTAGTTTAGAATATTCTTCTGAATATTGTTGCATCCTACTAATTTTCTCTTGAATATTTCCACTTAAATATTCCCATTTATAAACCCAATTCGTATTACCCCTAACAATATCAAGCATAATCAAACCACGCTCAATTAATTCATCTCTTGTAAATGTTAAACTATCAACAAAATTTGTTAAAGGAATATTAGGGTTGCAAATAAGATATGCGTTTAATTCTGCAATAGTTATAAACTTTTTTTTATATTCAATATTTTTTCTTGCAACTTCAATTTTTTCTAACTCCTCAATAGGTAACATAAATATTGAATTTACTCTATACTTATCCAAAGTTTTACCTATTTCAACATCTAAATCTATTTGTAACTTTTCAATTTCAGAATCTAATTTAGCACCATCATCAACTGAAACGATTTTTAAAAAAGTATTTAAAAATTCTTTTGGAGAATAAATTTCATTATCTAATTTCCCTCCATCAGCAAATGTTACTTTACTATTATTTGTTAAATCAGATTTGATTTTATTTTCAAAAACTTCTTGAATTATTTTAGATTTAAAATCCATAATATTTTATTTAAAATTATACGTTTGGTGTTGACAATTCATTTTCTACCATAGATAAAGCAGTATCTATATTAGGGCAATTTTGTAAAAAAATATGTTCTTTTATTCGTTTAACAATTCTATCAAATCCACTATTTGTTACTGAAAAACTTGATACATAAGGCAATTTAGTTTCTCTTATAGATTTATTAATCAATTCGTCTAAATCTTTTTCTGAATACATATTTTTTTGTTTTAAATTATAAAATTAATATATTTTTTTATATTTTTCTTTTTTTAAAAGTTTGATATTTTTTGAACCTTTACTTTTATACCATTATTAGTTTCTAAAAAAACAGGTTTACCCATAAATAAATCTCTCATTTTTCTGTGTGGAAATTTAATAGTATTTATTTTTTTGTTTTTTTCTCCGTAAATAGGTTGATATAAACTCCAATATTCATCATTTTCTCTTTCTGCACCAACAAATTCAACTTGCTCATTGATATTATTTCCTTGAACACGATACATACCTTTTATTTTATATTCGTAAGGTATATAATTGATAACTTTTCCTCCATTTTTAAATGTTTCATCATACCAACCAAAATATTCAGAATTAGCAGTAAATCTTGGTTCTTCATTTGGATTAAAAACTATTTCTCCAACTTCTTTACCTTTGTTATTAATAGTTAAAATTGCTTGTCTTAAAAGTTGAGTATCATTAGTTTTTTTAATTAAAGGTCTAATATAATACTTTTCATTTTTGTATGTGAAAACTCCATCTTGATTTTTAAGTTCAACTCCTAATTCTTTTTTTAAGAAAATATTTAATTCAACTTGTAAATATTTATAAAAACTTTCTATATCAAATTGCCTAACTATTTTTGAATATCCTCCTTGTTCTTTTTTATTTCTTCTTGCTTCACTTAAAGCAATAGCAATAGCCTGTTTTCTATCGGTAACTTTATCTCCCGAAGAAGAATATAATTTACCAACTTTAAACTCGTGCATTACTTTTCTAATTTTATCATTATCAACAGAACCACCATAAGCCATTTTAGAAAATGTGTCTAATTCTAAATAACGCTTATTATTAATGTTTTTTACATCTGTAATATTAATTTTTCTATATAAATTATCATTATTTTTTTTAATACTTTCTATACAAAAATAAACAGAATCTAAATCATCAAAATAAATATCTAAATCATTATATGAATCTAAAACATCAGAAGATTTATAAATTTGAACTTTATCATAATCATAATTTTCAAGAGTTTTCTTTAAAAAATCTCCTACTTTTTTTCTGTCATTATTTTTTTCAATAATTGAATCTTGATAAATATTTCTTTCAGAATTTACAATACCTGTATTTCCCCCATTTTTAAATAACGTAAGTTGTTCCATAATTTTGTTTTTAAGCACTTTTAATATTTTTCCCTATAATTTCCTCGTATAGATGGTTTTTAATCTGTCTAAACCATTCTGTAAGTAATATTTTTAAATCTTTTTCAGCCAATTTATTTGTGTAAATTACTCCATCAATATCCGTATAACAATCTATTCTTATATGTGGGATTAATTGACTTTCAAAACTTAAAATTTTTACTTTTTTAAATTTAATATCATAATCGAAAATAAATGATGGGTGTTTTAAATTTTCTTTTAACATAAAAACATTTATCCTGTAAATTTCATTCTTTTTATCAAATGAAATAACTTTTAAATGCAATTCGTTTTCTTCTTTTGCTTTTGCTACAATTGTAAATAAATCGTTTTCATTATTTACACTATTTAAAAGAAACAATAAATTAGGAAAAACCAAATTTATTGTTTCATAAATAAAACATTTTTTACTTAAAATTTTCATTAAATTAAAGAAATTAAATCTTTTGTAACTTGAATTTTTTCTTTTAAGAAATCAATATCCGATTTATCTCCTCCTGTATCAGAAATTAAATCTAATAAATTCTCTGTGGTAGTAAGCAAACTTTTTAAGAATTGTAAGTTATCATCTTCTTTTTCAATGTTTTCTACTTGTTTTTTTGTTTCTATTTTAGTTATAACAGGTCTTTCATCAATAAATCTATCTGTTTTTACAGGTTTTGTTAATTTAATTCTGTATTTAAAAAACTCTTGATTTATAATATAAGCACGATTTTTTTCACTATAACAAATATCAAAATTTTCTGTATTAACAGGAGCAATAAAATCTTTAAATAATTTTAAACTAAAAGCAAAAATAATTTCATTAACAACATCACTATCTGACATCATCGGCATTAATAAAAGACAACTATCTGTGGTGGTAGTTTCTTTTTCATCAAAATATAAATCTGTATTCAAAATTTCAATTTGTTCTATTCTTTCTAAATTTGAATACTTACTTTGAGAAGTTGAATAAAGATTTATTGATAATTTACCATTATTTTTTTCAGCAGAAATATTTATGTTGTTTTTCTTATTTCTTTTGATAAAAGATTCCGATTCTTTTGATTTTATAGCATCTAATATTTTTTTCTTGTTTAAATTAATTTCAAAATATTGTGTATTTGGAATTACTGCATTATAATTAGGATATTTAGAATCTATTAGTCTTTGTTTAAGTATAAATGAACTACTTTTAATTATTAATTGAACAGGCACTGAATCATTTGAATTAGAACTATACACATCTAATTTTATAAATTCATCTTCGTTACTATCTAATAGTGTGTTTATATTATAGATAGGCAAAATCATACTAAAAGCATTATTGTTTTCGTATTCAACAAAATCATTGACTTTTAACCTACTTAAAATATTAGCGTTTGTGCTTCCTACAATTAAATCTTTACCATCATAGTTTAAGTTAATTCCTGTCAAAGCAGGTCTTAATTCATCATCTCCAATATATAGTTTTGCCGTATTAATTAAATAGTTAAAATAATCTTTTTTTAATTTAATTGAATTTAATTTATTTAATTTACTTAAATCTATATCTTTTACAAAATCATCTGAATCTGCATTTTCATTTTTAACTGCAACATTATTTTTTATGTAATATAACCCTTGTGGAACATTTATATTAGGTATTGAAACAGAATAAGAGTAACCTTTCATATTAGTTACTTTTGCAAACCCATCTTCAACTTTGAAATTTTCAAGAATTTGTAAAGTTGGATTTTTTTGCAAACTACTTTTTATAATTTTAATTACTTCATCTGTAAATATAGGGTTTAAACCATAATCTAATTTAAAATCAACAACAGAACCATCTCCATTGATAATTTCATTTTTTGAGAAATCAAAAAAGCAAGATAAACTTAAACCATAGTCTAAATCTTGTGATGAATATTTATCTTCTCTATTGTATAGTCCAACAGGCATTATTAGAAATATCAAATCTCTACCATATTTAGGATTTGAAACATTAGAAATAACTGTTCCGTGTGATTGGTTTATTGGAACATTTATAAATAATTCATCATAACCATATTTAATTGATGCTTCTATAATTATTTGTAAAAATTCTACATTGTAACCTACTTTAAATGTATTATTATTTTCATCTTTAAAATTAAAAGCAACTTGATTAATATGTGGGTTCACATAATTTTTAGCGACTTTGCAAAATTGTAACAACTTGTAAAGACTAAACTTTTTTGAAAATTGATACTCTGTTTTAATTACATTTTCAACATTTGGATATTTACCATCTACTAATTCTCCTGTATTTGGATTAAAAATACCTTTATTGTTAAGTTTAACAGGTATATGTGCTAATTTATGAGCATCTGTAACTGTAATTCCAAAATCATCAACATTATAACCCGAAAAAACAGGTCTTAATTCATCTTGACCTAAAAAAACATTAAAAATTGATTGGAATTTTTTATCTAATGGATTTAATTCAACTTTAACTCTATTGATTATACTTGTGTTTTTCCACGTTGAGGGTATTTGATTCCAATTATCAACATTTTCAATAGCAAAAGGACTACTTGTTGATATTTGACCACCAAAAGCATAATTTTCATCTAAAAGACTTATTAAATCTTTCGTAACTTGAATTTTTTCTTTTATAAAAGTAATATCTTCTTTTTCTCCTGTATCAGAAATTAAATCTAATAAATCATTTGATGTAGCCAATAATCCTTTTAAGTAATCTAAATCAGAATCACTTTTAGTATTTGAATCTTTTTTATAATTACCTTGACTTTCTATTGTTTTTTTGAAATCATTTATTTTAGTCATTTCTTGAATTGGATAATCACTCGGTTTATCAATTTCAACGTGATAAACATAATCATTATCAATAGAAGTAACTCTATGTTTCTTTTCATCAACACTATAAAACTCCATACCTATTAGATAATCTAAATTAGATTTGTTTTCAATAGCGTTTTCTTGTTTATTTGATTCATCTTTTGAAACTTCTTTTTCTGCTTCGTTTATTAATTTTATATTCTTATTTTCCTTGTCAGTTACTTTTAATTGAAAAGCATATCCAAAATACTTATCTGCGTAAAAAATTGAATTTTCATCTAAATCAAAGTAAAAATCAACTGCTAAACCACTACTTAAAATAGTTGGCATTATTGTAACAACATCTTGGTCAATTAATTCTTTCTCATCTTTTTTAGCATCTGTAAAATGAAAACCCTTAAATGATTCAACAAAATATACTTTACTTTCTTCTATACCTAATTTAAGTAGTGTTGTAAGTATATCTTTAAGTAATAAGATATTAAATGAAAATTTAACATCTTCATTTTTAAATGTTACAATAAAATTTTCTTTTTCTCTATTTATATAACATAAACCTGTTTTTTCAATTATAGAAATATAATTAAGAAGTTCATAAACATTTATTGTGAAATTTTTAGTTGTATTTTTTTTAGGGAAAATAGATTTCCAATCAAAAGGTGTTTGACTATCAAAATCTGCTTGATAAGTATGTTTATTATTTAATTTATATTTATTACAATATTTTGAAATACAAACATTTTTTCCTTTTTCATCTAATTTATCATTTGGTTTTTTTAGGTATAATAAATTATTTGTATTTGATGATACAACTCCATATTCATTGAAATAAGTTAACATAAACTTCAATAAATCTTTTGATGTAAATGGTGTTACTAATGATGAAAATTCTTCATCATCTTCTGTATATGATTTTATATTTACTTTTTCCTGTTTTTTTAATTTATTCTGATTTACAATCCAATCTGTAATAAAATTTTCTTTCATATTTTCCTTAAAAAAAGGTTGAGAAAAATATGTTTCTAAAATTGAAATTCTATTTTTAATTGAAAGTTTGCTATTTAATAAAAACAAGTAATAAATTAAAGATTTTGTAGCGTTTTGGAAATTAAAAAAAATTCCTTTTTCTTCCATCAAATCTTTTACTTGCTCCATTTCAGAAACAATATTTTTTTCCTTGTTTGTTTTGCTATTAATAGCATTTTCAATTTTTAATTCAAATTCTTTTGCGTTCATAAATTTTATTTTAAAACATTTATTTTTGGATTTAAAATCTCAATATATCCAAAACCATTTACATATCCACCTAACTCACTAAATAATTTAACCATAGGTTTTTTTTCAATTCTATCTTTATAACAAGATAAAATACCTTTTATATTTGGATTTAAAATTGATATTAAACAATTCATCATCCTATATGAATAACCTGCTCCTTTGTGTTTATCTGAAACATTTACATAATTAATATAAATGTAGTCATTATTAAAGTATTTTTTTTTAGTGCAAACTAATTCTCCTACTTTAATATCTCTATTATCACTCTTGTAAAGCAACTTAATTAAGTTTGGTTCTTCAAAGTTATCAATAGAAATTTTATAATTTTCATCTTGAAAGATAATATTTCTTCCAAAAAAATCAATATTTGCAAAAATTTCAAATTTTTTAGGTTTAGAAATTTCTATTCCATATTCATAATCACGCTTTTTCGATTGAGCCACCATCTGTTATTTTTACTCCGTTATCGTTTAAATTATTTATCTGACTTGCAATTTGTTTAGTTGTTCCTGTTGCAATATATTCATTATCATCATACATACTTCTTCTGTTGATAATAATAGAATTAGGTTCTATTGTTTCAACATCTGTATTAACTGATTCTTTTTTTATTTCTTGAACTTTTATTTTAGTTCCATCTTCTTTTTTAATTTCTGCTCCCGAATCAAAATTAATACCTCCACCTAAAACATTTACTGCACTTGCAATTTCTGATGGTGTTCCTTTTATTTCGTATTCATTTTCGTCTTGAAATGCTTTACTAACAATTACTGCTTCATCTCTTTCCACTTCTATTATATGTCCTACTCCACCTACATCGTATTTTTCTCCACAACCTGTTTTTTCATTACATTCAGAGTGTAATTGACCCTCAACTATACCTCCTTGCTCAAATGCTTTTTTTGTTTCAAAAATACCTACCTGTGATGGTTTTAAGTTTGATGGAACGTAACCATATTCATCGGGTTTAAATCCTTTTACTCTTAAAGAATTATCTTTCCTATTATATGGAAATTCTCTCCTCCTTAATATAACTCTTGCAGGAAAATAATCAATACCTAAATTTTCAGCAACATTTAACCTATGATTCCCCTCAATTAATAAAACAGAATTATCATCAAGTGAATACTCAATAATTAATGGTTCATTAATTCCGTTTTCTAATATTTCTTTTTCTAATTTAGAAATATTTTCTGAACTATCTTTTAGACTATATTTAGGTCTTTCATATCTATTAAACTCTCTAAATCGTTTGAGTTCATTAACAGAAACTAATTCCGTATCATCTTTCCAATAACTTTCTAAATTAACAGGTATTTTTCCGTGATTTGAATTAACGTAAATAGTTTTATCTTCTAAAACATTCCCACCATCTTTAAACGTGAGTTTTTTATCTTTAAAAACAACAGAATTTGTTAGTTCAACTCTTTCTTCATCTGTTTTATACTTTTTAATTTTTAAACCATTACTTTTCAATATATCTAACGCTTCTTTTTCAGTATCGTAAGGAACAATAGCATATTCAAACTCATTTAACTTTACTGCTCTTTGAAATTTCGCTTCAAAATAATCAACAGGAGAATCTTTTAATTTTTTTGCAAAAGTTATAAAAGTTTCTTTTTGAAAAATATTGGGAGATTTAAAATCATTTTTTCTTAAAGAACTTTCTACTGAATTTCCTTTAAAATAATCTGCTAATGCTTTTCCTAATGAATCTAATTTACCCCAAGTGTTAGAGTATTCATAATCTAAATATTCTGAAAGTTTAAAAAAATCTTTTTTATTTGATTCATCAACAATATTCATTTCTTCTTTTGAAATAAGATTTTTTGAATCTTTTTTAATTTCTTCAAATGATTTTAGTTGTTTTGTTGAAAATGATTTTGCTTGATTAACTCCAAAAGTCATATTTTTTTCTTGCCCAACAACTCTATAAGATGTTGCATCTACAAGGTTATCTAATGAATATGGTAATTTTTCATTACCTTTTAAAAAATAAGCACTTCCTCTAAATTGTGAAATAAAATCACTTAACCATTGTTTATAATCAATAATTACAGATTTTGTAAAAATTTTTTTAATATTAGCATCTAACTTTTCTTTGTCCAATTCTTTTTTTCCAAAAACTGCTTGTGATAATTTATATTCACTATGTCCACCCCAATTATATCTTGTTCCAACATATTTTTCAAAAGATTCTTCTAAACTGCTAATTAAGGTTTTATAAAGCAAATCTCCTTGCTCTCCTTTGTCTTTATATTTTTGTTTTAAATCTAATTTTATACCATCTAAAACTTCAAGAAATAAATCATACACATTACTTAAAACATCTTTACTTATACCACTACTACCAAACTCATTACTTTGTTGAGTATATTCTTTTAAAATAGGTGCAAATCGTTTCTTTTGTTCTTCCGTTAAAGTGAAATCTACATTATTCCATAAAAAATGTTTAGATTCTTTAATTGGTATTTTAATTGAAATATCTTTATCAACAATATATACCACTTTCATTTTATCGTAATAGTAAGCGTTTAATTCATCAAAAGACATTTTACCTAAATCTTTAAAGAAATCATTATAGTCTGATAAAATATTACTAACTATATGATAAACTTCGTGGTTTTTATCGTAATTGAATGATTTGTTAATTATTTTAATAGTTACATTTTCATATTTCTTTTTATCTACATAAAATAATTTTCTCGGAACAGTTGGAGAATATACATCTCCTGCAAAAACTTTAACATCATAATTTTTAGGATTTATTAGTTCCTTATTAGGTATTAATGTTATTCTACCGAAATCTGTAAATTTTTGTCCTGCTTTTAAAATAGCAACCGATGGGGTTACTAAACCTCCTAATTTATTTGCTAAAATTATTTGTCCTGCTGAAATATTATGTAAAGCAACTAATTTACTATCATTTTTATCTTCTACGTTTCCACCATCTTCAAAACTAATATCGGAATTGTGTTCATTATTAATATCATTGAAATCAGATGCGATAACCTTATAAAAATCATTATTTTCTCTGTTTACATTATAGCCATTACGAAATAACCAATGTTTTATAAAATCAATATCTGTAAATTCAGTAAAATATCCTGTTCTATTATCTTTTGTCATTGTAGCCTTTTGAGTAATATGCCCAAAAACTACATCGTGTCCGTTTTTAATTGCGTAATCATCTATATATTGTAAAACTTTTTTACCAAAACCTTTTAACCTTTTATTTTCATTAACATTTAAAGATTGAATAAATAAAGGATTTACTGAATCTAATCCATATTTTTTTGCGTGTTCGGGTTCTGTTTTAAATATTTTTAATTCAATAACTCCTTGACTTATTAAATCTTCTATTTCTCCCCCATCGGCAAAATTATTGTTTTTATAATCGTTTTTAGGCATAATAACATCAAGGTTTTTTCTCAAAATCAATTTTTGAAAATTATAATTAATGTTATCAATCAACTTTTCTTTTGTTTTAAAAATTGTGGTTACATCAGTTGTAACTCCATATTTTTTTAAATGAGTTTTTTCATTAGAAATTTCTACACTTTTTATTCCCCATAATGTTTCGTGAAAATTTCTTTGTTTATAACTACCATCTGAAATATTTTTTGATTCACTATATAGTTCATAAGTGTTGCCCAAAAATTCAAATAATTTTTCTCCTTTTTTTAATTCAAGATGCCAAGTAGTAAATGGTAATCTTGATAATATTAATTCTTTTTCATCAATAGCCTGTTCAACATTTGTTTTATTTTTTTCTATAATAGAATTATAAAAACGAATATCTTGTTCAAAATCTTTTTCTGTATATGTAGCAATACCTAAAACTTTAACTTTTTTTGTATCTCCCCCATCTGCAAAACGAATATCGGGATTGTTTGAATCGAATGTAGAATTACTTCCATCTGCAAGTTTTATTTGATTTGATTTAAAAACAATATAATCATTAGTAATTACATCTGCATTTGAAGTTTCTCCAACATCATATATTATTACTCCATCATTTATTTTTTGTTTTTTTACATAAGATGATACTGAATCAGTTGAAAATAAATATGGTTCATCACCATCTTCAAGAGTAAGTATATATTCTTCCCAATTCTTGAAATTTTCATTATATTCTTGATTAATCATTCGTGTTAAATCATTTTTAGAAAAAACTTTATACATTTCATCATAAGGAATATTTGCCCAAGTATCTCCAAAATCAATAATTATAGGTTTTCTAATATTTAAAAAAGAATAAGTGTCATATTCTCCAAATTCATCAAAATATTTTACATCTTTTTTTTCTGCAAAGAATGTAAAATATTCTTCTCCATAATCATATATACGTTTAGAATCTTTTCTTCCAACTACTTTTGGTTCTCCATTTTCATCAATAACCTTACTTGAATTAGCAGGGTCATTTTCCCAATCCCCAAACCACGCTTTAAATTCGGGTGTGCGAACTAATTTCCATTGTTCAGAAGTTAAATTACTTGGTTTACCATTAGGAGCAACTAAACCTCCATTAGAAAACTTTTTATTAGTATAGTATTTCTCATTATCAGTAAAGCATTTATGACAAATATATAAATCATTTCCTCCGTCTTTTATATCCCAACTCCAATCACATTTTGGATTATGACACTCTATTCTACCACCATCAGAATATTCTTCTTTTAAATCTTCATAATATGTAGGACTTTCTTCTAAATGGTCTATTGCTATTGCTCTCGCTACATCTTTAACGCTATATTCATTTTTAACAAATTTCTTAATAGTTTCTGCGTGTTCCATTTCTATTTCAGTTCCTTTTTGAATAGCAGATTCAGAATATTTTTTACCCATAATATTTTTATTAAATTCAAATTCTTCTTTTGTAATAAAATCCCAAAATTTACCACCTATTTTTCTTTTATAGAATACATCTAAACCCCCAATATCTCGCACTTGAAATTCATACATTTCATTATTTTTATTGGATAAATTCATTAACTTATTGTTTTTGATAATAATTCATATAAACTTTGTAAATTTAGACAAAATTTTAATGATTAATCAAAAAAAATGAGTATGAATAAGACTATGAAAAAAAATGATTGGCTTAATATAGCAAACGGAAATTTGAATTTAGGCTTGTCTGATTCTGAAACAGTAGATAATATTGTTTTAAAAATCGCAAATGAATTAAATATTGAAACAAATTCTGTTAAAATCACAGATTTAAAGAAAAATGTTTTAATTGAAATTGAAATTAGAAATCAAAGAAATTCAAATGATTCTGAAAGTATTTCTTTTGAAGTTGAAAACACAACAGAAGAAATTACAGAAGAAATTACAGAAGAACCAAAAGTTATTTATTCTGAATTAGACAATTTAAGAGCAGAATGTTTAATGTATGGTCTTGGCTATGGAGAAAAACATAAAGTTTCAGACTTAAATCAATTGTTAAGTCAAATTAGGGGTAAAGTTACTGCATCTATGACATTAGAAGAAGCACTTAAAAAAATAACTTTAAGTGAAACAAATAATGAAACAGAAAAAGTAATAGATAACACTAATTTTGAAATCACATTAGAAAATGTAGATGATGTTTTAAAAAATGCTCCCGAAAACAATAATTCTAATTCTAATTCTATTCAATTAGAAACAAAAAAAATAGTTGTTCCTGCAAATACTATCAAAAATAATTTAGAAGTTTATAGGGGTTCATTTACACAAACAATAAGAAGTCATTTCAGACCTCAAACTATTAATGAAATAAGAAGTTTATTTAAACACGAATATCCATTTACACACGAAATTAAAGTGAATCCAAAAAACAAATTACAAATTGAAATTATTTTTACTCAAAACGATGTTTCTGTAAGAGTTCCGAGTGATAATATCAATGATTGGATTGATATTAGAGAATAATAAAAAAACCCTGTTTTTACAGGGTTTTTTTATTCGTTTTCATTTTGCCTTATTATATCTGATAACACATCAACAGAATCATAATAACCTATTTGAACAATTTCAGTTAAAGAAATAATATTGTCCGTAAGTTTCTTTACTTGTGTTCCTTTTTTTATTTTTATACCCAAAACTTCCATATCTTTTTCGGCTATAACTAAATTTTCATCAATCATAAATCATCTCTAAATTTATCTGTCAATTCTGCCAATTTATTTAATTCTTTTTGACTTATTGCCCAATAGTTAAAAACATTTTTTTCTCCGATACCTACAAAATAACCATTACCTTTTGGCTCAACAATAACAAGAGATTCTCCTTTTTTTAATTCTTCTAATTTTTTTTCTATTTCTTTATCCATTTTAATTATAAAGTATTTTATATTTTTCATTAAAATAAAACCAAAGATAATTGTCATTCAACTGAATTAAACCATAAAGTAGATTTGTGGCAATTTTTTGTTGATTTTCGACAATAATACTATTGTTTATCTTTTCAACTATTTCGTTGATTTCTTTATTTATATTTTCAATAGAAATTACTAAATGAAAATCCATATTTTTTTTGTTTTCTTGTATTTCTTTAAGTTTTTTATAAAGTTTTTCATATACAAAAAGACAAAAATCATTCAATTTATTTAAAAATTGAGTTTCCGTTGTAGAACAAATTATATCAAAATATATATCCTTATAGTCTGACTTCATTATTGTAAAATATCATCAAAAATACCAATTGTATATTCAGAATAAGAAAAGTTGTCTTGAATGAAATTAAAAGCATTTATCCCTATATCAACTAACTCCTGTTTATTTTGAATATAATGTTCTAATTTAATCAAAAAATCTTTTTTATTTTTAAGAATAATACCATTTTCTCCATCTTTTATAAGTTGATTATAAGGGAAAGAATCAATAACCATAACAGGAATAGAAAAAATACCTGCTTCTAAAAACTTATTGTAATTTTCAGATGTTTCATTAAAATCATTTTTTCTTAATGGAATAAAAACTAAATCTAATTCCAAAGCATATAATTGTTTAAAATAATGAATGATTGTGCAAGGTTTTATATATTCAAATTTAAAATCTGTCGGAAAACAATTTTTATTTGTTTTTAAATCAATACCATCATAACCTAAAACATAAAAAACTACTTTATTACCTAATTTTTCTTGAATCTCTTTAAATTGTTCTTTGTATGAACTTATATCTTCCCAAGTGTAATTACTTGCTATAATACCTACTTTTAGTGGAATTGGTTCTTCTTCTGCTTTTTCTGTTTCATCTTTTGGTTGATTTTCAACATTTTCATTAGAAATATCTGTTGGGTTTTCAATATTTTTTTCTAATTCTGAATTTTTTGGTGCAGGTTTTACATTTTCAAAATTTTCCATTATTAATTGTTCATCAATCAATAGTGGTAGCGTTGCAATCTCTACATTACTCTCAATATCTTTATATTTAGTTTCATTTAATTCTTTACTGAATTTTTCTGCTAAATATTTAGATAATTCTTGATTAGTTGTTAAACATAAATCAGCAAAAAATATATTATCCTCTAATATTGAAATTGATTCTTCATTATTAAACTTATCAAATAAAGGGTGTGTTTTACCTAATAAATAAAAATTAAAATCTACATTATAAACGATTTTAACTTCGGGATTAATATATCTTATATTTTCATATAATGGAGATAGATTTTGTGCCGAAAATGGAAATACAATATAATCTGCCCATAAAATTTGCTTACTATACAAAGGAATGTTTGTAAAGTCATACTCATTATTAGGTTTAAATTTATCCATACCTATAATAGCAGTTCCCATAACATCAAATTCATACAATAAAATATATGGCATTATATATTTGTAAAAATTCCTACCATTTAATTGTGGATTAACAAATAATATGTTTTTATTGAAATGTGGTTCTAAAAATTGATTATTAATAAACTCAATAGATTCTTCATCTTTTTTTGAGAATTTATTCATCAAATCTAATACTTGTCGCATTTTGCTCTGTTTTTAAAATTATTAATTATTAAGAATGTAAATCAACATTTAATATATCTCCGAAAGCATCATCAAGAGAACAATTTAAAAATTCACATATTTTTTTCGCAGTAACAAGGTGTATATTGTTAGATTTTCCATTACACAATAAAGATATTTTGTATTCTTGAACATCAGAATTTTGAGATAATTCTTTTTGTGAAACACCCCTTGATTCTAATAAACTTTTCAATCTTGTTTTTCCCATCTTTTTTTTAAAATAAAAATTAATATTATTACCAAAATAATAGTGATTATTTTATTTTAAAGATATTCTAATCCAAAATATTATATTAACAATTGATATGATGTAAAAATCATAAATACCAAAGTGCCAAAAACTTAATCCTAACTCAATAAAATTAAATAAATGAAGAAATAAAATAAATGGACTACTAAAAATTAAACATACAAAAAATGCTATTAAAAACTTAACACAAAAAATTATTGAATCAACAAAAAAGTCTTTTCGTTGTATTTCTTCATTAATTAATTCTTCTCTTGATTTTTCCATAAAATAAATTAAATTGGTTTATTACTTATTACTTTTAAAATGTGTTCTTTCGATGCTCCAAATTCTTTCATTTTTTCTGCTAATTCTATATTAGATAAACCACTTTCTGTGTTACTACTTAAAATAACTCTATTAAGTGCTAAATCTCTAATTTGATAACCATAAGATTTTGTCATAGAATTAAATCCATATTCAAAAACTAAACCACCCTTATTAACCTTAAAAGAACTCATATAAAATAATTGAAATTAAAATGCAAATATATAGATTATTTAAAAAGATAACTAATCAATGAAAGTAAAAAAATTATTAAAAAGGTAAAAAACATTAAATACAATATTTTTTTATCGTGTATTATTTGTTCTCTATTTGAGTTTAAAATATAATCTCTATTTATAGGTGTTTGTTTATGTTTTTTCATATACATAATACTAAAACCAAGTTCCTTTGCAAGATTATGTTCTATTATCGCTCCCCTTGAATCCTCCCAATTTTCCTGCATTAAAATAACATCACAATTCATCATTTCTTTTATATCAGACCTCATAAACCAAATCCATTTTTCTTCTTCTGTTTTTGGTTGTTTACCATCGGGTTCAATATTCAATGGATTAATCACATCATACCCTAAAAAAGTAGCGTGTAAAGATGCTTTGTTAAAATTTTTAATTGCTTCATTAATTGGTAAACCTGTTATCTTACCCGAAATGTAACACTTCTTTTTTTCTTCACTCATTTTATTATAAATTATCAATTAATTCAAGTTGATATAATATTTTATCTAATCTGTTAATTAAAGAAATATAAACTAACCTATTTTTTAAAACATCAAAATCTTTTCTTTTTTCAATTCTATCCATCATAGAAACATCTTCTTTAATATTTTTAATTAAATTATTATGCTTTACTCCTGCATATTCTAAAACTTCGGGAATTGGCTTTTTTAGTGTTTTAAACTTATTTTTAAAAAAAATTGAATCTTTCATTTTTTATTTTTATCGTCTAAAATGTATTTATCACAAACAAATTTATCTTCGATATATTGACCTTTAAAATCTGAAATCCATATATAAGGATTTAAAAAAACAGATTTATTAGAATCACTTTTTTTAGTGAATCTTAAACAAGTTTTTTTAATAGGACAATTATTTCCAAAACACATTGATATATCCATAACTTAATCTAATTTTCCGTGTAAAACTTTATTTCTTGACTTTTCTAAATGAATATTTAATTCTTTAAAAAAATTATACAATAATCGTAAAAAACTCATAATTAATTTGTTATTAAAAATCGAATTATTTAAAGAAATAAAGTTACTTTTTTTATTTAAAAACAACGATTATTTTATTAAATAATTTCATTTTATAAAGAATAAAATATCCTCATTACTTTCTTCATCTAAAATATAGTTTCCATCTTGAATTTCTTTTGATGTGTAAAACGATAAATAATTGCTTTTAATTTTAGAAATTACAATTGTTTTACCTGTATAATCTAAATTAGGTTTTTCTATTGAAAATCCATTTTCAAATGTTTTTATTATATATTCTTTTGTAGTAAAAAATGTATTATTTAAAAATGTTATTTTAATTCTTGTTGAATGGAATTTATATTTTTTTACTTCTGCAAACATTTATTAATTATTAAATAATAAAAAAATAAGAAAAAATATTATTAAAAAAATCACAACATATAAATCAATTATTTTTAATTTATTTTGTTTTTCAATTTGTCTTGATAACGTATTCCAATATGTTTTCCCTTGTAAAGAATGTTGTGGATTAAAACTTTGATTTAAAAAATCATCAAAACTATTATAATCTTTTTTAATAATTTCATCAATGTTTTTATCTTGCGATGAAACATTCCCCTTGAATCTCATTCTATCTCTATTACTCATTAAGTAATAAAAATATTCTCCATTTTTTTTGCTCATTTTAAGGCTTTAAAGAATAATATAATAAATCAGTATTTTTAAATAAAAAAAGTTGTTTTTTATGTTTGATTAAATCATAAGAATTATTCCATTCGGAAAAACTATCTAAATTGTAAATTGGATTTTTATTATCTTTAATAAATCTATTTATTTGTTGATTTATTTTATAAAAATCAATAACATTTATTTTACTTGAATAACCGAAAAAAACAAAAGAAATATTATTTATAATTAAATATTTTCCACTAATATTTAATTCACTATTTATACTTAAAAAATATTCTTCTTCTTTCATTTTTGGTAAATTTCCACAAATATAATTATTCTTTAAAATATTTAGCATAAAAAAAGGCTTTCAAACGAAAACCTAATTTTTAAATAATTAATTAATAAATATTTTATATTGTTTTAATTATTGCATCTCTTAATTTTTTATGTCCTGTTGAGTTCGGATGAACACCATCTCCTGTATTAGTTCCAATATCAATAATATCAATAATTTTTGCGTTTTTAATATTAGATTTCATATTATCTTGAAAGTCAAAATACCTTTGTGCCAACTTAAACATTTTATCTTTTGTATCAACATATTTTGTTGGAACTAATTTTTCTTTTGTCATAGTTTTTCTTGCATCATAACCAATAATAACATAAGGTTTTGCTCCATTTTGAATGGATAAATCAACCATTTTTTGAATATTATTATATGCCGTCTGTTTTGTAGTAGATGAAAACATATCGTTTGTTCCTCCATAAATATAAACTTTATTATATTTTTTCTTTGATAATTGTTTTGGTAAATTTTCAAGCATCCAACTTGTTCTTTTACCTCCAATCGCTAAAACATCAACATCAATTCCTTTTGGTTTTAATTCATCTCTAATTAAAGCCGTATAAGTGAATTTTAATGGTTTATTTCCACTCCTATCAATACTTATTGAATCTCCAACAAATAAAATTGATTTATTAGTTTTATCATCATTATTTAATAAATTATCATCTGAATTTTCTGTATTAATATCAGATGAATTTTTATTGTTTTTATTCTTTAAAAAAACTCTGTAATACAGAAAAATTGAACCAAAAGTTAATAATCCTAATTTTAATATTGTTCTTCTTTCCATTTTAATTTATTTAGTTAAATCAATTAAATCTTTAATTACATTAATTGTTTGTTTTATATATTTAATTTCTTCTTCATCAGAATTTATTTCTTCAAGTAATTCTAATAAATTTTCCGATGCTTTTAATTTTTCATTTAAAAAAATTAAATTATCATCTTCGTTTTTTTTCGGAACAAAATCTTTATATGCTTTTTTAATTTCTGCATCAGAACGAACTTTTCCATCAAAACTAAAATTAAATATTGTTCTTAAATGAAGTTGTTGAATATTGTAACCACCTGCATAAATAGTTTTATTTTCTACATTTAATCTAAACTCATTTTCAAATTCAAGTATTAATTTAGAATCAAATCCTGTTTGACTATAAGTTTTAATTTCTCCCCAAATTATCTTTGGTAATTTTGATTTTACATTTATTGGTATTTGAATAATTAAATTACTTACATAAGTATCGAATATAAATTCTGCTTCTTCGGTTGCTAATTTATCAATAACATTTTCCCAATTACTAACTAATTTAAAACCATTATTAAATAATCCCCTTGTAGAGAAAAAACTTTTTATAGCATAATCAAAATCGTATTTATACTCTTTATATCTTGGATTGTATTCTTTTTTATAATCTATTTTTAAATAATCACTAAAATCAATATATATTTCAGTAGAATTTGAATATGATTTATTGTTTTTAGAAAAATCAATAAACTCCTCTACTCTTTTTGTTTTATATTTTATATAATTACTTCTTATTTTATCGTAATATTCTTTAAAATATGAAACAATATCATCTTTGAATTTTTTTAAATTTTCTTTGTTTTCGATTTCTTTTTCATAAGTTAATCCCTCAATAGAAACTTCTGCTTGTGCTTTTTCTAATTTATTTGGTAATTTAAGTTTTACAGAATCTAAAATTTCTTTTAAAGCAAATGTATTTAATTGACCTTTCTTAATTAATTCAGCATAAACACCATCTTCTATTGCTTTACTAATTATTTTTTTATTATTAGTTTTTAAATCAGTATCTATGTAAGCATTAAATACTTTTTCTTTTAATAACTTTAAATCTTCTTCGTATGCTTTTTTAATTTCAGCAGGAATACGTTTAGGTTCAATTTTGTTTTTCTCAACCCAATCTTTATATCTCCAATTTGAAGAATAATCATAATCATTATTATCATTTAGTAAAGATGGTATTTCTTCTTCTGATGTGGTTATTTTATAACCAAATTGATTATAAAAATATTGAGGGTATTTTTTAGGTAAATCAAATACTTTATCCCAAAAAGGTTTTATGTATTTTTTATATTCTTCTCTTGTCATTAAATATGTTGGTTTTTCTCCCTCATATTTTAATACTGCTCCTGTTTCTTGTTGTTGTGATATAGAATCTTCAATATCTTTTGAAACTACTAATTCTCCATTACCCTCTTTTGATAACCAATAATTATAATTAAAACCCGATTTTGATGAGTAATTATCTGTTTTTGGAAAACGAATAGAAGTTTTCGCTCCGATAACTTTATCTCTATTTGCATTTAATTTATATGCTAAATATTGATTAAATTGATTATCAATTTCTTTTTGAAAAGAAACTATTTCATAAATTTCATTTCTACCACTTCTTCCGTATGGTGGTGCTATAATAATAATAGTTCCTGTTTTTAAAATTCCGTATTCTTTCATTTTATTTTTTTTTAATTGAAATTATTTTTAAAAATAATAATTAATCTAATTTAATACCAAAAAACGACCAAATATTATTTATTATATTGATATAATTTATTTTATCATTTTTTACATTATTAATTGATTGTTTACTTATTTCTCCCCCTATATTATATTTAATATTTAATTCTTTTATTAAATCATCGTCTTGCGTATATTTTCCCGATTTACTTACACCATTTTTTATTTTATAAATAAATGCGTTTAATCGTGCTAAACCCCAAGCAACACGGCTATTCGGTTTACCACCTTTAATTGTAGGTCTATGAGATGAAGAATACGCTCCCATTCCTCTTCTTACAACTGCTTTTGCAGATGAAAGTGTAATTAATTTATTAGGATTTTCTTTGTTGTGTTTATCAACTTTATTTTTTATTGATTTAATTGTTTTTTCATCGAATACAATTTGTTTTGCACTTGTATTACTTTTAGATGAATTAATCTTATTTGTATTACTTCCGTAAATACGTTCTTTTTTTGGTGCAGGAGTTTGTGCTATTGTTCGACCACCATTTTTAAAATTTTCTAAATTATCAGATTTAAAAATATATGCCCAATCTCCAATGTTTTTTCCATTTAATTTTTTATATATTTTAGGAACTTGTCTTTTATTTACTCTGTCGGGTAAATAAGATTTTATTCCTTTAATATTTTCAGATGAATATTTTAAAGCCATTAAATACATTAAAGTAGAAAATCCTTTTCCTCTATGTTGTTTTTGAATATCTATTTCTTGAACTTTTAAAAATCCATCTTCTGTTTTACTTAATGCTAAATGACCAACTTTAACATCTAAATCAAACAATGGATTTACAAACCATAAACTAATATATTTTGCATTATTTATATCATCAACTGAAATCTTATAATCTTTTGTTTGATAAACAACTAATTTATTTCCATCATCAGTAAATGTTCTTGTTTCTCCACCACCTGCATAACGTATATCATCGTTATTTGCATCAAATGTAGTATTACTTCCATCGGCAAGTTTTATTTGATTAGGATTAAAAACTGCATATCTAACTTTTTTTGATAATTCTTCATATTTAGATTTAATGAAATTTTTAAATATAGTTCCATCAAAACCTTTTGGTATTTCATTATAATTTTTTTTAACTAAAAAAGGATTTCTTATATTTAAAAAACATTCATAAATATACTCTCCAAATCCTGTTGAATATTCTTTGTAATCTATAAAATGAATTTCTCCAAAAACTCCTGTTTTAAAAATATTAAAAGATTTACTGCTTCCGTGATATACAGGTAACGGCTCTCCATTTACATCAATAACCTTACTTGAATTTTCGGGGTCGTTTTCCCAATCCCCAAACCATTTCTTAAATGCAGGAGTGCGAACTAATTTGTATTGTTTCTCGTTTAGATTGCTCGGTTTACCATTCGGTGCTAATAATTTTTTCATTTATTAATATTTTTTAATAATACTTTCATATATTTTTTCAGAAACCATTTTATGCCCTTTTTGTGTTGGATGAATACCATCTGTCGTGTTGCTTTGTAAATCGTATATAGGAATAAATATCGCTCCCTTTATTTTATTAGGAATTAATTTTTGTAATTCTTTTCTTTTTTCAATATAAGGAATCCAATCTTCTTGTTTTTTTAAATATTTAGTTAATGGAATTAATTTATAATCTCCGAATTTACCCTCAATTTTATAACCTAAATTAACAAAAGTATCTGCTCCATTATTTTTAGACATATCAACCATTTCTTGAATATTATTCAATGTAGTTTTCAAAGGTATTGAAGCATTTGAAGTATCGTTACCTCCTCCATATATTATTACCCTGTCATATTTTTCATTTTTTAATCTTTCAGATAACTTTTTTTTCATCCAATCAGTTGTTTTACCTCCAAGTGCTAAAACATCTAATTTTATTCCTAAATCATTTAGTTTAGGTTTTAAATAATTAGGATAGGTATAAGTTATAGGTTTTCCTTGTGCATTTATTATTGCACTTTGACTATCTCCAATTATTAATATTTTTTTAGGATTATTATTAACTGAATTATCATCAATCAAATTTATTGTTTCAGATTTTTTTCGTGTTAAAAGTTTGATAATGATTATTGGTGTTATAAACATCAATAATAAAGATAAAGATGTTTTTATTTCTTTTGATAAAGCCATACAAGAGATTTTTTATATAATGTAAAATTAATCAAATAAAAAAAACCAAGCAAAGACTAATATTTTTCTATTTTTCAATCTATTTATCAGTTTCTAACAAGAATCTTATCTTTTGAGATAATATCAAACCTTTATTTTTCAATAAAAAAATTAGGTGTATTAGATTTAGACCCTACCAAGACCCTTTGTAAAAAAAAGTAAGACCCTACCAAGAGTCTTTCATAAAATACTGAAATAAAGATAGTTCTGAAAAAACCTTTGATTTTGGTTTGATTTTTCGTTGATTTTGGTTTGATTTTGGTTTGATTTTGCGTTTTTGCAAGAATCAAGTATTGGTTTAGGTTGAGTAGATTTGATTTTGGGGTTATAATGTAGTGTTTTTTGCGTTTTATATTTGACTAATTCTCCATATTGTTTAGATTTTTCAAGGTGTTGATTTGTATTTTTTGTGATTTTGGGGTGTTATTTGAGATGATTTCGGGGTATTTTTTATTTTAAGTGGTGGGCGAAGTTGTATTTTTTTTCGATTTAAGGGTGTTTTGGGGATTGTTTTGGGGGTAAGGTATTGTTTTGGGGTTAAAAGTTCTTCTGCGATGATTTTTGGGGTTGTTTTGGGGGTGTTATAGTTGAGATTGGTTTGGTTTGTTTGATTATATGTTTGTTTTTTTTGCAGGTGGTGGGGGGAATGGTTTGTTGGTTAGTTTTTGTTTGTTAAAAGTTAACTTGTTGATTTTCTGTGTCGGGGATAATTTGGAGATTGATTTTTGCGAAAGTGGAGCAGGGTTTTTTGGAGAAAAGTTTCGGGAAGTCTTTGTTTTTCGGGGGTTTCTTGATTTTCTTTTTTTTGTTTGTGGTTAAGAAAGTCCTCCTGTGTCGTCCTAACTA
>Ga0209358_10000317_pt1 | contig 43087 bp, 50 predicted proteins | sample LauGreFa1BDMLBSN_2_FD_187574 | JGI IMG/M metagenome (GOLD analysis project Ga0209358, IMG submission 187574) | Freshwater lake microbial communities from Lake Michigan, USA - Fa13.BD.MLB.SN (SPAdes) (version 2) | ecosystem: Environmental > Aquatic > Freshwater > Lake | place: Lake Michigan, USA... | reverse complement strand
GAAGAGGCGCCAAAGTATATGTACGCAAATCGAGCCGACCTTGGCGATGAGGCAGCGCTGATTGAGCGGAGCCAATACGGGAAATTTGCCATTGTTTTTGATGGAGATGCTCTTAGCAACGCGACTGCCTATCCAGGCGATACGTTGGATGCTTGGAGTCGATCTGGAGAAATCGACAGTTGGTCAGTTAACTATGCCATTAATGATTACAACGAACGCCCAGAAAAGCGGCTGGCTGACGATCTTCAAACACACATTGCGTTGTACATCACACAAAATCCTGGCACGCCAATGCCGATTGAAAACTGGGCAAATTACATCAGCCCGCAAGACGTGGCGTATTTGGACAGGGGTTATCGAGTGCCAGAGCCAAAAGGCACCAAGTACGACCCAGATAGGAAGGACGTTTATATCAAAGGTGTTGACGGCGTCCTCGCTGCCATTGACGCGGAGTGGATGGCAGGCGAGGGAAACGGTCGCTCGTACGATGAGGTCCAAATGCACGGCGCCCTCAACATCTCCGATGCCTCAGAGGTTAGGCTGTTGCCTTCGGACATTCAGGTTGACTGGACAAATAAGGCAGAGCCAGGAGAGCCTGGCATCAAATACTCCAAGCCGTATACGGTCCCTGGCGCACCCGCAATCGAGGAGCGTTACCAGCCAGCGGAAGGCATCGACAAGATCGGCATCCAGGACCCAGCAAAGGTTCAGGCGGCAATCGATTTGCTGACTAAGAACCTCGCCAAATACGGCTTTGCGCTTGCCGAAGGTGGCGCAATTCAGGATGGCAAGGTGGTGCTTGAGACAGTTAAGTACAAGACTGGCGACCAGGTATTCGAAATCCCAGGACAGATTACGAAGCCAATTCGGTGGATCAAGCAGTACACTGGCGTCAAGGAATCCCTGCTATTTGGGGTATCATGGTTTATCTCGGCAGCCATGGAGGTGGAGAACTAATGCAAGTTGGCACACGGGGCGACGTCATCCTGGTAATGACCGATCCGCAGAAGCGGATGGGCTTTGCCTACAACGCCGTACGTGGCGTACGCACTGAGACGCTGCTAGTCGACACGCTTTTGAAGTGGGGTTACTGGGACTTTGAGGACCGCCCAGACGACGAAGTTGCCAAGATGGAGGCGGCGCCGCAGATCGACCGCAACGGAGTGCCGACGGTCGAGCGCCCGATGCAAGAGGCGCTGATCCTGGAGCATTTGCAAGGGCAGCATGATCAGGCAAGCCATAACCCGCACGACGGCAGCAGTCTTACCAGCAACACCGAACTACGCGGCGATTTAGACACGTCTCCGTTTATCGCCGCCATTCAGAAGAACGGCGGGTTTACGTTCCCAGCGTCCGTGCAGATGGATGAGTGGGCAACGGACGTCGTCAAGATTGATGCCAGGAATGTCACAAGTGGCTTTGCGGTCGCACGCAAGGGATTTGCTAAGTCCATGGACAAGGCGCAGTTTGACGCCGACCCAGCAGCCGCTCGCGCGTTTATCGAGCGTTGGCTAGACAGCGCAGACGTGTCCAAGGCGCTATCTGAGCCAGATACACACGTTGGTGGCTGGTACGATGAAGAGAATGGCATCGTGACGCTGGACGTCAGCGAGGTCCACGCCGATAAGGATGCCGCTCTTACGCGCGCGGTCGAGCGCGGGGAAAAGGGTATTTACGACCTTGAAACGGGAGAGACCATCATGACAGGACTGGAGGGAAATCAATGAGTTTTGTAGTTAAGCCAAAGAAGCCAATCAAGGACATGACGCCCGAGGAGCGCGCAGAGTTTATTGACCTGCTCGTAAAGGGTCTTGGATTCCCAGCGCCAAAGGCGCCAGATACCATGCAAGAGGCGCGCATCGGCAAGGTGATTAACCTAGCCCCGCTTGTCAACGGCTTTGTTGTTGAGTCAATCGACTACATCCCGCTTGGCGGCACGCGGCTTATCGAACATCTTCAGGGGCAGCACGATCAGGCGGATCACGCTGGCGGGCGCGGGGGCGGCGCAGAGGACAAGCCTGCCAGCGGTCCGCGTGAACGCAAAGCAAAGGTATGGACCGACCATCCAGAGAAGGGTTCTGTTGGTGCTGGTACCCAGGCTGATCCAATTCGTACACGAGACCTAGAAGTTGCCGTCAAATCTATTGGCGAAGGCAAGTGGGTTTCTCTTGCATCTGAAGAGCAGGTTGCAACGCTTCTGGACGAGTTGCATGCGGTCGTCAAGGACTTTGAGGCAAAGGGCGAGAAGGCTCCGACCTACGATTTGTGCAAGGTCACGGTTCCAGGGACAAACGTGTTCTGCGTGGAAAGCAAGGGCATTCCTCGCATCCAGATGCCGCAATTTAAGGGCGTTCCAACCGAAGGCAGCCCCGCAGCGGGAATGGAAGCCGACGTTCGTGGCGAGGTAGATACCACCACGGGCTTCCTGGAGAAGTTGAAGGCTGACGGCGTGACGATGGAGGAGGGTACGGCGCCAGCGTCGCACCTCAAGGCGACCCAAAGCGAGTTGAATGGCGCCAAGGTTGCGGGAATTATGCAGGCAGCGCGGGGCGGCAAACTTGATATGAGTTCTCCCCTTGTGGTGTCTGCCGACGGCTACATCGTTGACGGTCACCACCGCTGGGCTGCGACGGTCGCCCTGGAGTTGGACGGCGTTGCCAACCCGACAACGGACATCCCAATTCCTGTGGTGCGCGTCAACATGGATATTCTTGATATTCTTCGGGAAGCAAACGATTACACTATTGCGCAAGGCATTCCGCAGGCTGGGGTGGCTGCACCGATGCCAAAAGAGAAGCCATAGAGGTGAAAGATGGGAAAGTTTAAGGACGCGGCGATCGAGGCAGCAAACGTTGCCAAGGAAGCGCCAAAGAAGAGCGACGTCATTGACAACATTGACGGCGTCGCTGTGCTATCTTCTCGCAAGACCGATGATGGTCTGATTGTCGTCCTAGAGAACGGCAAGAAGTTGCTCGTGGGTGGGGATGGAAAGGCGAAGGACGTCTAACATGCCCTGGAAAGTTGCAGAAGGTGTCGAGGGCTGCGAGGGTTTCGCAGTCGTCAAGGAAGCCAACAACGAAGTTGTCGGCTGCCACATGACCAAGGAAGCCGCCGATGCTCAGGTTGCCGCGCTTTACGCGAATGAAGGCGACCAGGCTGGCGGTACCCCAATGGCTGAGTCGGCTGAGTCCGCCAAGAACGGGTCTGTTGTCGACGTTCTCCTTATTGCCCCTGGGACGAGCAAGAATCGACGCCGCTATCCAGCGGACGTCCTCAAGGCTGCCGTCCCTCTGTTTGAAGGTGCGCGCGCATTCGCCGCATCTGGTCCTGACCACAACGATCACGAGCGTGGTGTCAAGTCCCTTGTGGGCTGGTATTCCAACGCTCGCTGGGTCGAGGGGCAGGAGCACCCAACCAGGAAGGGCGCCAAGATCAGCGGCGTTGCCGCAGAATTCAACATCAGCGAGTCGGCGCCTTGGCTCCGATCGCTGGTTAGCGACGCGATTAAGCGTGGCAAGCCTGACCTAGTCGGGTTCAGTATCGTGGGCGAGGGCGAGACTGCGGTTGTACGCGAGTCTTCGTCGAAGCGCCCAATTATCGAGGTCCGCCGCATCAACGCGATTGAATCCGTTGACGTGGTGGTCAATCCTGCGGCAGGAGGCACACCGTTGCGTCTTGTCGCCAGCAAGGAGAGCCAAGTAGTGGATTTCGCTGCGCTCACACTTGCCAGCGCAACCGCTGCGTTGGCGAAGGGCGAGATTCTTCCTGATGAACTCAAGGAGAAGCGCCCTGATTTGCACGACGCCATTGTGAATGGCGCCGCGCAGCCGTCGGAGACGGTTTCTCCAGAGGCTGAGGCACCTGCCGCGGAAGTTCCCGCTGCAGAGGTTGCTGCACCTGAGGCTGCTCGTGCAGCCGAGGTTGCTGCTACGGCTGCAGTGGCAGAAGGGCGGCTTGCCGCACTTCGTGTCCCTGAGGTTGTCAAGGCGCGTGTTCGTACCGCAGTTGCGGGCAAGAAACTCACTGAAGCAGAGGTGAACAAGGTGATCAAGGAAGAGGCTGACTACGCAGCAAGCGTAGCGAAGCCCGAGATCACGGACGCGGGTACCGCGGTCGTGTCGGGCATGGTGAGCGAGAAGGAGCGCGTCACCGAGGGGCTTTACGGCACCCTCGTGGGTAAGAACCACGACTCCCTTAAGGGCTGGTACGTTGGTCTTACGGGCGACTCGTCGATGACGGGTCGCGTCCAGGAGTCCAGCCGCCTGTCTGAGGCACTCGACTCGACGTCGTTTGCTGAGATTCTTGGCGACTCGATTCGTCGCGCACTCCTCGACTACTACACCCAGCCTGGTCTGGATCAGTGGAAGAAGATCGCCACGACCGTTCCGCTCCGCGATTTCCGCACCAACCGCCGCCAGCGCTTTGGTGGCTACGGGAACCTTTCGACCGTTGCTGAGGGTGCCGCCTACGGCGCGCTGACCAGCCCAACGGACGAAGAGGCAACCTACGCGCCATCGAAGCGCGGTGGCACGGAGACCGTCACCATGGAGATGATTGCGAACGACGACCTCGGCGCACTTCGGGACATCCCGAAGCGCCTCGGGCGCGCCGCTGCGCAGACGCTCCACGAGTTTGTCTTTGACCTTCTTAAGGACAACGGCAACATTTATGACGGCACCGCGCTGTTTGCGGCAGGTCACAACAACCTTGGGACCACGGCGTTCAGCGCCTCGGCTCTCAAGGATCTTCGCCTGAAGATGCTCAAGCAGACTGACTTGAACAACAGCAAGCGCCTTGGCATTACGCCACGCCACTTGGTGATTCCTGTCGATCTCGAGCACGACGCGTTTGTGGTCCTTAACTCGATCGTTCTTCCGTCGGGTGCTGGCGTTGCCGCACCTTCGGACGCGAACTACGCCAAGACCTACGGTCTCGAGGTTATCTCGGTTCCGTACTGGACCGACGCAAACAACTGGTTCCTCGTTGCAAGCCCAAGCGACGTCCCGACCATCGAGGTCGGCTTCGTGAACGGCGAGCAGCCAGAACTGTTCGTTGCTGACCAGCCAACCGTTGGTTCAATGTTCACGAACGACAAGATCGTGTACAAGATCCGCCACATCTACGGCGCTGCGGTTCTGGACTACCGCGGCTTCGCAGGTGCCATCGTCGCCTAAGCGACTCGGAACTGGCAGGTTCGAAGAGGGGCTGGGGCGCAAGCCTCAGCCCCTCTTCATCTAGAGGAGAAACATGGCGACATACACAACCACAGACGCACGGAATCAAGTAAAGCGAGTCCTCCGCGACGAGTCGGTCGTCACAGATGAGCGTTTGCTAATTGACGGCAACGTCGACATTTTTGTGACCCAGGCAGCATTGCGATACTCGCTCGATAACCCGCGCCAGGTTGCCGAAGACGTTACCGCCGATGGGACGTCCGTTATGGCGCTGCCGTCTGGCTGGGTAAGCGACTTCTCCGACATTCTTAGCCTGGAATCCCCGCTCGACCAGCAGCCACCTATGTACCTGGACCGCCGCGATTGGGAGTTTTACCAGACGCCAAGCGGTCTAAAGATCCGCTGGACGCGGCTATTCCAGCCATCTGGACGCGCTGTGCGGGTTCTCTACACGGCTACGCGGGCGTATAACGCCTCCGCTGCGAGCACAACCATTCCAGACAACCATCATTTTGCTGTCTGCGACCTGGCAGTAAGCATCTGCGCCGACGCAATTTCAATGAAGTACGCGCGCGCGCACGAGCCTGTTTTGAACGCTGACATTACGAATTACCAGGATCGCGCCCGCGTGTGGGCTGACATTGCCCGCCGCTACGAGCAGCGCTACCGCGATGCCGTGCGCGTGACCGACACGCCAAAGGCTGCATCGCAGTTCCTCAATTGGGACGTCAATCCGTCCCCAGCACGAGAGTACATTTTCCACCGCAAAGAGAACCGCTAATGCAAATTGCGTTTCAGTCCAGCCTCCGCGGGCTGCTGAAAGGTCCAGCGGAGTTCGAGCGGGCGCAAACTATGGCGCTCTACTACGGCGCTCTGTTTGCCCAGCGCGAGATGGTCAAGCGCGTGCCTGTTAACACAGGCATGCTGCGGGCATCTATTCAGGTGGGGCAGCCTGTCAATTCGCCAATCGAGAATGCCAAGATTGTCAAGATTGGACCGAGCGGCGGACCATCCCTGTACGCATATTTCGTTGAGAACGGGCGCAAGCCTGGTAAAATGCCACCATTCGAACCCATCGCTTATTGGGTAACGCGCAAATTGCGCATTGCCCCAGGCACGGAGGAATGGATGAACGCAGTGCAGGCAATTCGTTGGAAGATTGCAATGAAGGGTACAACGGGCGCCGAGTTCGTTAAGAAAACCGTAGAGATTGACGGCAAGCGCATCCAGGAATTGATGACGACGGCGTTTAATCGGGCGGCGGGGCTATGAGCACGTCGGCTATTGCGGCTGGAATCAAGACGACGCTTGAATCAGTTTCGACCGTTGGCGTGGTTTATGACTACCAGCCCGTCCCTAAAAACGACTGGTCGACGTTTGTTAACCAGTTTAGCGTGACGGATGGTGGCATCCGACGCATTAACGCCTGGACCATCCAATACACGGGCGAGCAGCGAGAGAAAGTCGGCATTGGGCTAGGCTCTACTCTTGCCGAGCGCGCAATCAATTTTGTGATCAGGGGTCACTACTCCTGGCACGACAACACGTCAGACGTGGCATTTCGAGACCTAGTAGAGGACGTCGCCGACGCCCTGGACGCGGCTGAGTCGCTTCAGGGAACGGCAATCCGCTCTCGGCTCGTAGAGGTTATTCTTCCTGGTGACGCATCGCCTATTATGTTGGGCGACGTGATGTGCCACTACGTGGAGATTCGCCTCCAGGCGATCGCGCAAGTCACGTTGGCAACAGCATAGGAGCAAATATGGCAGACGAAAAGAAGATCAAGTTGACCTGGGTCGGTGGAAACTGGCAGTACAAGAACATGGCACAGGGCGACGTTGAGGTCGACGCTGCAACCGCAAAAGAGTTGGTTGCGACTAAACTATGGGTGGAGTCCAAGACAGTTAGCGAGGCGGCAGCGCCTCAGACGCAGGAGAAGTAACACATGGCAGTAGGCGTAAAGGTAGGCAGGCAGACCACTGCAGGTTCTGCAGCCTCAACATTCATCAGCGTCCCAGCGGCGTTTGATAGCAAGTACGTTAAGGAAAACCGCGTAGTCGAAGAGGTTCGATCTGGTCAGGACGTCCGTTATTCGGTCATCCCTGGTCTCGAGCGCGAAGAGTGGACCATCGGTCAGTCGCATATTTATGACGACTCGGTCGGCGCCCTGCTCAACGGTCTTTTTGGCACGGCAGTCTCAACCCCTGGCGCTGGCGGTGCTGCGCCAGCCATTACCAACGTATGGAATTTCACCGATAGCACCCCGTACCTGACGCTTCAGGCAATCCAGCCACGCCGCAGCACAGAGCCATATCAGATTGTCGACGCCGTCGTCAATTCGATGCAGTTCGCGTTTGAGGCTGAGGGCGTAGTTTCATTTGCATGCGATGGCATGGGAGTTGGTCGCACGTCGATCGCTGCTCCTACCTACGCATTCAGCACGCGCGCGCCGTTTACGGCATGGCGCGGCACTGCCACGATCGATACAGTGGCAAATGCCAAGATTCGCAAGGGTACGATTGGTATCACCCGAAACCGCAAGCCGCTGTACACGCTTGCCAATTCGGTTGACCCAAACACCTGGTCATACGGCGCGCGTGCTGTCGATTTCGACATGACGCTCGACTTCTCGTCGGTCACCGAGTACGACTATTTCCGCAACAACACCACGAAGGCGCTTAAGTTCTCCTTCGCTGACGATCAGACAATTAGCACCAGTGGTCTCACTGGTCTGTTTTCGATCGAGTTGTTCAAGGTCGCATTCGAGACTGGCGAAATTGACACCAACGAGGATCTTCCAAGCCTGAACCTCAAGGGCAAGGCGCTGGTTGACTCGGCAGGCAAGACGATCGAAGTCACGGTCCGCTCAGGAACTGACTACGAAGCGTAAGTAGTACAATTGGGACAGAGGGGCGGGACATGCGTTCCGCCCCTCTCGACCGTAGAAGGAGGTTCACATGGGTTCGTTCAAGACACTTGCACAGCGACGAGCGCAGGACACCGCAGTCCTTACGGCTGCCGACATTCCTGAAGGCGTCAAGCCAGAGGATTGGCTCCAAGAAACTGAAACCATCACGTACTGGAAGCGCCTTCCGCACGGCGCAATCCAAGACATCGTGGCGGCTGCCTCAAAAATGAGCACAGACTCGCCAGAAATCCAGGGCTGGGATGCCAAGCGCGCGCTTCAGGCGCGGCTAGAGGTCGGCATTGTTGACTGGAACATCAAAGACGGAGACGGAATTCCCGTTGAGTGGCGCTCCACGCGCGCGCGCGAGTTGCTCGACGGCATTCCCTACGCGGTCTTTAATTCACTGCAGGGGCTAATTGGCAGCGGCGATGAGAAGGTCGAGGTCGAAGCAGATCCAGTGGGGGAAGCGCAACCCGAACCCTAAGGCGCTGGATGGACGGGAACGGCGAGGCACCTCGCTGGGTCCCGATGGTCCTTCTAGCAGAAGAGTTCGGGTGGACGTACGACGAGATCCGCGAGACGCCAGACTGGTTCATTCAACGCTCCTTGCTGTACATTAGCGAGAAGAATCGGCGGTCTAATAGGGAGAAGTAATGGCTGAGAGCGTTGTTGGGCTAGTACTGAAGGCGCAAAATCAAGCGTCTCCAGAGTTGCTCAAGGTTACCCAGCAGATCTCGCAACTGGGTAAGAATGCACTTACGGTCACTGACTCGACCAAGCGTTTCGCTGGAAACCTTGGCGCGCTCGGTGGCGTTGCCATGGGCGCATTCCGATCTTTGCAGTCCGTCCAGATTGCCGTCTATAGCCTGACGTCTGGGTTCCAGCAAGCGCAGCATGACGCTATCAACCTCAATGAGGCGATGGCACGCAGCCGACGGCTGTTTGGGGAGGCGTCTGCCGACGTCGAAAAGTTTGCCTCAGTATCAGCAGAATCGTTCGGTATTGCCAGCGGCGACGCCCTCAAGTATGCAGCGACGTTTGGCAACATCCTCATTGGTATGCGAGTTGCCCCATCACAGGCAGCAGACATGTCTAAGGCGCTTGTCGCCCTATCAGCCGACCTCCGCGTCTTTAACCAGGACATCTCCCAGGAGGAGTTGCTTAACCGCATTAAGTCGGCGCTGACGGGCAACAATAAGAGCCTCCGCGAGTTTGGCGTCACCCTATCAGAGTCGTCTGTCAAGGCAAAGGCAATGGAGATGGGTCTCATCTCCAACGAAAAGCAAATGACGGCTTCCATTAAGGCGCAAGCGCGCTATGCCTTGATCGTCGAGCAAACGGCTGTGGTCCAGGGAGCGTTTGCCGAAAGCGGCGGCAGCATTGTGGTGTCGCAGGCAAAGATGCAGGCAAAATTGCAAGAAGCATCGCAGCAGTTGGGCGTTGCATTAATGCCAATTTTGCGCAAGGTCCAAGAAGTCATGCTCATGATGGCGCAGGCTGGACGGGCTATTGCGGACGTTATTAGCCAGCATATGAATGTTGCATTTGCGGCGTTGGCGATTATTTTGACACGGGTCGCACTGGGCATCCGCATTAACAACACTGCTCTTCGTGAGTTAATTATTGGAAAAGTTGCTGCCGCTCGTGCAACAGTTGCAGAAACAGCAGCCCTATCTGGTTCGCACGTCCCTACAATGATTTCTACGTTGCTCACCAAAGGTTTGGCTTCCGCGGTTAGGAGTTTGTGGGCAGCACTTGGACCAATTGGCTGGGCAATTATTGCCGTCACGCTTGCGATGGAGGCGTTTGGCGTTGCTGGGTCGGATTTCAAGGACAACATGGGGCAGGCAGAACTTGCGTCTATGGAGGCGGGGGCGGGCATCCTGGACACCGCTGACGTTATCGCCGAGGGCGAAGTTGACATGGAGAAGGCGGCAAAGAACTTTTTTGGTCCGATTGGCGACCAGGCGACAATCAATTTGGACATGGCAACAACCAACGTGAAGAACGGCGTGCGCGGGCTGATCGAAGGATTCCGTGGCAACCGTAACGACATTCGCAGTGCAGTTGACCAGTTGAAGGCGGACCTCAAGGACGCCATGAACCCAAAGAAAGAGATTGCGCAACTTGAGAAGGAGATGAATTCTGACCTTCTCAAGCGCGCGCTGAAGTCTAACGATCCAATTGTGCGCGCTCAGGCTGAGTACACCAAGAAGATCATGGAACAGCGCATCGCTATCTTAAAGGACCCAAGCATCATGAATCAGGCGCTGGCGACTGGTCAGACCATCGACCAGGTGCTTGAGGATCGCGCGGCGCAGGCTGCCCTTGACGCAAAAAACGAGACGCAGCAGCGCCAAGAAGAAGAGATGAAGACGGCAATTGAACTTGCATTCCGCCGCGGCGAAAAGGATGGGCAAGCGTATGTTGCTGGCTGGCACAATGGCGCTGCGGTCGTCACGACTCCAGTTGGGCTTGAAATGCTTACCGATCCAGAAGCGCGACGTGGCGAGATTCAATCATACGGTCGTGTGCTGACATCAGAAGAGCGGCTGGCGATGAATCAGAACGCAGGAGTCGTCGCGGCAGTTGGTCAGGCGGCAGGAAGCGACAATTACGCCGCTGCGATTGAGCGCGCGATGCAGTCTGGTGGGTTTGGTATTTCGGCGCCTGCAATCCCAACAACGACTGGGGTTGGAGTTGTGCCACCTGCATGGGCATCTAATCTCAATACGGGAACGACAAACGTGACCATCAACCAGACGTTTGCTCCTGGCTCAGTTGCCAATAAAGACTACATCAACCAGGTTGGCAACCAGGTCATCAAGTCTCTCAATACGTCTGGAGTACGCACCCGCACTGGCGGTCAGATTCCGCCGATTGCGCAGTAGCCCATGGGATACGCGTATCGCGTCAAGGTAGGTGCAGATACTTCATCGCTGACGGACATCACGTCGTACATCGACCTAGAGTCATTCAGCCTGTCCAGCAATTTTGACGACCGCCTGCCTCGATGCGAGTTTGGGCTAATTGACGATTGGAAGGCTTCTGGCGGAACGGCGCCAGTTACGCTGAAGTTGTGGTGGGTTGTCCAGGTAGAGCGGTCTGCAATTGGAGACTGGTCGGACACAGACGTTCGGTTTATTGGCGTCATTACTGGCATTGACCGAGCACAGGTTGGTAGCGGAAACCTAGTTGCAGTCACCGCAAGCGGCTGGAAAATTGTCCTGACGACGGAGATTCTCACGGGTAATAATTACAAGTGGGGGACAGTTGGCAGCAGTTCGTACTTTCACACGTCAGAGGAATCTGCCGCTACGTACACCATTCTCAGCAATGACAACACTGCTCCAACGGACAAGATTCCAAAAATGTTCTACGACCTGGATGCCGCACATACCTGGAAGATGGATAGCAACAATCCGACGATCACGACAAAGAAGTTGTTTGATCTTCGCGGTAAGAGCGTTGCAGAGGCAATGGATGAGATTTGCGACGCTCTTGAGTTGAATTGGACCGTCAATTGGGATGGATCTGGCAATAAGACGGTCATCGTGCAAAAGAATGCTTACAGCGGTCAGAAAATTACTAACCCAGAGTTTGAGTCGACTACTGGTGGCTGGACGTACACATCATCTGCGCGCACTGCTGGGGCTGGACGCAGCGGGGACGCAACCGACTACGGGTGGCTATCGACTAGCGCGTCTGGTCTCTGCACGCAGACGGTCGGAGCAACCGCTGGAGTTCGCTACTTGCTACTGGCAAACCTTGGCGCAAAGCGCGGTTCGTCTAATAACGCGACTGTGACGCTGAATATGAATTGGAAAAACAGCGGCGGCACAACAATTAGTACAACAACCACGTCCTACACCAGCACATCGACGTCTCTAACGTGGGCGTACAAGGAACTTATTGCAACCGCTCCCGTTGGCACTACCCAAGTGCAGATTGAGTTGGATGCTGGCGGAACGTTTACAGGCGGCGGTCAGGTCAACGCCGACAACATCTATATGGTTGAGCAAACAGCGCCCTTTGGAATTTCCTGGACGCCAGACAACAGTTCGACCTACGCGCCCCAGGAATGGTCCGAACCAGTTCAGGCGGAGCAGCCGATTAACAAGGTCTACATCTATGGCGACACTACTGCCGCGCGCGGATGGTATTACAACTACGCGTCGTATGCCTACTTTGGGCGTTGGTTTGAAGGATACGAGTCGGATACTGAGATCAAAACACAATCGCAGGCTGAAGAGCGGTCCAGGAAAATCTTTAGCGAACATGCGTTCCCACGCGTAGAGGGTTCGTACACGATCCAAAAGCATGGTCTTGTTGCTGGACAAAACCAGATTATCGAGAACGCAATTACCCAACAAAACGCGGTGTTCACCATTGTCGGGATTGACGAGCGACCGCTTGGCGCTGGAGAAGTTGAGTACAAAGTGTCTTACGGCGCTCACCCACGCAATCGATACACGCAAATTATTACTGCCATGAGCGGCACAACGCCAACATCTAACCCGACGTCCGCAGCGCCAGCAGCCAAAAACTCCCCAGCAGTTAGCGCTCCAATGATGACGCAATCAGTTGGCTGGGCTACCGTTTCTGCCGCATCAGTTGCCGCAACATCTGGCGTAAGTGACGTCCCAAACGTAGAAACCCTGGCGCCACAAAACCGCCAACCCCTTGTCGTGCAGCGCACGGCAGGGCAAACAGACGCAAATGCTCTGGCTGCTGCGACGCTGCCGTACGAGGAGTTGCCTGCTGGACGCATGACGCTAGTGGTCCCAGAGACGGGGATTACTACTCAGCCAGTCCTATATCGAGTCGATTCGACGGGCGCAGCATGGGAGACGGTCACCCCAACGGACTTGCGGGCGACCGCAATTGCCAACGGCACCCTCAGCCAGGGCATGATCGTTGCGGATTCTATTGTCGCTGGGACGATTGACGCCAGCGTTATCGACGTCGAGAACTTGAATGCAACAAACATTACAACGGGAACGCTGACGTCTATTGCTATTCAGTCTGGCACCGCTCCAAACTATCGATTTACAGTCGACGCCCTGGGCAACGCGACCGCAAATGCTTTGACTATTGGCGCTACCACAAGCGACACCGTCGGTAGCGATACGACAGGGCGCATTGCTATTGTTCCGTCTTCTACGCAAAGCGCGGCATCGTTCCAAGTCCAAACCGACACGGCGGGGAATCTTTACGCGAGTGCAAATATCCTTTCTACGACCGCTGGCTCGAGTTCCTCGGACGCTACGGTGACGACAGAAGCCGCGCACGGATTTGTTGCAGGGCAGTTCGTCTCATTTCACAGCACAGGCAACACGACGTGGGATGCCATCACAGCGGCAGTTCCCGTTCAAATTAAGGCGACGCCACTTACGACAACGTTTACCATCCGTCCGCACGTTGCGCTTTCTGCCCTTGCAAGCAATAACGCTGGGACGGTCCGCGCATACAAGCGTCTGAACGTCGTGGCTCCTGGAGGCATGTTTGTGTATCAAAGTGGAACGACACCTGGTGTACTTGGAAGCGGGTCGCTTGTCCTTGGTTCAAGCCTGACGACGCTTGGGCAGGGGAGCCTTGCAACGATTTCCGACGGAGAAATGGCATTCCTTACTGCACTTGACTCTTCGACTACCGCAAAAACTCCGCGCTACGGCTCGGGCGCCAACCTTTACTCGCGCACAGGATCGACAGACGTTTCGACAAGCGGCGACTTTATTCTTGGGACGAGTAGTACTTCTACGCAGGGCGACGTTCGATTTAAGACTGGCACTGGTGGGCGTATTGGTGCGTTTAGTACGACGTCTGGAAACACGTCGATTGGCGTATACAACTCCGACCGCAGCGCCTATACCGCGCTTGTGGCGCTAGGATTCTACCCAAATCAAGGGAGTTCGAACCTAAGTCACAACGGCAGTACGTTTACGATGAACGATTCTGTGGCGGTGACTGGGTCAATCACAGCAACCACAAACATCACCGCAACTGGAACCATTGACGGCTCAAATCAAGCATCGTATGTCCGAGCCGACGTCAGTTCCTCGAGTACGACAAGCATTCCTGCGGGGTCATTCCAGAGCCATTCACTTGCATGGACGTCGACGGGGTCGGCTCCGTATGTTGTAGCAAGCCCTTTCATGACAGGTGCAAGCACCGTTTCTATGACGGCAGTGGTATTTTCTCAGACCAATACAGCGGCAACGGTTTATCTTTACAACACAAGTTCTGCCGCCACGACTGTTGGTCGAAGGGCGCAAGGCATTGCAGTAGTTCCATAAGGAGGAGTTATGTCGGACCTTTCTTTCTTCGGCGAAAACATGCGCGCGTGCGCCGTATACGACCCAGTCACTGGAGTATTCGAAAGTATTATCATCATGCCAGAGAAAGAAACTGCCACATACGACACTGGCAATAACCTGGTATTCGAGTGGATTGACAGTTTGGAAGTAATTCCAACAAGTGAAATGGCGCCAGGAAAGCGTATTCGTCGAGTTTCGTCAGGGCAATACGTTTGCGAAGAGGTCCCAAATGACTGACCAGGAATTGCTTGAGGGGCTACAGTACCTGCTTGGAGTTCAGCATTGGCGGATCAAGATTGCCAGTGACAAGCGCCCAGACGTGTATGCCGAGATTGAGGTCGACGAGAATGAGCGATCGGCAACGTTCTTCTACGGCGAGAACTGGGATGAGACGCGGCGTGCGGAGTTGATCCTGCATGAGTTGGTCCATGTCCTGCTTGCTGACCTGACGTGGGCGTATGAGAACCTGGCGTCAGAGTCCATTGACAGCAGTAAACAGCGTAAAATCGCTGATGCGGCGTTTGACCACGAAATTGAGCGCGTATGCGACACGCTGGCGCGCGCAATTGCACACACCCATCCCACACTATCTAAAGATTCGGTTAAAATCCCGCTATGGCTCCGCGATCCACGTCAAACCTAACGCCCGCAGAACTCCACCGAATGCTGGAGCGTCTCGACGCGCGCCTTGACGGGATCGAAAAGGACCTCTCCGCTCTGCGCATTGAGTACGAGCGCGTGCGTGGCGTAGCCTGGGCGCTGCGGTGGATTGTTGGCATCCTGGGTCTCGCGGGTATGGGGACGCTGCTGAATTGGCTGTCTTCCCAGGGGAAGTAACGTGCAGTTCAAGATTAAATCGCAGTTAGACCACATCGAGAAGGGCGGGGTCCTAGACGATTGCGGTCCTGCGACGGTCTCGGCGCTGATCGCCTGGGCGAGCAAATATGAGTTCGATCCCTCAGCCGCAGACGGGATTAAGGCGAAGTTTGCCGTCACCAAGCAGAAGGACGTCGACGGCAAGGCAGATAACGGCAGCACCCTAGCGCAATTGATTCAGACGGCGCGGCATATGGGCGCTCAGGCACGCTACGCCAAGTCTTGGGACGACGTCGTAGCGTCCGCCAAGGCTGGCGCAGCCATCGGCGTGTGGGTTGAGCAGCCCTCCTTCTACCCAAATATTGAGATCTCCGCCTGGCACGAGAAGTGGAAACGATGGTGGTGGGTCAAGCAAAAGCAACCCAACCGAACCTACGGTCATATGACAGGGGCTTCGTGGTGCCAGGACCACGGCTGGCAGTGGGGATGCCCGACCCGCAGTGGCAAGGGCAAGGAGGCATATGCCGTCCTGGTCACGGAGGCACAGTTGCGTCAAATCGCCGACAGCAAGCGCGCATCAGGCAAGCACAAGGCACCTGAGTTCAAGCATTGCATCATTGTGACGTGGAAGACCGCGGCTAAGGCTGCCCCCGCCCCCGCGCCCGCGCCCGTACCTGTGCGCGCGCCTGCGCCCGTACCCGCGCCCGCGCGCGAGGCAAAGGTCGCCCCAAAGCCAACAGCAAAGAAAATCAGCCAGGTCGAGGCTGCCGCTCGTCAGGTAGACTGGGTGGCAGTGGGTGCGCGCGCGCTTGATGCGGCGAGCGGCGCACTATCGGCTACATCCGCACAAAGGGGAATCATGGCAAAGATCATTGCGGCGCTTAAGCACATTGCCAAGACTACACAGGTCGATGAGTTGCTAACGGACGGAATTCGCACGTTCGCAACCGTGACCCTATCCACCGCGCTCGCACTCGGCGTGCCGCTGCTCGAGGTGGACGGTCCAAACTGGAAACTGGCGATCAGCGCTGGCTTGAGTTCGGCTGCCGTTATCATTATCAAGGCGCTAGACCCAAAGTTTACGGGCTATGGAGTCACGGGCAAGGATAAGTAATCGTGTCGAAGAACCTCTACGACCTGGAAATTAAGCAAGGCGAGACGCTGTCGCTGGTTGCAACCTGGCGCGATTCCAATAACGCGCTGGTCAATTTGACTGGATACACCGCCCGCGCCCAGGGTCGATCGTCTTACGACGCGACTACAACGCTCTTCAGCCTTACGTCATCGGCTGGAATCACTCTTGGCGGTGCCGCTGGAACAATTACCATCAGCATGTCTGCGACCGTCACAGCCGCACTTACCGCACCAGCGCAAGGGGTTTGGGACCTTGAACTTGTCTCTGGCAGCGGCGTGGTGACTCGATTGCTCGAGGGCGACCTTCGCATCTTGCCAGAGGCGACGCGGTGACGGTCACTGTAAGCCAATCAGTTCAAACGGTTTCGGTCGTAAGCGCTGAGTCCACCGTAACGGTCCAGCCCACGACTTATTCCGTTACTGTCACATCGCCTGGACCGCAAGGGGCAACGGGATCAGTAGCGCCGCGCTACTACGGCGCATTCCAGGACTTGACGACCCAGACCATTGCGTCAACGACGGCTGCCTATGCAATGACGCTTGACACGACAGATTACGCCGACGGTTTCTCCCGCGGCGCTCCAACGTCTCGCATCGTTGCAGCGAATACTGGGACCTACAACATTCAATGGTCTGGACAATTCTCGAATACCAACAACCAAGACCAGGACGTGACTGTTTGGCTACGGGTCAACGGAACCGACGTTGCGGGTAGCGCTGGCTATGTCTCCATTCCCAGCAGCCACGGCGGGGTTCCTGGTCACGTTATTGCTGGCTGGAACTACATTCTGCCCCTGACCGCTGGGGATTACTTTGAGTTCGTCTGGCATTCCAGCAGCACAGCCGTAACCCTGAAATTTTATGCCGCAGGGACAAGTCCGACCCGCCCCTCGACCGCCAGCCTGATCGTTACCGTCGTCCCCGTCTAGGAGTTGAACGGCGTCGATTGACGGCGTTCATGTGCTATGGTGTGCCAAGCGCCAATGCGCTGGTGTCCAACCAATAGCAGGAGGTCATCATGGCGTTTGCCGATGAGTTGGCGGCTGCAGTGGAAAAGCACCGCCCTCGCAATAAGTGCTGCTACGAGGTAGCACGGGAATCTCTTACCAAGAGCGATTTTGCAGACTTTGAATCTGCAGTGGAAAACCAAACCATCACATCCGCGGCGATTTCGACCGCCCTTAAGCGCGCCTATGGCGTCAGCATCCAGGGTCAATCGATCGCCCGACATCGAAGGGGGGACTGCCAGTGCAGCCGCTAGAAGAACTTGCCCTTTTGCAATCGCAGATGGATGAATTGAAATCAGCGCACAGTCGCGCGCTTAAGGCGCTTGCGAAGCGCGACACCGATCGTGCAGAGTTGGTCGAGGCGGTGTACCGCGCAGCCAAGGATGCGTCGCTTGGCTTGTCGATCAAGCCAGTTCCAGCGCCAGCGAAGCAAGGGAAGGCTCGCCGCAATGCTGAAGAGGTAGCAGTTCCCCTGCTATCAGACCTTCAGTTGGCGAAGGTGACCCCGACGTATAACTCCGACATTTGCGAAGAGCGTGTTGAGAGGTACGCCGACAAGATTATTGCGTTGACGCAGATTCAACGTACCGATCATCCAGTGCGCAAGGTACACGTCACCGTTCTTGGCGACGTGGTCGAAGGCACAATGATCTTTCCTGGTCAATCGTTCCTCGTGGATGGCGGCTTGTATGAGCAGGTCACCGTCAACGGTCCGCGCATCCTGGTCAATTTCTTCCGTCGCCTCTTGTCGGAATTTGACGAGGTCGAGGCGACAATGGTGATTGGCAATCACGGTCGCATTGGCGGGCGCGCGTCAAAGGACGGCGACCCACAAGACAATGCTGACCGCATGCTGTACCGCATCGTCCAGCAGATCTTTGCATCGATGGGTGAGAAGCGAATCAAGTTCAACATTCCTGATACCAAGGGCGATCGCGCTTGGTACGCCATTGCCGAAGTTGGTAAGTGGCGCGCGCTGTGCATGCACGGCGATCAGTTCAGGGGCGGCGGAACCATCGGCACGTTGCCGTTCTATTCGGTGTTTAAGAAAACATCTGGGTGGGCGAGTGGCGGTCTCGACGATGAGTTCGATGCTGTGTTGGCTGGTCACTGGCACCAGGGTGCATTGTTGCCAATCAATAAGCGCAACGTGTACATCAATGGTTCGACCGAGTCGACCAATCCGTACGCTACCGAGATGCTGAGTGCGCAGCAGAGTCCAAGCCAGTGGCTGCTGTTTGTGCATCCAGAAGATGGCATTGTGACCGCGCAATACCAGGTCTGGCTTGACGAACGGGGTGGACGCCCATAACACACTCTGCACCATATTGTAAAGTGTGATATACTCTTACTGAAGGGGAGAAGAGACCCCCTTCAGGAGGAGGACCAAATGGGTAACTCGAAGACCCAGGGTCAGGGGTTCTGGAACCTCTGCCCAGCCAGCGCTCGACACGGCTACCTCCGTGTCGTCCGCACCGCCAACGGCGGGCTGCTCGCAGTCTGCCCAAAGTGCTGGGTCGGCGACGCGTCGACCCTCAAGGCTCTGCTCGAGGGGGTGGCTCGATGACCGCCCCTCGACAGATCCTCGGCTACAACCAGCGCCCCGTCCGCGTCGAGTACGCGGGCGGGCGCAAGCCTGAGAAGCGACTGGAGTCGTTCATGTCGAAGGTCCTTCAGTCGGAGCCAAATGCAATCCGCGAGATTTGGGTTCGGCGTAATGAGGCGCGCGGCGGCAACGCGGGCTGGTCTGGCACCAGGATCGAGATCTCCAATCGCAAGGTGTTCCTCCATGAGGTTGCGCACACACTCCAGAAGCGGGACTACTGCAATTGCTCCAGCAAGGGTCGATGCAGCCACTCGCACAACCTGGACTTCCATCGACACGCGTTCAGGCTCTATGCAACCTGGCTCCCGTCGAGTGAGGCGGCAAGCGCTCGAAGCGACGAGTACGGGTACCACACTCGCAACGCTGGCAAGGTCGCAAAAGAATTCCGCAAGGGTGCTGAGTTCAAGCGCTGGCTTGCCACACAGCGAAAAGTCAACCGCGAGATCCGCGAAGAGAAGGCGGGCATTGACCCTCGGCTGGTCGAGCACGCAGCCAAGGTCAACATGGAGGCTGCCATGCTTGCCGTCCGTAGCATCCAAGCCTACGGCTACCCAAGCAAGAAGATCCGCTGGGTCACCCCTGAGGACTTCTATATCCAGGAGTCGGGGGACATTGGCAGGTGGTATGGACCACGCCGCCCGACCCCTCGGGTCTACGCTAACGGCGAGGTCCGCGTGGGCAAGCGGGTCTGGCTAACGGTCGGGGTTGACACAGCCCAGTAGATCGGAGATGATCGGGGTCGATCGGCGCTGATCCAGCACGAAGAGGCTGGGCGGCTGATGGAGTGGCAGAAAGAAAGCCTGCCCCATCCGAAGACGAGGCAGGCGCCTCGCGTGGGTGGATACGAGGCTTGTCGAGTATGCCAGAAGGAGGACTCATGCAGGGCATGCAGTTGAAGCCGCGAGTTGCGGCATTGAATGACCAGGAGATTCGCGTGGTCGCATCGACCAGGAAGCGCGATTTTGATTTCCGCACAGACCAGCGGCGCGAGGACGACGCCTTTCGTTCTGGGATGACCATTGGCATGGCAGTCGCTGCGCTTGCGGCGCTGGTGGCAATGATTGCTGCTGGGCTAGTCCGCTGATGCCAGGAGAATGGAAGAACCTGGGATCAAGCGGCGAGCGCTGCTTTGACCCGACCCATCGATCCTATTCTGGCGATCGTCTATGGGACGAGTGCCAGTACAAGTGGGATTGGATGCGCCGCAACCAGGCTGGTCTCAAGTTGAATGAGGCGATGGCTGTCGGGAAGATTGTCGATTCGCTGGCAACGCGCATTGTTGAAGGCGCCACGCTCAGTGACGACGATATTCGCGCCGCAGCGCGCGCTGAGTTCAGCCATGCCGACCTGCAGGATGTACCTGGCGATCGTTACCTGGAGTCCGTCGCTAAGTCGATGGACATGACCAGGCTATTCGAGCGCGAGGTGCTCCCGCAATTGGGCAAGGTGACTGGTACGCAGATGGAATTGCATTGGGATTATGAGGGTGTGATCTATCACGCCCACATTGACCTGGTCTGCGAGGACGGGACAATCTCGGACCTTAAGACAACGTCGAGGCGGCTCGAAGAGCGCCGCGCTGACCGCGATTTCCAGTTGTCGTACTACGCCTGGGGCATTAAAGAGGTGTTTGGGTTCATCCCGAAGGTGCGTCTTGACGCGCTGGTTGGGGCAAATCCTCCAGCGGATGTGAAGCGCTGGAAGCCCGAGGCGACGAATCCCTGGCATGACGTCCAGGTATCGAGCCGCTCCGAGCAGGCACTTGAGCAATTCGCACGCGAGGTGCTGAAGCGCGAGAAGACTCGACGGACAGCCCAGGAGTTCGAGTTGTATACGACGAATGGGTTTACGTCACAGTTCGCCTGCAGTGGTTGCAGGGCGAAGAGCGAATGCCCCGCTTGGGCAGGAATCGAGTAGGAGGGAACATGCAGGGAAACAATCCGTTTAAGCGCACCGAGGCAGTACAGCCGAAGGTGAAGTTGCTGCTCTTTGGGGCTGCAGGCGTCGGTAAGACGTATTTCAGCCTTGGGGCGCCTGGCAAAGTCGCCGTCATCGACACGGAGGGCGGCACTGCGTTCTACGCAGGGCGCTCTGGTCTATCTGAGTTCGACGTTCTGTCGACGAAGACGTACCGCGACGTCCGTGAGGCGATTCAGTTCATCGCCAGTGGCAATCATGGGTATTCGACCCTTGTGATCGACCCCGTGACAGTCATCTGGGAGACGCTCCAGGATGCCGCGCAGATCCGTCGGGCAGCGCTTAACGCAAAGCGTGGGCGTGGGTCGACGAATCCTGACGAGGCAGATCTCGAGATGCTTGACTGGGCGCAGATCAAGCGCGCATGGAAGTCGACGCTTACGGCGTTGATCAACCTGCCTGTCCACGTCATCTGCGTGGCACGGGAGAAGGAAGACGTCGAGAAGCGCGGCGAGCAACTGGTGAAGATCGGCTTTAAGGCTGACGCAGAGAAGGCAACGGGGTATTTCTTCGACGCCATTCTGCGGCTGACGTCTGACGGCACGGTCCGCAAGGCAGTGGTGGTCAAGGACCGCACAGGAGCGCATGCCCTGGGCGCTGAGATTACCGCTCCGACGTTCGCCACCGTGTTCGGTAAGGTGCTGGATTCGAAGGCGACGGGAGTTCGCGTGACCCCAGACGAGGAGACGGCAGCGGCAGTTGACGCTCTTGTCGACGCTGGGGACCTGGCATCGAAGGTTGTCGATGCGCTCATCGCCAGCGGGATCGATCCCGACGCGGTGCTGGAGAAGAAGGGTTGGGAGAATTTTGAAAACCTGACCGAGAAGGATGCTGACGCGATCATCGCGTGGGCATCGAAGAAGTAGGAGGCGCTATGAATTTCTGTCAGATCACGCTCATCGGACACGTCGGACGCGACGCGGTCCAGAAGGAGTACAGCGGCAAGACGGTGACGTCGTTTAGCCTCGCAGTGTCACGCAACCGCAAGGGCGCTGACGGCGAGTGGACCTCGAAGACGACCTGGTATGAGGTTTCCGCGTTTGGTCCAATCGGCGATTCACTGGTCACCCAGGCAACCAAGGGCGAGAACATGCTCGTCATTGGTCGCCTTGAGGCTCGTGAGTACACCAAGAAGGATGGTTCGGCTGGCGTTTCACTCGACGTAACGGTCGACAAGGCGATGCCACTTGAGCGCAAGAAGACTGGTGAGTCCACCCCGACGACGTCGGGAGCGGACCTCGAGTCCCTTCCGTTTTAAGCATGACGCGCAAGGATTCGATCCTGCGCATCCTCCGCGAGCGTCGTGGTGAATGGGTCGACGGTGCTGAGTTCATCGGCGTCGAGACTGGTGGCATTCGCTACGGCGCTCGCATCGAGGAATTGCGCCAGGAGGGACATAAGATCGAATCCCAGCGGTCACCGAACCCGCGCAAAGCGGTATGGCAGTACCGTATTGTTGAGGACGGAGGCTCCTGGTATTGCACGTCGTGTGAATCGCGCCTCCCAGCATCCGAATTCCATGGTGACTCTACGGTCGCCGAGGGCTTTGCAATGATGGGCTGCTCGAAGTGCAAGGCGAAAAGGGTATGGAGGAAGAAGGCATGACGACTTGGATTCGGTTTGAGATTGGGGCGATTCGCAGCCGCAAGATTGCCCTGTTGCCGTCCGACAGCGCTCGATGGGCGTGGTGGGCGACAGTGTCGGCGGCAAAAGAGCAGCGCCCGAGCGGGCAGTTTGCCAATGAGCAGCACCTGCAGGCGTGTGTGACGTCAACCGTTGCGGCTGAGTTCGACACGCTAGTGTCGGCTGGCTTGCTTGAGGTTGCACCAGACCTATGCGACCGCTGCACCATGTCATTCAACGTTCCAGACGGCACGATCGTTGTGCATGACTGGCACTCATACCAGTTGGACCCGACGGGGACCGAGCGCAGTCGACGCGCGCGGGAAAAGGCAACGGTCAAAACTGGGGGGTATGTAGATACTCGACCCGTCAAGATCGAGGCTCCTGAGGCTCCTGGCACCCCTGTTCAAAAAGCGTCTGACGAAAAATCGCCGTATGGCATCGCAATTGAGTGGATCGAGCGCAAGACGCAACGCGAATGGTTTGTGTCGTCACCTAACTCGGCGCTGTGGCGTGCGCTTCGTGACATTGTCGACACGCATGGCGTTGAGAAAGTCGTTGCAACGTTTCAGTCACTAAGCGAGCAGCACGTTTCACTTACCCGCGCCGAACAGTTCGTCTACGGAGCGCAGCGCGTTCTGGAGCCGATCCCATCGGTACGAGCCGCAAAAAATCTTGCAGCCAATAGCCTGGAGGGTCACGCGCATGACGTCTACGACAAACTCGGCTGAGTTGCGTGCCGTCATGGAGAGGACGGGAGTCTCACATCGGCACATCGATGCCCGTCTCGACGGGTACAAGCCAGGCACTGAGTCGCAGGTGAAGGCGCATGAGTACGTCACTGGCTGGGCTAATTCGGATTCTGCCAATGGTTGGGTGCTGTTTGGCAAGCCTGGAGTAGGCAAAACACACCTGGCTGTTGCTGGAATTGCGGGTCGACTGCAGCGGCGCCTTGAGATGCTCGACCCAGAGAAGCCCTGGGATCGACCAGCCGCCACCCATGCCTGCATCGTCAACGTGGCGAAGTTGCTGGATGACTTGCGGCATGGGTTTAAGACGGGCGATCGAGCATTCGAGGATGCCTTCCGACACGTACGTGACGCCTGCCCGCTGCTGCTGCTCGACGATTTAGGGCGCGAGAAGGTCACCGACTGGGCGGGCGAGCGCATCTATGTGCTCTTCGAGTCTCGCTATTCCAATATGCTGACCACGCTGGTGACGTCAAACGCGACACCGCGCGCGCTGTCTGAGTTCGGCTACGGTGCCGTCGTCTCTCGACTTGCCGAGATGGGCGATTTCATTGAGGTGCAGGGAGATGACCAGCGTGTCGCACGACACGTCGTACGTTCCTGAGACGAGCGAAATTTTCTGGTGCTACGTCAAGGGGACGCCGCGCCCGCAGGGGAGTGCGCGTGCGTTTGTCGTTGGCAAGCGGGCGGTAATCACGTCGGCATCGAAGCATCTAGCAGGGTGGCGCACGCAGATGACTGCTGAGATCGTTCGCGCCATGCGGCTAAAGCAGTTCCAGAAGATCGATGGACCAGTGTGCGTTGCCCTGGAGTTCTTTCTCGATCAGGCAAAGAGCAATACGAAACGTCGACCCACACAGAAGCCAGACATTGATAAACTGGCGCGAGCGGTTCTCGATGCCTGCACTGATGCAGGTCTATGGGAAGACGACTCCCAAGTCGTCATATTGACTGCCGAAAAGAGTTGGGCAGTCGGAGAGGGCGTGGCGCTACCAGGCGTCACGATCATGGTGAAGCCGTGCTAAAGCCATTGCTGGTAGTCATCGTTTCAACATCAATGCTGATGGGAATGTTTGTTGGTCAAGTCATTGCCCCGCCAATTCCTAGCCCAAGTGCTACCGTTGCACCTACGCAGTCACCCGATGAGTCTCCATCATCGACGTATACACCGAAGATCATTACGGGTACCGCGTCGTGGTTCGACGCCAATCGACACGGACAATCGACTTGGTATACCCGCGCTGGCATTGAGTGGTACGCCGCGGCTGGTCCAGCGCTTCGTGAGTTGCTTGGCGACCCAGACCCCTACCTTGAGGACTACGCGGTGCTGATCACAAACGTCAAGACGGGTCGCAGCGCTGTTGTCCACGTCGTCGACTGGTGCAGTTGCAGCAAAGGCAATAAGTTCGAGAAGATCGTCGACCTGGCGCCATCCCTCTGGGTTGCGTTGTCGGATCAGCCGTTGTCGGTTGGCATCCAGACCGTCACCATTCAACTGCTACCATGAGCGACATGAAGAAGGAATCGACCGCCCACATCGTTGGCAACGGGGACGCCATTGCTGTATTCCTGGACGCTGACATGGCGTCACGGATGTCGGACGAGATCCTGGCGATGCGCCTGGTCATCGGCATGGCGGCTGATAGTGACGCGTCGACGAGCCTGCTCCTGGCAATGGCGCTTCGATCCGCGGCGCAGTCCGAGGACCCCGTCTCGCATCGACTGAACCTCACTGAGGAGGACCTCGACGGTCGAAGCCTGCTCAAACTCGCCTACGGGTCAAAAACGGTCGACGCCGACTGACGCTCGACCCCTGGCGCAGGGGTTAGCCGCACGCTCGCAGCCCCAAAAAGCACCAGGGCATCTACCCACACCCACCCCTTAAACGGGGCTGTACGAGCCGCATTTGTGCCTGTTCGTTTGTTACAACCTGCATAAAAAATATTCATGCTGAGTTGCCTTAAAACGCTTGACATACTGCATGGGAGGTCATACCTTATGTGTAGAGGGAAGCCACCAGGCAACCCCAAAGGGCTAAAGCCCAAGGAGGACAGATGACCCGACTCGAAGGAAAAAACCTGGCATTCGCCGAGAAGTACTTTGAGAGCCTGGGCGCCGAGCGCCAGCAGGCGTGCATCGATCTCATCGAGGGGCAGCAGGCGCGCAGCATGTGCTGCGAGCCATACGACTGCATGTGCCATGAGCAGTGCAGCGAGGAGTACGGCTACTGCCGAACCTGCCAGGAGGGTGCGGAGATCTACGGTCGGGTTGGCGACGTCCACCCGATCGTCTGGGACCTCGTCCGAGACATGATCGACGAGGAGAGGCACCTGGTGTTTGCCCACGAGCGGGCAATGATCCGCGACCTGGAGGCAGTTGGCGACTACGCCGCTGTCGACCGCATCCTGGAGTCTTGACAAACTGTAGGAGTAGGTCTTAGGATTCAAGTGAGGGGCAAATGACCCCTCGACAAGGGCAAAAGCCCAAGGAGGTTCAAATGGCAAAGCGAGGAAACCTCAGGACCCAGAAGGGAATCCTGGAGCACTGCGAGGATCAGGGCGAGGTCGTCGCCCACGATCCTGCAATCGAAGGCGCCTACGTCGGGCAGCCAGCCACCTTCCACATTGGCGGTGACTGCTACGCGACTCAGGTTGTCGACGTCAAGCGCGGTGCCGACGGCAAGGTTCGCACGATCAGCACGGGGCGAGGGTCAACCTTCACTGTGAAGATCAGCGCCAACTGCCAGATCGGTGCAGGTGACTGGAAGTCCTGGCGGCACGAAACCTACCTCAGCGGTCGCAACACGAGCGGCTGGCTTGAGTTGGGTGTCGCTGTCGACTACATGGACCCACACTTCTAACCGAGAGTAGAGAGGAGGAGAGACAAATGGGACGCATGGGACTCGAGTCCATGGGGGATGAGGTGAAGCGCCAGGGGTTGACGCTGGAGACAGCGCTCGCCTGGCACTTCCAGGCGAATTGCTACCCGCCAATCCCGTCGGTGTTCATTCCGACGGCGAAGCGCGCAATCGAGCGCGTCAACGCGGGCGACAACAGCGCCCTGGTCAAGATGCCGAAGGGCATCACTCACAAAGTCTGGGGGGCGAAGGTGCCAGCCTACGTGCTGATCGACTCGCTACACCTGGGCGCATTGTGCAATGAGGAGGAGTTCTAATGACGCTGGTATCTGATCACGTCACGAAGTGCAAGGGCTGCGACGAGACGATCGACCACGACGGCGATGGTGGGCGCTACTCCGAGAAGGCGGGCGCCGAGTATTGCTGGTCGTGCTTTGAGTCGGACGTCGAGCACGCCAGCACCATTACGTACCTGGTCAACGGCGACGCACCGCGAACGGTCAAGGTCGCAACGCACTGGGTGCTCGATGGCGAGTACTACGAGGAGGTCCCTGCTAAGGAGTCCGACAAGATCCACCGCGAGTGGAGGGCGTCGAGCGCCTGGCGTGGTCACTACAACACGACGCTGGACGGCTGGACCGAGGTGCGCGAAGGCGTCTACCTCTGGGGCGAGTCGACGTCGATCGTGGAACTGGGGACCAAACTCCAGGAACTACATGAGGCGGAGTTGCTGCCGTGCGAGGTAGCGCTTATTGCTGATCCAACGTCAAACCTGTTTGCCGCTGGGTGTTCGGTATGGGTACGCGACGAAAATCTCGACGCGTGGAATGAGCAGTTTAGTGAAGAGGAGGAGTCATGACGGCTAAGTTCGCAACGCTTAAGCGGCAAGCACGACTCGTGTCGGAGCAGCGTGGTCACGCTCTGAGCAAGTTCTCTTCGGTCCCTCAGTGGGCGCAGGAGATGGGCGCTAAGAGCGAAGCAACGTGCGACACATGCTACGCGTGGGTGTCGGTCACAACTCGACCCTTGCCGAATGACATCGGCATGGGCGGGTCAGCACTTGCAATCAACTGCGTCGGCAGCAAGTAAGGAAGGAGCAGTTATGACGGTAGTAGACGGTCAGGTTGCATGGGTCGATAAGGTCCCATGCCCACGGTGCAAGATGGCGTACCCAGGCATTGGGGCGCTCTCTCGTCGGGATAACCGCACCGAGGTTTGCTCGAGTTGCGGCAGCGAAGAGGCGGTCATCCAGTTTCACGCAATGGATGACGTGCGCAACGGGGTCGAGAAGACGATCCCGCTAGGCGAGTGGGACGAGGCAGTGTATGCTGTTGGTCGTCGTAACGCGGAGGCATTGCGCGATGCGGCACGTTGACAGCGGTCCGATCGTAGAGTCCTCCCTACGGTCGGACCCTCCTACCCGCATGGGCGAGGACCCAGGGTTCACCATTCTCGAGCAGGGCTGCATGACGCCGCCCGTGCGCGGGAAGCATCCAGCAACCTACACCGAGGCTGCGCTCTACGTCGCAGATGGCGGGTGGCTGCGTCAGCCTGGCATCCTTTGGCATGACCAGATCCAACGCATTGAGAAGGGCGACTGGCAACTACCAGGCGACCACATCACGCTACCGCCAGGCACGTACGAGGACTGGATGGTGTCAGATCGTGAGCAGGTTGCTGAAGCGGTCCATCACGTGCTGTCGGATGCCTACGATGACTTCATCGAGGAGTACGAGAGCAACGGCGAGGACAAGGTGGGCTGGTGGCGCTACAAGAACGTCACTGGACTATTCGACGGCGATGGCAATGCCGAGTTCTACCTCTGGGCGACGCCGTCAGCGGCTGATGCTCACTGGGAGATCATCAAGAGCCTTGCTGCGGGCGAGTCCGTCATCCGTTGCGAACAACGGTGTGGCGTCATCTGGAACATGAAGCGTACCCTTTCTGTTAGCATGCACCACGTGCAGCACAAAGAGGGGTACTGCAAGGGTATCGACTTGACGCAGGAGGGATAGGTGGACGCAGACATCGTCGTCGTAGCCAACATCGGCTCAGGCATCACGCTCTGGGTCCCTAAGACGTTGCGTGGCGAGTCACACATCCACACGTTGCCAACTAAGCCCTGGCAACATCTAGGCGGCAACCTGGTTGTGCCGCAAGGCGCCAGCCCTACGCTGGTTCAGGAGGCGATCACCGCAGGGCTGATTGTCGACGTACGAGAGGAAACATCGAATGGCAAAGAGTAAGGCAGCCGAGCAGATCGCTGGGTACTACACCGCTCGAGGAGCAGCGAAGAAGATTGGGATCACCGCCAACACCGTGCAGGTGCAGTTGTGGCGTGGAACGATCAAGGGGATCAAGGTGGGCGGTGCCTGGCTGATCCACGAGGATGAGGTCAAGCGCTATCGCGCGGAGAACAAGGGCAACGTCGGGCGTCCGTCGAAGGCTGATCATGCCTGACACTGAAGACCAGATGCTCTTGGCTGACGGGTTTGAGGATTGTTTTGTGGGCGTCGCATCGTTGTTTACCCACGTGGGCATCCGTCGCGTTGCGGTGTACGACTACGACAAGATGGTGCGCAACCTACGGTTTCGAGAAAACATGTCACGCGCTGATGCAGAGGAGTACCTCATCAATAACACGCTCGGGGCATACGTTGGACCAAACACGCCCGTGTACATGCGAGGCATGAGCCTGGACACAGCAAAAGAGATGATCGCGCTCGAGGATTAGTGGTATAATCGTTGTATGAAAGGTCCACGCGAGTACCGAGACCTGATCGACAGAGCCAAGGGGCAGGGCTGGACTATCTACCTGAGTGGTGGTGGTCACCTGGTCTGGCAATCGCCTACGGGCGTCAAGGTATTCTCTGCATCAAGCCCGTCTGACCATAGAGCGGTCAAAAACGTTAAGCGGGACTTGAAGCGATACGGGATGAGGTTTGATGACTGACGAAGAGCCAACACTAGGCGTTGCACGTCGACCTACCGAGCCGCGCAAGTGGTCTGACGAGCGCATCGAGGTCATCCTGGAATCTTTGCGCAGGGGCAACACCAGGTCTGCATCATCGGCTGCTGCTGGTATCTCGAGGGCTACCTTCTACCGCTGGATCGAGGAAGATGAGACACTACGAGACAGCGTAGAAAAAGCAGAGGCTGAGGCAGAGACGCGGTTTGCTGATCGCATCCTTGACGCAGCCGATTCTGGGCAATGGACCGCTGCAGCATGGTGGCTGGAGCGTCGTAGGCACCAGGAGTACCGCAAGCGCGAGGGCGTGCAGGTCACTGGCGCTGATGGCGGGGCGGTACAGGTAGAGCAGATTAATACGGCAACAGAGAGCGAGGCACAACGTCTTGGACGAACGCTTGCACTACTGGAACAATTGGGCATCATCGCTCGACCCATCGAAGCGGGAGATGTTGTCGAAGGCGTTAGCACCGACGCTTCCCCCGTACGTCCCCCATCGTCCTGAGGTACCGCAAGCGGTCTTCCTGGCTATCGACGCTAAGGAAGCGCTATACGGTGGGGCTGCTGGTGGTGGTAAGAGTGATGCGTTGCTTATGGCGGCGTTGCAATACGTCCATGTACCCGATTACAGCGCCCTGCTGCTACGTAAGACCTACGCAGACCTATCCCTCCCTGATGCGATCATGGACCGTGCCAAGCGTTGGCTCATGGGCGTTGAAGGGGTCAAGTGGAACCAGGAGCGTCGAGAATTCCGCTTCCCCTCTGGTGCATCCCTAGTATTCGGATACCTGGAGACCGACATTGACAAGTATCGCTACCAGGGTGCTGCATTCCAATTCATTGGCATCGACGAGGTAACGCAATTCCCTGAATCGTCGTACACCTACCTGCTCTCACGTCTACGTCGAGCATCGACCTCTGAGGTACCCCTACGCATGCGGGCGGCATCTAACCCTGGCGGCATTGGGCATGAATGGGTCTACCAACGCTTCATCCCGCGATTCGACCCACGTGTAGGCAAGATGGTGACCCCTAGCGATAGGGATGGGAAGCCGCGTATCTTCGTACCCGCCCGCCTCGACGACAACCCACACCTTGACCAGGACGCCTATAGGGGCATGCTTGCCGAATTGGATGACGTTACACGCGCACACCTGCTCGATGGCGCATGGGACGTCACGGGCATTGGCGACCTATTCCAGCCCCAGAGCCTGCACAACGTGGTGGATGAGGTGCCATGGGCGGATTGCCGTTGGGTGCGTTACTGGGACCTAGCCGCAACGCAAGCCAAGCCAGGACGCGACCCCGACTACACCGTAGGGGCGCTCATGGGCAGGGGCAAGAATGGCATGACCTACGTGGCAGACATCCAGCGCGTACGCATGCGACCTGATGGCGTCGAAGCCCTGGTACGTCAATGCGCCGAGACCGATCCTCCCCATACGTCGATCCGCATGGAGCAGGAGCCTGGTGCATCGGGCGTCATGGCGATCGATCACTACCAGCGCCGCATCCTCTACGGCTACGACTTTGTGGGGGTGCGATCCACGGGACCTAAGGACGTACGCGCACGTGCTATTGCAGCGGCTGCTAACCGTGGCACGATCCTGCTACTACGTGCGCCCTGGAATGCAGCCCTACAGCAAGAGGCATACGCCTTCCCCAAGAGCGCGCATGACGACCAGGTGGACGCATTGAGCGGAGGCTTTGGCGAATTGCGTGCTATGTATTCCTCTGCTAGTGCCACAGTGGGGCAATCAAATGGTAAGGTTGGGCAGACACGCCCGACCCTAAGCATGCGCACGGGGCAACGGACAGCATTGAATCTGAGGAGCCGATACTAATGCCAACACTACGGGAGCGAATCGCAGCAGCAGCCAAGGCGTTCCAGGTGCAGGAGAGCATCGATTACGCCGCTACCTACGCTGATCCAGACGAAGCGTTTTTCCGACGTCTTACGGGCGAGACCCGAGACCTTAGCCCCGTTACCCATGAGCGCGCACGTGCGATTAGCCGCTTCCTGCAGCGCCAGAATCCTCTAGCACGACGTCTCTCTGAATTGATGCTGGACTTCGTGGTGGGCGACGGTCTCGAGATTACCTCCGAGAATGAGGATGCAGACGGGATCATTGAGGAGTGGTGGACCGACCCCATGATGCGCCTGGACCTGCGACACCGCGAGATTATCCAGGGGCTAGGCATCGACGGCGAGATCTTCCTGCGCGCGTATGTGAAGAATGGCGTTACGCGATTCGGCTTCATTGACCCTGCCCGTGTGGTTGAGGTCAAGAAGGACCCTGACAATGCGTTCGTCGACAAGGAGATCCACGTAGCGCGACGTGATGCGGCTGGTGGTGTGGACGTCTACCAGGTCATGCAGATCGATTACCAAGAGAGTGGCATGCCGATCTATGAGGGCGACGTGTTCTTCTATAGCGTCAATCGCCCTATTGGAGCCACACGCGGCACACCAGACACCCTCTCGCTGGCTGACTGGATCGACGCCTACGACCAATTGCTCTTCAATAGCATTGACCGCAGCGCTCTTATGAATTCGTTTGTGTGGGACGTCACCCTACGTGGGGCGGACAATGAGCAGGTGTCGGAATGGGTAGAGCGCCATGGTGCATCCCCGCGACCTGGCACCGTACGCGTTCACAATGATGCAGAGACCTGGAATGCCGTGACCCCATCCCTGGGTGCAGCAGAGCAGGAGATCGTGGCACGCACGGTCAAGAACCTCATCCTTGGTGGTGCAGGCATCCCTGAGGCGTGGTTTGCGGATGGCGATGCAGCCAACCGTGCAACCGTAGCCGAGCAGGGCGACCCGACCTACCGCATGCTCACTGCACGTCAGCGCCTGGTACGTGGGATTTTCGAGGACCTCGTCACCTTTGTGCTGGTCAATGCAATCGAAGCAGGGCGTCTCTCCCCAGACGAGGAGGGCGAGGTGCCAGAATTCGACATCATCTTCCCAGACCCAAGCGTTGAGGATACGAAGGGCATCAGCACCGTGCTGCCATCCCTAGTCAATGCGCTCATGGCTGCCAAGAGCGAATCCCTCATCAGCACCGAGACATCCCGCAAGGTCTTCCTCTCCCTGGTCAAGCAAATGGGCATGGACATCGACCTAGCAGAAGAGGTCCTCAAGATTGAAGAGGAGAAGGCTGAAGCCGATGCAGAGGCGCAGGCGATGGGCAATATGGGCGCAAACCCTATGGCACAGGCGCTCGCTGGTATGCAGAAGCCAGGACAGCAGCCAGGACAACCCGCCCAGCCAGGTGAGCCACAACCACAGCCAGGCACACCGCAGCAGAAGCCCGCTGGCGGTATGCTGACGTTCAACGGCGTCGCTGGTAACGGCGCGGGAGACGAAGCAGCAACGGAGGACTAAATGGCGCGTACGCTCCTCGGCGAGGCGCTCTCACCAGAGCAGCGCCGCCAACGTGCCATCCAGATCGCGCGTCAGATTGAGAGCGCGGTCAATAGCCGTACCGAGGCTACCGTCGCAGCCGTCACGGGCGACCTAAACCGCCTACGCATTGAAATCATTGGGCTACTAGCGCAGCAGCCACCATCCTGGCAGGTCACGCAATTGACTGCCCTGCTCGCAGAGGTCAAGGCAGCGGTCGATCGCTGGAAGGCAGGGGCAGCATCCCGCGTAGGGCAAGGCACGCTGGCAAACGCAGACGAAGGCGCAGCCCTCCCTGGAGCCATTGCCATTGCTGTAGGCAACGAAGACGTGGGCATGATCGCATCCGAATACGCCCAGCCCAGCATTGACGACACCGTGGTAGAGGTTGCCTACGCATCGAGCGCCTACATGGTCGAGGACATTGGCGGGACGCTGCAGGTGCAGGTTGATTCACTCATCCGACGGATGGCGCTGGCTGGAATGACCCCCTACGACGCCATTCAATCCCTTACCCCAAGCGCCACCGTGCGACGTGGCATGCCCTTTGCAAGCGCAGCCCAGCGTGCAGAGACCATCATCCGCACCGAGATGGGGCGCGTGTTCTCCCAGGCGACCGACGCCGCAATGCAGGATGCAAGCGATTACCTCCCAGGGCTACGTCAGCAATGGATTGCCACCGACGATGACCGCACCCGACCATCACACCGCGATGCACATGAGCAGATCGTGGACATGGGCGAGCCGTTTGACGTAGGCGGCGCATCCCTACGCTTCCCCCGCGATCCTGATGGACCACCAGAGGAGACCATCAATTGCAGGTGTGTGGTCGTGCCGTGGATCGACGAATGGGAGGTGCAGCAGGGGCTTGAGGATCGCCTTGCCGCAGAGGGGCTGGCTTTTCCCGCGATGCCCGCAGGCGATGGCGAAACATGGGGCATTGACGTTCCATACGAGGTGCCAGACGTCGCGTCGCTCACCCCAGAGGCAGACATGGGCAACGTTCGCAAATCGATTACCAACCTGGTCTCTGCGTTGCAATCGACGCGCTTCAAGAATGCCGTTGACCCACTTGGCGACGTAAAAGACAAGGCATCGACCGTAAAGAAAGACAAGGCTCAGGGGCGATCCCTTGGGTTCCTACGTCACGCCCTGGAATCTGATGGTACCCCAGAGGGTCGACGCAAGGCTGCTGAGGCGTGGCTAGAGCAGGAATTGGCATATCAGAAATCAATTGGCAACGACAGCGTGCGCGTATTGCAGATCCTACGCAACGAAGCCAAGTACCTCGACGTCGGTATCCAGGCTGCGCGATTGACCGTAAGCAATTTGCTTATGGAATTGCTGCCGCAAGCAGGCACCTCCGCAGGCGGTTCCGCAGGCGGCAATTTTGCGTCCGTATTGCGCTTAGACGGCAAGCCTAAGGGTTCGCAATCAAAGTTCTATGGCATCACCGACAAGGAGTGGGCGGCATCGGACCCAAATGTTAGGGGCGCAGTGTCGGTTGCGTATAGCCGCATTGCTGATAAGGAAGACCCAGTAGTGTCCGTAGCAATTGAGGACCGAGTACGACGCGCAAAACTAATCGAGGAATTGGCGCGTAAGGCTGGGGTTGATCCATACGGCGGCTCGCTAGTCCCAGTCTCTGGCGGCGCAGAGAGCGGGCAGGCAGGTACAGATTGGCTGCGCTTCTTGTCAACCCTTCCAGACGAAGCACTGCTCGGTGTCTCGGTGGTCGAGGATGGGCAAACATCGCAGTATGGCGGCAGCGATAAAAACCAACGCGTAGAGCGCATGACACTTATGCCTGTGTGGGTCGGCGGAGGAACGGGTCAGGAATACGAATTGATTACCGTAGACGAGTGGCGCAAGCAAATGCGCGCGGCAGCAGACGGCATTGACGCTATGCGTACATTGCGCAGTGAAGCATCGGCGGTTGCGCACGTCGCTTGGGCAAAGCAAGCATCAGAAGGCACCATTAACGTGGGCGTGCGCTCTGAATCACCAGTCGCCGTCGGTGGCATTACAACCAGGGAGCCAAGCGCGAAAACTCTTGGCGCGTTCCGCAAAGGAAAAGAACTAGAGAAAGCAACGGACGTAGAGAAAGCGCTGACCACAATTGAGCGCATTATCCTCAAGGACGGACGCATCATGCCTACGACGTGGGCAGGAAAAGCAGAGGTTACCGACCTTTCCAACGCATCGGGCGAGCATGACTGGGATGGAAAGATCAGGATTAGCACGGACACCTGGGCGACGCTTAATGCGCCTGGTGCAGAGGGCGCACGAACAGCCGCCAAGACCCTGATTCACGAGATGGTCCATGGATCACGAAGCACCGCATCCGACCAAGAATTTGTGCAGGCGCTTGGAATCGAGGAAGGGCTAACCGAATTGCGGTCCCAGATTATTGCTGCGCCTCTAATTGCACAGCACGTAGAAAGCAAATTTGCCAGCGGCAAGCCAACGAAAGACCCATTGGCAAAGGCGTTTGGTGTTATTGCACCAGAGACCGCACCAAAGACAATGAAAAATGTCCTCATCCCAGCGATCCAAAAGGTCAGCCTGACGGGTGGACCAGCGGAGGGATGGACAGAACAACAATGGAAAGTTGTTTCAGAAGACGCCGCAGGATCGATTGCGCGTGACCTGGAATACATTCTGCGCGGCGGTCGACGCACCCAGGACGACATCAATTGGGGAAACTTTGCATCCGTCGGTGCGTCTTCGCCATCTTATGCCGCGGCAATGAAGGAGTGGCTAGGCGACATCCTCGGTAGCGAGCGTTGGCTAGAAAGCGGCGACCGTGCAGAAATTTTTGGTAAGCGCGCCGCAGATACACTCCGCGACCTTGTACGTATTGTCGAGGGCAAAGACCCCATTAGTGGCGGCGGTTCTGGCGTCGCGGCGCCAAGGTATACCACTGGCAAGGAGATGGAATTCTATTTGCGGGACGCAATCGACCATGGCGTTAGGTCAAGCAAATCAGTTTCTGTGGAATCAAAACTTGCCATGGACCTTCCGCCATTGCCAGGTGAGACCCTCGCAACGCCTAAACCCGTAGTCGGCAGCGCAGCCTGGTACGAGCGTACCCTTCAGGCGTCTCAGCAAGCCCAGGTTGCAGGGGAAGGCGAGAGCGAGCCAAAGGTTTCTCCACACGCAAAGTGGGCATTGCGCCGCAGCGTGGAGGAGGAAGCCAAGGCAATTCGGTACCACATTGTTCGACGCGCAGCAACGGAAATGCTCTCTACGGGTGGCATTGCCCCAGAGACCGTGCTTGCATACGAATTGCTTGAGAAGGGCGCTCTTGCCGCATCCAAGGAAATCGACGTTGCAAATTACAAAACAGAAGATGGGCGAGACGTCGCGGTGGACCCAAAAGACGTGTCAAAGAGGATTGCAGCCAAGTGGGGCTGGGACCGAACGGGCGGTGAAACAGAAGAAACCGCACCTGGCGGTGGCTGGGCGCAACGTCAAGCCGAATCACTGATTGAGGCTGGTCGTGCAAAGTGGGGCGAATATGCCGTCGGCAATGCCCCGAGCGATGCTATGTCGCGCGCGCTACGTGACCGCGAAGCATTTCCACAAATCGCCGCGCGTGAATTGCTTGCCGAGACCTACACATCGATTGCCTATCCGCTGCACATGGGAACCCGCACTGGAGGCGTCATTGGGCTGCCAAAGATTGCGGATCGCCCACAATTCAAGCACGCGCTACGCATGTCGTTTGAACGATTCCACCCAACAGGAGAGAACCTCTACCAGGTTCGGCAAGACGGAAGCCTAACAATGGCTGGGTGGGAAACCCGTGCGTTGCGCAATTGGGCAGACGGTATCGAGGCAATCTCACAGCCAAGCACCCAAAAAGAAATTACCGCCACCCTAAACCAGGCTGCAGCCGTGCGTACGCTTGATGGTCCAGCACGCATTGACCGCAGTTCCTACGGATACCACCGCGCAATGTTGCTCCAGGTGTGGGCTATGGGTAAGCGCATGGGCATGATCGACGTGTCATTCCCCGACTGGATTAGCGAAACACGCTCAGGCATTACGTCATACAGCGAGCGCGTAGAGCAAATTAACCTCATTACCAGGGAGGCGATGGGGATTGAAAAGAAGCCAAAGGCTGCTGGTGACGTCGGCGCTGGCATCATGGACGTGGCAAGGGGCATTGACAAGAGCGGATCATCCTGGGTTGACAGCCCGATTATTGATCCAAAGGCTCATGCTGAATACCAAAGGGTGCTTCGCCCGCTGCTCGAACTACAGGAGCGCGCCCTTGCTGCTGGTGTTGACACAAGCGTCATTGCATTCCATTCGCCCGTAGACCTTGGCAAGCCCGTAACCACAAAGGGCAAAGAAGGCATGAGTCCTGGCGTTGACGCTAAGGGTAAACCAGTGATCCCAGTCCTTAAGGGTAAGTCCTTGGCGCCAGACAAAATGGATTGGTATTGGTGGCAGGACCAAGATCTTCGCCCAGTATCGACGTGGAAACAGGTCGTCACGGACAACAAAATTGACAATCTGCGCGTCTATACGATTGGCGGTCGACAGTTCCAGATTGGTGGAAACCTGAATTGGCTGCCGCTTGGCATGGCACAAGACCGCATGACATTCCGCGATAAGTATGGGCGCTTCCTGATTGGTCCCTGGGACCTTCTCGATTACAATGAGGAGACCTGGAAGAGCGAAGCGTTGGCTGATGAGGTCGAACGGCGTCGTGCAATCCTGCAAAACCTTATTGATCAGCGCACGGAGGGTTCTAAGTGAGCACCAGGGAAGCCAACGTAGAGTATCTAGGCGATATGTTCCGAAAAATTGAAGCCGAACCAGACCCCCTCAAGGCTCGCGCCATGCTTGTGGAGATGACTGAAACGTTACGGGAACGTTTCTTCTACGGCGTCGAGCAGCAATATCAGGACGCTTGGCACATGCTCATGGACCAAATCAAGGCAAAAGAGCAAGAATTGATTAAGGAACCTTCATGATTATCGGCAAGGCGCGCCGTCCCGTATCGTCTCGTACCGTACCGTATCGTATCGTACCGTCTTCCGTTGCAGAGACGTTGCCTGACCGTTGCGACGACGTTGCAGAACCGTTGCATGAGGGGCTGCTATTAGAGCACCTAGAAGGGCAGCACGATCAAGACGATCATGGGAAATGGGCGGCTGCTCGTGCGGCGATGACTGGATCATCCCCTGGGGACGCTGTTCGCGTAGGGAAACTAGCAGCCAAGTTTGGGACCAAAACAACCCGACGTCCATTTGCCAAGCCAAGTTCCGATCCGCAAGAGGCGTTTAAGGTACGAGGTAAATACGAGGACGCTAAAGACCAAATGAAGCGCTGGGAAAAGGGCATTCGGGTCGAAATGGACGGCATTGCCAGCGGAAATGGTGGCACACCATTGGCAGACTTGCGGCTTAACCTGCTCACGCTTATGTCACGGCGCGAACAAAGCGGGCTATATGACCCCGCTAAAGGAAGTGTTGACGAGCAAATTGCAGCAATGAAAACAGAACTTGATCCAATCGAGGCGGAATACAAAGTGCTAAAGCGCGCATTCCATGGAGCAGGCTTGCTCATGGATGCGTGGAACGGATCATTTGCCGACGAAACCGATTCATACGCTGCAGTTTCAGGGCGCGCTGAACCATTTTCATCGTTTGTTATGCACCCAGATATGCCAGACGCCCCTGTTGCAGGAGCAAAAGGATTCCTATATTCGAATGCAGAAACAGGAGAGCCTGAGGCGCTGCATATGACCCTATTTGGCAGTGTCAACATGGTTGAAGGTGCTGGCACGGTGGTGATGGCAGATTTCTTGACGTATGCCGCCGAGAAAGGCGTCAGGGTTGTCATTGTCAGTCCAACGTCTGACGCTAAGTCTTGGTATGCAGGCTTTGGTTTTGAAGAGGCTGGTGGCTCATCTGACACTATGATTCTGAATGACCTGGACGTTAAGGACTGGGCTGCGGCGTATAAAGCGGCTCAAGGGGAGACAAAGTGATGGAAGCCTGGGACCCAGATAAGCCGCTACCACCAGAGATCCTTGCTCGCCTGGCTGCTCTTATGCAGATCAAGGAACACCTTGCGGGACAGCATGATCAAGACGACCATGGCAAATGGGCGTCGGATAGCGAATTCCGCAACACAAACAGCGACGCAGAGAACGCGGTAGATGCTGGATTCAAGATTAAAACTGTCACACGGGGCGGAGACAAAGCCCTGACAATCCGCAGGTACGCCGCCACTGGTACTGCCCAGCAAGAATTTAGCAAGGTCCGTCAGCGCGTAGAAACGCTTGAAAAGGCAAATTACGCAGAGCAAGAGCGAATCTCGGCGCAATTGGTACCAGCACTAACCAAACTTATGTCTACAACGCCGTTTGCTGGCAACGAAGAGTTGTGGGTACAGAACGCAACGTCTGATCAGATCAACGTAATGATTAGCCAGGGATTGACTGATCCAGCCGATATTGCAGCGGCAAAATCTTTGATTGAGGTTCGAGCAGCCGATCGTGCGCTTCAAGCGCTACGAGGTTTGACAAACAATGCGCCAGAAAATCCACACGGATATTTTGGTCGACATGAGGGGCAGGAAACGTACCTGGTTGAAGACGTTGATGGAAAGGCTGCGGGCGTTGTCCGATACCACATTGACGAAGACCTGAAGAACATTAACGTCGAAGAAATGGTTGAACTTGGTGTCGCTCCTGGCATGGTTACGATGGCAGTGGGCGCGGTGATGAAGCACGCAGCAGAAAAAGGGTTTAGCGTCTCATTCCCCCGCACCTACATTTCTGGACGCGCTTTTGCTACGCCTAGCGGATCAGAGCCTGGCATCTTTGGTTGGGGCGACAAATTAATGGAGATTGGCGTTCCGAGCGTGGAGTTGGACGGTAAAGATGCGCGGTACAACACCGCCTCGTACCTTGTCTCGGCTGGTGACGTAAAGGATTGGACACGGGTGGCGCTAGAAGACGTCGACAAGATGTTCGGCTTGCCGCCCAACTGGAAGAAAGATCCAAGCAAGCCATTTGATCCGCCGCCATCCGAGATTACAACCTACTTGCAGCATCAACAGATGGTCCTTAAGGCTAAAGCCACTCCGTCACCAGGAATGAAGTTGTCGCTGGAAGAGATTGCCACGGTAGAGTCTTGGCAATCAATGGATTGGCGCGGGATCAATAAGGCTGCAGCAATCATGTCGGAAAATCCTGTAGATGGGCTGCGCGGATCAGACTTAGAGGGCAGCGACATGGACACTATCGTGGAGGAACTTGACAGCATTGCCGCGCGCAATAGCGCCGAAGAAGATTGGATTCTCTGGCGTGGTGTGTCAGCACCTGGTCTCAAGGGGAATCCAGGCGCTGATCCGCGCCGAGAGGCGGGCATGATTGCCTCCATTCGTGGCGCTGGTGAGGGTGGCATTATTGAATCGGGTAAGTTTGTTTCTATGACTACCGACGAAGCCGTTGCCTCATCGTTCGCCGACGACCGCATGCTGCGGATTAGCGTCCCTGCGGCAACCAAAGGGTTTTGGATTGAAAACCTTGCAGCAGCAAATCCAGACTTGCCAAAGTTCCTCACTGAAAAGGAATTTGTCACGGCGCGTGGGACAAAGTATCGCGTTGATAAGATTGACGAAAACCATCCCGAATACGGGTTCTACGCTGAATTGACGGTGGTGCCGTGAAGAAAAAGAAACTAGTGCCAGCAAACGCCCGCTGGATGGACGACCCTGGCTTTAAGGTCGTTACCGCGCGCGTGCGCGAGCACCTGGCAGGTCAGCACGACCAGGATGACCACGGGAAGTGGGCGGCGGGAAAAGGCGGCACCGAGACAGCGACGGGCAAGGCTGGCGGTGGCGTTCGAACGTATACCCCAACGCGATTCAAGGTCACGTCTGGGTCTGGCGGCGGCGCGTCTAAAGCCGCACCGAAGCCAACCGCCAAACTTACTAAGGTTCTCGACCAGGACAAGCGCATCACCATTAAGGCAGAAAGCACCGACCGCCTACGCCTCTGGGGGCGTGGCACGCTGCAAGAGGTTGCAGAGCGCGTAACGCGCGCGCTTGAAGGCGTTGACAGCGGAACGGCAAAGGTTATTTCTGTCCCGATGCTCGAGGACGAGGATTACTTCTCAAGCCCAGAAGCCTTGCTAGACGCAAAGACCACGCGTCGGTATTGGGACGACAACCAAGGGATGGAGCGAATTGTCGCTGGACCAGCAGACCTGTCAAAGTCTGACGTTGCCTGGACAGGGCTTTCTGATGGCGAAGCACGCCAGGTTATCCGTGCCGCAACGCGCGAAAGGTTTATTCGTGACGTTGCGGAGGCTGACGGCGTCACCCGAGAACAGGCTGCCGAGAGCGTTGACAAGGTTATGGAAAGCGTTCGCGCAGAACTATCTGACGACTCAACCAGGGTCATCATTGGCGTTCCAATGCAGGTCATGGGACAATTTTTGAAAGATGGGAAAATCAAGAACCAGTTTGAAACGGGAACCAGCCAAGGAGTAATGGACACGGATTTCCGTGGCACGTTTGAACAAATTGTGTTTGGCGGAGAAGGTGACGTTCGCTATGGATACCTAGACATTCTTGGCGAGCGACGGCACGCCGCTCACGAAGAAAACCTTAGCGGGCAGTACGGGCAGGTAGAATTTACGCTTAAGGCGGATGTCAAGGAGCGCGCCACGTTCTCCGTCGAAGATTCTTTGGATACCTGGGGGAATCGAGACACGCCATATCTTCCAACCCCGATCATGGACCCGCAATGGGAAGCGTTCTCCTTCAACGACACAGCCGCGTCTGGCATGATGGAACTATCCCAGTCAACCGACCTTACAGAGGCGGGCGACAACAACTACATCGAAGCCCAGGTCTACGGTCCCGTCACCCTAGACGACGTGGAGAAGATCACCGTCTACCCCGACACAGCCGTCACGTCCATGGCGTCTTTTTTCAATAGTGGATACGGCAGCGTTCCATTCAAGGGCGAAGAGGGCGCAGTTCGCTGGATTACAACGCTTGACGAAGCGCTGCAGAAGCAAGGTTTCGAATTGAAGACGTACGGTCCAACAGGCGGGATTACGCGCCTGGAGGATGGGTCGTTCTCCGTCGTCCTGGGCGAAAACAATCGCCTGCTATCGCCGCTGGAATGGGTGCGCAAGCAAAAGGAATCTTACGATTATACCACATCCCTTTACAATAATCTACTAGAGCATTTGCCAGGACAGCACGACCAGGACGAGCATGGTAAGTGGGCGCAGGGGCTAGGCGGCGGCAAGAATGAGGGCAGCATGGCGGCTGGCGGACCATCCGCTGGTCCGATTAAGGCAGCCGCAAAGGTAAAAGCAATTGTCGAGCGCAAAGGCAACTTCCAGCGCGACCGTATGTCCGACATTAAATCCTGGCGCGAAGGCAAACCACGCGAGCGTGGGGTATATGACAGCAGGACTAACCGTGCTGGCAAGGATGGAAGGCTTCGCTGGGTAATTGAAGATCCGCAATTGTTTGCAACACGTGGCTACGAGAATCTCACAGCAGAGACGGTGTTTGATACGGCTGGAGATGATAGCCGCCCGCGTGGGGACATCAACAGCACGGGAACAAATGAGGTTGGCTACAAATACACCACAGATGCCGAGGGCGCTTTTGTTTCAAGCCGCAACAGCCCACAGAAATCTTTGCTCATGGCAGAGGCACGCCTTGCTGCGCTTGAGGGTCGGATTGACGATGCAAAAGAGATGATTGCTTCGTCTATGCAAGGCGACGGAATGAATCTAGTCATTCCGCACATGACAGTCGACCTGTCAAAGACGACCGTTGAAGAGGCGACAAAGGGGCTTAAGGTTCTTGACGTTATTTCGTCACCAATGGACGTCCAAAACGCTATCGGCTATCAAGGCGCCTGGGATTTCGACGCCGATGAATACGGTCTTGGAGATCGGTGGGGGGACAAGGAGCCAAGCAAATACTGGAACGAAGAAGATACGCAGCGATGGGAAGCAGAAAAGAACACGGTAATTGTGCTGCTAGACAATCGCCAAGAAATGCTGGACGGTCTGCCAGCATGGGCAAAGGTTTCTGACGCTGACACAACAGAGCGCCTTGTAGCAATTCAGAAGGATCTATTTGTTGCGACGTTTAAGAAGAATGGTCTTGGCTCCGCCGCAGAAGCAGAAGCAGCCATGGAAAAGATCATTGCGCGAAAGCAAGAAATCATGAACGCAGGAAATCTTCAGGCGGTAATGCACGTGCCAGAGACGGCGCTTAAAAAGATTCTTGCGTCCTCAAACGGAGCAATCGGCAATCAGCACGAGGTGGGCGGAGGGTATGGTCTTCGAGACGTTGAAATCCGCAAAGCCGTCGAGCAGGCAATGTTTGGTGCCGAATGGTCACCAGAAGAGGCGCCAAAGTATATGTACGCAAATCGAGCCGACCTTGGCGATGAGGCAGCGCTGATTGAGCGGAGCCAATACGGGAAATTTGCCATTGTTTTTGATGGAGATGCTCTTAGCAACGCGACTCCTTCCT
>Ga0209358_10000316_pt1 | contig 43095 bp, 40 predicted proteins | sample LauGreFa1BDMLBSN_2_FD_187574 | JGI IMG/M metagenome (GOLD analysis project Ga0209358, IMG submission 187574) | Freshwater lake microbial communities from Lake Michigan, USA - Fa13.BD.MLB.SN (SPAdes) (version 2) | ecosystem: Environmental > Aquatic > Freshwater > Lake | place: Lake Michigan, USA... | reverse complement strand
AAGCATTGAACTACGTGTTAGCCTTTTCCACTTTCTTACTTGTAACTGGATCACTCTTTAAAATACTCCATTTGGCCGGAGCAGCTATCCTAATTGTCAGCAGCTTGCCTCTTCTAATTATTGGAGGGGTTCTAACAGCGCTTATTGGAATGAAACATCAGACTATTTCGAAAACGCAAAAAACGCTGACTACACTTATTACATTGATCGTCTTTTTGTTCGCATTCGGAGGAATTTTCAAAGTGCAACACTGGCCTTTCGCAAACATACTTATGATTTTATCTATAGGCTTGCTTTGTATTGTTTATGTCCCAATGTACTTTGTACAACAGCGAAAAACATCTACAGACCCTTGGATTGTTGGACTCAATAGCTTTTTATTTCTACTGGCAGGAATTACTCTTTTTCTACTCTTCGATTTAAGAGCCCCATTATTCAAATAAAAAAAGGGGCTTCGACCCCTTCTTTATTTTCCTTCAACATGCAATTATAAATGCATGAATTCTTTTTTCTTCAACAAATATTCTTCTGTCTCTCTGAATTCAGGATCGTCTACGCAGCAGTCAACTGGACAAACCGCAGCGCACTGTGGCTCATCGTGGAAACCAACGCACTCGGTACATTTGTCTGAAACGATGTAATAAACATCCATGCTTTTCGCTTCTTGTATTCCGTCTGCATCTAATTCACCACCGCCGTTCAATGGCGACATGATTCCACGAAGTCCTGTTCCCTCGCTGTACTTCCACTCTGCTCCACCTTCGTAAATCGCGTGGTTTGGACACTCTGGTTCGCATGCACCGCAGTTGATGCATTCGTCTGTAATCATTATTGCCATATTCTGCTATTTATCTGAATTCAACCTTAATTTCGCATGCAAATTTAATACACCTACGATGAATTCAACCTTAGAACAGCGAATTCAAACATTTGTTCAGCTGGGACAGGCTCTACAGCACTTTTCAACCAAGCAAGAATGGCCTGGTTATACTTGCGGATTAACTGAAGAGGAGTTCAACGGAGTGAATGACGTCATTGAATCGGCATTTACATTTAACGGTTGGTTTACCGCTGCTAATGTTCGTCAAGCCCTTTCGGCCTGGGCGAATGAGCTAACCGCTGAAAAATTAACTGCCTGGACAAAGGACCACTCCTATGCCACTTCGCCAAAAACAATTGCTGTGATCTGCGCTGGAAATATTCCTGGTGTTGCGTTTCACGATATACTATCTGTTCTTATTTCAGGACATAAGCTTCTGATAAAACTGAGTTCGGATGACCCTATACTTATTCCTGCACTTTTAAAAATTGCAGGGAAGTTTGAAAATGATTTCGAATTGAATTATTCTTTTTCTAAAGGGAAATTAGAAAATTTCGCTGCCGTTATTGCCACAGGTAGCAATTCCACGGCTGTTCACTTCCACAACTATTTCGGGAAATATCCGCACATCATTCGTCAAAATAGAAACAGCGTAGCCATTCTCGATGGAAACGAAACCGACGAGCAATTGGAAAAACTCGGAAACGATCTTTTCGACTATTTCGGACTCGGATGCCGCAATGTGACCAAGCTATACATGCCCGTTGATTTCGATTTAGACAGAATCTTCAACGGCATTTTCAGTTTTCAAAGCATTGCCACTCACAACAAATACGCGAACAACTATGACTACAACAAAGCCGTGTGGTTATTGAACAACGAAGATCTTTTGGAAAACGGATTTGTTATTTTCAAGGAAGACAAAAACATTGCATCGCCTGTTGCGTCTGTGTTCTATGAACGTTACGAAAACAAAGAAGCGCTGCTTCAACACCTGAAAAACCTCGAAAATCAAATTCAATGTATTGTTGGAAATGAGTTTATTCCTTTCGGGAATAGTCAATGCCCCGCATTATCTGATTACGCCGATAACGTGAATACCCTTGAGTTTTTAATGTCGTTGAACGCGTAAGAATTACGTAGAATTGAATTTGTAGTCCTCAAACAAGACTTATATTTGAACCATGAATAAGATTATTTCATTGTCGGCCATTGCGGCAATTTCGTTATCCGTTTTTTCTTCTTGCGAAACAGATGTTGACCTTACCGCTCCATACGCGAGTACTACGATTGTTTTCGGATTGTTAGATCCACAGGCAGACACACAATTCGTGAAAGTAAATAAGACCTTTCTTGGTGATGGCAATTTGAACGAGTACGCCATGATTCGCGACAGCTCGGAATACAAGTGGGAAGAATTTACTTCTCTGCGAATTGACGAGTATGTTACTGGTAATCCTAATCCAATTGCAACACATAACCTTTTGCCAATTACCATTAACAACAAAGACGTGAACGGCATGTTTTACGGACCAGCGCAAACGGTTTATTATTTTGCGACTCCTTCCGGACTTAATCCCCTTGCTACATATAAGCTAGTTGCCGATTTCGTCTCTCGTCCAGATATATTCGCTTGGACCAATGTTATTCCTTCGGCCAATGTCTTTTTCCAAAGTCCACAAACAAACCTAGGCCTTTCCTTCGCTGCGACTAACACTGTTACTGGAGCAATCGACTACCGCGACAATGTTTCCATTCGTTGGACACCGATTGACAATGCTGAGATTTATGATTTAGCTCTTCGCTTTTACTACACAGAAAATGTATACTCTGATAATGCCCTTACACAATTGGTTTCTTCAACAGAAAAGTTTCTTGACTGGAAAATTGGAACATTCAACGCTGATGATATTGATTTGAATTCAGGTTACTACAACCTCACGTTCAATGCTGAACCATTCTTCTCGTATATCGGCACGAACCTCATAACAGACACGCACATTCGTCGCGAAGTGGGAACATACGACGGAAATAAAACCCGTGCTTTCGAATTGCGCATGGGATTAGCTAACGATGAGCTCAAGACGTACATTAACGTGAACAACCCTGTGACCGGTATAATTCAAGAGCGCCCAAGCTACACAAATGTTGTTGGTGGTTTAGGTTTATTTGCTTCACGTGCCAGTGCATACGTGTTGAACATTCCGTTGGAAGCTGGTAACGGAACCAGTAACATTAATGCGCTAATGAACGGCATCTACACATTTGATTTAAACTTCTGCGATCCGAATCCGAGTAATACGGAATTCACTTGCTATTAAGAATTTTCGAGTATTAAAAAAGGGAGCAGACTGCTCCCTTTTTCATTTCAATACACTTCTATTATTTCTTTAAGAAATAGGTTTCACTTGATGCTGTCTTCAAAAAGTACAATCCGTTTGCAAGTGCGTTCACTTCAATTTGAGAATTGTCTGAAAGGCTTCCCTCCATAACACGTTTTCCTTCCATATTGAAAATGGCATAAGGAACATTGATCGCATTTTCCCAAAGAACAGTCAGATGATCAGTGGTTGGGTTCGGATACACTGCAAACTGAGGCGCTGCAGTTTCAATAACACCTACCGGTTGAGAAGCCACCAACACACCTGAATTCGCTCCAGCAGTATAATTCACTTGAACCAGAGGAACCATAAACTCCTGAGCTAAAAATTTATACTCAATCGTTTCGGGGCGATCGAACTGAAATCCAAAACCCAACAGATCTACATAAATCGAGTCTGCAGCATTGATTGTTGTTTTAACACGAATTACATCGTAAGAGGTTCCGAAGTAATTCACCGTACCCCAACCGTCTACTTCATTTACACGCGTCTGATTTGTTTTTCTGTATCCCAATGTAGGAATTTGAATCACCTGCTCTGAAACGCTTGTATGCAAGTCTCCGAAAGCAACTGGATAATCGTAGACAACATCTACAGGACTCGCTTGTTGGGGAATTGGAATACCGCTTACCGTAGCGCCTACTCCCACAATAGCGTAACGGCTGTTGTTGTTTTGGTAATACGAGTAAATATCTTCCAACGTAACAGGAAGTCCTTGCGTGCTTCCACCTATTGAAGCCAGGCCTACGGCAAAATCTGAATTGTGTTCAGAATCAAAAGGGCTATTGAAAAATATTTGGTATGTGAAAGGTGTTGAGGAAATATCTACACACTCCGTTTGCTGAATATTTCCAGTTAACGTAAAATTCGTTTCATCGAAGTTCCAAACGTGATTCGGACCTGTATCCCCTTCATCGAATGTTCCGACATAATTTGCATTTTCTTGGGCGAGAATATCACCGCCCATGGGCAAATTATTTTTGGTTATAGTAATTTGTGCGCTCAAACATAAAGGCGCCACAATCAAAACGCTGAGTAACAGTTTTTTCATTTCATTAAGGTTGTATACGAAGGTATAAAATTTAGTTAATATGTTGTGAGCAAAAATTTCGACATGCTTGTCACATACCCAAGTTAGCAGAGTACATTCGTTGAGAAGCTTAAACAAAATTTTTGGAGATTTAAAACATGGATAAATACGATTTCGTAATCTTAGATATCATTCAGACTTTCCGTAAAAACAACAAAAGTCAATACATTAAACTCAATCAATTAGAGGCAAATTTCTGGACACGAATTCAGCGAGACGCTGCCCACCAAACTCATAGCACGCAACTTGGTGAACGCGTAACGAAATTATACCTTGAAGGGTTTATTGTAAACAAAGGCGGTCTGGGTTACAATGTAACCAAGAAAGGAAAAGAACAAATTGTTGTTCTTTCCAATATTGAAGAGATTTCTTAAAGCATCTCGTTCGCTAAGTTCGCTAGCTCGCTTCTTTCTCCTTTTTCGAGTGTAATGTGACAATATAAATCTTGTCCTTTCAATCTGTCCATTACATAAGACAATCCGTTCGACTGCTCATCTAGGTATGGTGTATCAATCTGACGGACATCACCCGTTAATATCACCTTTGTGTTTTCTCCAGCGCGGGTAATAATTGTCTTGACTTCATGTGGAGTCAGGTTCTGCGCTTCATCAATAATAAATACACAGTTGGAAAGACTTCTTCCTCGAATGAACGCTAAAGGCGTAATCATAATTCTTCCATCGGCTTGCATTTCATCGATTACTTTGCGCTTTTTTTCATTTTCAGAATATTGTTTCTTAATGAAATTCAAATTATCAAAAAGCGGTTGCATGTAGGGTGAAACTTTTTCTTCGGCATCTCCTGGAAGGAAGCCAATGTCTCTGTTCGAAAGTGGAATAATTGGGCGAGCTAAAATCAATTGATCGAATCCATTTCTCATTTCCAAAGAACCCGCTAATGCAAGCAAAGTCTTTCCTGTCCCTGCGACACCTGAAATTGTAATAAGCTTTATTTCTGGATTCATGATAGCATGAAGCGCGAAAGCTTGTTCAGCATTTTTGGGTTTAATGCCCATCGCATAAACTTTATCTATGCGCTCAACTTTCTTTTCTATCCCGCCGTGGAAAGCAAGAGCGCTCGATGTTCCAGACTTCAACACATAAAAATGATTGTTGTGTTTTTCTTTACCTAAGATTTTCGCATCTTTCAATTCACCCGTCGTATAAAGCTTACGAATAGCCTCTGCAGAAACATTTTCCAAAACGCTGTAACCGCGATAAGCCGTAACACTTTCCTTAACCTTACCCGTTTTATAGTCTTCAGCAACTATATCTAGCGCCTTTCCTTTGATACGAAGGTTAATATCCTTCGTAACCAACACAACCTTGCTGCTCTTTTCTTGCTTCTGAAGAACTATAGCCGCATTCAATATTTTATGATCGTTTTTCTTTGATTGAAAGATCGCTTCAGCATCGTCGTTCGCTGAAAGGTCTATATCTAAAATAATTTTGAACTTCCCACCGTGCCCGTTACCTAACGGAACCCAAGCATTCAGTGTATGTGTTGAAGACAATCTGTCAATGATTCGAATGGTTTCGCGTGCTTCGAAATTTTTATTTTCGTTACCCACTTTGAACTTATCTAACTCCTCTAAAACAGTTATGGGAATAGCAACATAGTTGTCTTCGAAACTGTTAATACTGTTGTGGTCGTGCAGAAGAACAGAAGTGTCTAGCACGTAAATTTTTCTTTGTTTGCGAGGAGCCATGTTCGTTTGGTTTTAACGAATATATCCTCTTCAATCGTTCAACCTAAATAAACAGACCGCGAGTTATTAACCGATTTAAATGAACCGATTTTTGAAAACCTTAACACTGCGGTAAAAGAAAGACAACACCAACAACAGCATGAGAGAAAGACCTATTCCTCCTTCGTCGAGTTGTTTCGAAAGCCCCCTTCCAACAATATCTGGACTATTAAACAAAAATGGAATCGAAGCAAGGACAAGGGCGGCATAGCCAATTATTTTTCCTTTTTTATTCCATGTTGAAATGGTCATGAGTATCATTAGGAAGAACGGCATTGCCCACAAGAAATGTTCGGTGTCGGTGTGTGTTAAAACTGGAATTAATGCCAGAAGAATGAGCGCTTCGTTTGATTGAAAACCCTTTCCAATATTCTTCCAAATAAATTTCAAGTAAGTCAACCCTGCGATTGAAAGACCAATGAGCACAGCAGCAACAGATATTACCGCCATGTGCAGGGAAGAAAGTATTTTCTGAATGACGAAGTATATTGTATTCGGACTGTGGTCTAATTGCACATTATGCGCTTGAACAGCTTTCAACCATTGTGAATGAAGGAGCACAAATCTACTCGGAACGCAAATGAATAAGGTGAGCGACATTCCAGCTATACCGACAATTGTATACAAGAGAACCTTCCATTCTTTTTTCAAAATGAAATATGGAAGGAGAATTAGGAAGTGAATTTTAAAACACAGAACAACTGCATAAATAAGTCCAGCCTTTGCGCGTTGATTGTTCTCAATGGAACGCACAGACCAAAGCGTGAGCAACAGCAACAGCGCATTGACGTTTCCTAAAAACAATTCGCGTTCGAGTTGATCTCCGAAAAACAAAAACGTCATGGCTAGCATGAACCACACTTCTTTTCCCCACGAGATTTCCTTGAAAAAAGTTCGTTTAAATTCATTCAACAACAACACAAGAATACCTGCATTCAACAAATAAAACAACACCGCTGCAACGTCATACTTCAACAACGCAAAGGGAAGAAAGGGAACCAAAATTTCTGGAGAGTATTTGTAGAATCCACTGGATAATCCGAAGGACTTGCCATAGACCTGTTCTCCGTTCATTAGCGCATCGGCAGCTCCGTAATACACGTTGAAATCGCTTAATTGAAAGCGTTGGTTCACGAAGAGCAGAACCAGGTATAAAACAGGAAGGAGCGCGAACCATCGCGCTCCCTTCCAAAAATATTTTAATTCTTCTTTCAGCATTTCTTACTTCACCATCACACTCACACGCTCTTGCTTTCCATTTCTATTGGTTACATGTAAAACATAAAATCCAGGAGACAAGGTTGAAATGTTCAGGACACTCGAAACGTTGTTTTCCATTAACACAAGCTTACCGGTTGCGTCGAATGCTTTAACCGTCTTTGGCTCGTTCACATTCGAGAAGAAAATTTCTTGATCTGCCGGTTGCGGATAAACACTGAAAGAGTTTTGGTAAAGTTCATCTACACCCACTACCATTTGCGCTACTGAGCTGTTCAAGCAACCGTTGCTGATTCCGGCATAGATAAACGTACCGTCTGAAACAATTCCGTTCACATCGAAAGAAGGAGTAGTAACACCTTCTAGTTCGGTGTACGTGAATCCGCCGTCGGCAGAAACAAACCAAGAAACCAACCAAGAAGGGTCATAGTTGTCGATGCTCACCACAGAACCATTTTGTGAAATAATAGGCTCTGCAGGCATGATTTCAGAAATTGGAAAAGTACCCAAGGTGTATTTCGCTGTGAATCCATCTATAGTCTCTTGCACCAACTTCACCGTGTAGTTTCCTGGAGTAACATAAGAGTATACATCTGTAGCATGAGCAGTAATGGTGTTACCGTCGCCCATGTCGTAGAAGGCATTCGCGACATTCATATTCACTTCTGATTGATTCTCCAAGGTGATTGTTCCGCAGAAAACGGTGTAATCTAAATCGGCCTTAACTTGAGAAAGCATACATTGCTGTGCACCTCTGTCTTCTGCTTCTTCCAAGAAGTTCACTGTGCAGAATTGTTGGAATGAGTTTCCTCCTAGGAATACCCAAGAATCTAACATTGCATCTGATGCATCTGCTATGGCTAAAGAAATGTGGTAGCTCTCACCTACTACTAAATTTCCAATTGAAGCAAACATTGGCACGGTATATCCGTCGCAAAATAAATTTGGGATAGCCTGTGTAGAATTGTCGTTGTATAAAGCTGAATTAATATCTGCATTGATGGTATTGATACTCACTATCGTATTCGTTCCAGGCACTAATGCAATGTTTACACCGCTGTTGGCGTATGGACCAGCGATCCCAGGACCACTAACGAAAAAACCAAAGACATCGTTGTAACTCGTTCCAACAAACTCAGGATACTCTGAGGATCCAAAGACAAATTGAAAAGTCATAGAGTCTCCAGTTGCTATGAAATCGAAATCGAGTTGAGCCAAATCGTATGTTGGAAAACCTGTGAGTGTATACAAATCTGCATTGCTAGGTGTCGACCAATTACCGCCAGCCACATTATTGCCGGTGCTAACTGATGTGGCTAAACCTGTTGAAAGTACTATACCTTGATTGATTCCCAATGAAACAGAATCTCCATCGATTAACCATCCCAATTGAGCTGAGTCTCCGATGAATGCGATGTTGTTCACGAAAATTCCGTTGGCTAAAAACAAATCTTCTACAGCAGAAGTTTGATCGGAGATGGAATCGACGTTGAATTGAGCTTGGCTCGAAAGAGCAGAAGCGACGAATAAAATTGAGTATAAGAATTTTTTCATGTCTTAGGTTTTCCAATAGACTCAGCTTTGAATCAATTGGTTGTCTAAGTTAAGGCAATTCAGAAAATAGAAAAAACTATTTCGCTAGTTCTCCGAAACGCTTTTTGAATTTTTCCAACTTCGGAGTAATCATAACGCGACAATACGGTTGCTCTCCGTTTAAGGCGTAGTAATCTTGATGGTAATTTTCAGCTTTGTAGAAGTTCGTGAATTCTGTTATTTCGGTAACTGCATTCGCACCCCACTCGCCAGTCTCATTTATGGCTTGAATAGCTATCAAAGCCAACTCTTTTTGTTTTTCATTGTGATAAAAAACGGCAGAGCGGTATTGTGTGCCCGCATCTGGACCTTGTCTGTTCAGAGTTGTTGGATCATGGACCACGAAAAATATTTCAAGCAATTGTGAAAACGAAACAACACGAGGATCAAAATAAACCTGAATTGCTTCAGCATGCCCTGTCGTTTCATTGCAGACTTCTTTGTAAGATGGGTTTTTAATGAATCCGCCTGCATATCCCGACTCTACTTTCGTCACACCATTTACATTCGCGTATACAGCTTCCACGCACCAAAAACATCCACCCGCAAGGGTAGCGACTTCCAACGAATCATTCATTTCAATATTCATAATTTCTCCTTTGGGATTTTCTTTGTTCGATTGGGCGCAAGAGACAAGCGCCAAGACGAAAAAGGGTAATACTAGTTTTAATTTCATCGGAATACTGCTTTCCATAAATAAAATACAATTCAAAATAAATTTTGTTCACGCATCGTACGAATTCGCGTTCCCACCCTAATCTTTTGAAGCACTTTTTTTCCTCTTACCACTTCACCAAATTCAGTGTAACGACCGTTTAAATTCGGCGTGTAAGCCAATGTGATGAACCACTGCGCACTTTCGGTGTGCTTTCCTGCACTGGCCATTCCAATGTGAAGCGGCGCAAAGTTATGCCCCATAAATTCCGAAGAAATCACATAAGGCATTCCACTCATTCCGTCTCCACGCGTGCAGCCCGCTTGGACTACAAAGTTCGGAACGACTCTATGAAACGCTATGCTGTCGTAATAATGCACTTGGCACAACTTCAACAAATTCGCAACGCTTTCAGGTGCTTCTAAACCATTGAGTTTAATCACAACCGTTCCCACATCTGTTTTCAATCTCACCTTACACGATTGATTCTTTCTCCATTCTTTTTCGGAAGGAAAAGGACGCGTTACTTGTTGCATTCTCACCAAAACCTTTTCTTCTATCTGTGTTGCATTATAGGCATCTAACAGCGCGTTGTAGGTTTCAATAGTTTCTGTTTTTTGAAATAACGGAAGAGCCTGTTTAATGCTCGTCCCAAGGAAAGCATTGCCTTTTACGCGTTCAGCATTCTCAACAGCCCACGTGGCTAAAAGTGAAATTACACCCGCATCTTTAGAGGTCCACAACACAGCGAACCAACCCGGAAAAAACATTTCATTGTACTTCGGATTGCTCTTCGCGTATTCGAGCACGCATTCCGTAATAGCATATTGCAAAGCAGGTGGAGCGGTTGGGAAGTCGTTTATGACCAACGAGTCTATAAATAAATAAGAGTTCGACATCTGACGCACCCACAGTATTCTGTGAAACAAATCTTCTGCCTCTGAATATTCATGCATGATGAAATTCTGCGCATCGGGATGTCCGTGTTCATTCCATACACCGGCCAACTCAATTTGCTCGCGGCTATTGTTCGGCATGGCACGCAAGACTTCTCGAATTTGATCGAAATCGAATTGATTGAAATGAATACCTACGCGCATATAATTGAAGGCACTTGCTTTCTTCTTCAAATCAACCCAAAAAATATTTGAAATGAAGGTCGAATCCTTCGAGAGCATAACCTGAACTGCAGGCTCTGAAATTTGAGCGTCTTGGTAGCAAGCTAAATCATTGAGCAATGGCCACAGCTCATAGCGATTGGCCAATTTCGCGAAATGTATGCGGACGTATTTCGATTTTTCATTTTCAATCCAGTTTCGAACTTTCGTTTTGTAAACGGCATTGCTAGGTGCATTTCCAGAAAGAAAATCATAGTCTGTTCTTGCAAGCACTTGGGCCAAAGCCACTCGCGCTTCTTCTTCCCAATTTAAAATATCATCGTAATTCAAAATGGCTTTCACAAAATCGGTTTGATTGATTCTCTTGCGAGCTGCCAAAGCCAAGCAAGCATATTGGTTGTGTGGAATTTCCGGATGCTTTTTATAAGCGTCTTCAAGACGAACACCCAACGAAGCGGTTTCGTGCAACGATTTACCTAATGCTATCCAAGATTCCTTGACTAATTTCTGATTTGGAACATTTAGAACCGTTGTCTGTAAAGCCTCGATTTGTTGCACATTGGAGCCTTCAATTTGTCCAAGTGCATAAGCCGCTGCAGCCATAGTTTCGTAGTGCTTCGGAAGCGTAATCGAATTTCTTAAATTGAAAAGCAGAAAAATCAAATCCTGAATGTGTTCAGCCTTTCCCCAAGTAGCTGCCTGCTGCGCTGCCCGCAATTGAATGTCGTAGTCGGAAGATTTTAATCCGTCTCCTAGCGCTGCACCTCGGGATTCAGCAATATCTAAGTCGAATTGATAAATTTTATTTTGAGAAAATATTGAGGGAAAAACAGATAAGAAACACATAAAAAAAGAAGAACTTTCATTATTTTTCTACCATTGGAACGGAGACGTTCAATTGAAAATAGACCATATCCTTTTCCATTAAATCGAAACGATACGACCATCCTTTTTCTGCTTTCTTCGCAATGGTTAGCAACCCTAGACCGGCACCACCCTTGTCGCTCAATCCCTCGTCACTTAAGCGTTGACGAATTTTTGTTCTAAGATCTTCTTTATCGAACTCAGTAAGCAGTTCTAAGCGACGCATAAGCGATTTCGCGGAGGCAACGTTCAGCATATTCCCAGTGCATAAGCGGAAATAATCGTTTCCTTTCGCGACAACTGAATATGCATTCATTAATCCGTTATCTCCCCTTTCGCCATGAATGGAAATGTTCTGCAACATCTCAACCAATACGGTAACCACACGCTTGGTAGTTTGGCGAATTTCCTTTTTATTGATATCGGTACAAGAAATCGCCTCCAAAATATGTTCATTTCTATTCGGAGTGAAGTCGCCAAAATGAGCAAACACTAGCAACTCACCACTTGCCTCCAAAAGAACATCACCTACTACTTTGTGGTAGTCGGCATGAATGTGTTGCAGTTGTTTTACTTCTTGGTTTGACATAGCTCTGTATAGACTTACCAAATATAACTGAAAAAGGTTTCCGATATTAACCTAATGTATATCATGGTTATGAACACCTTATTGATAAAACTCAATTACGCCGAGAACATTGTAATCAGGGTAATCTCAGGAGGCATACCTACTCTGCCCGGAAATCCTAAAAATCCGAAGCCTCTGTTTACGTATAAGTATTGATTTCCCTCTTGGTACAGGCCTCCCCAACGTTTGTATCCAAACCAAGGTGAAGGACTTGCTTTGATGTGAAGCATAGGTGCTTCAATTCCGAATTGAGCTCCGTGTGTGTGTCCTGAAAATGTCACGTCAATGTTTTGCTGTCCGAGTACTTGCGCTTCCCAATGACTAGGGTCGTGAGAAAGCAACATGTTAAAGCTGTTTTGAGGCATGTTAGCCATCGCCACATCGAGCTTTCCGTGTTTTGAAAAACGTCCCTTTCCCCAATTCTCAATTCCTATCAAAGAAATTTTCTCGCCTTGTTTCTCCAGCTCAACGGTTTCATTCTTTAACAAGCGGAAGCCCATGCGCTCGTGCACCGTTTCGAGCTGCTTCATGTTGTCTGCTAGAATCTGTGCATTAGCCGGATCATTCGGATCGTAAACGTATTCGGCATAATCGTGATTTCCTAGAATGGAAAATTTACCCATTGGAGCATGGAGCTGCTGGAAATAGCCCACCCAAGGCTCGGCCTCATCAGCAAGGTTGTTAACTAGATCACCTGTGAAGAAGATAACATCTGGATTCAAATCATTTATTCTCTTCAGCGCAGCATCTACCTCTTCGAAACTGTTATCGAGAAAGCTGCCTAAATGCGCATCGCTTATTTGAACAATGCGCAAACCGTTGAATGATTTGGGTAAGTTGGCGAATGAAATAGATTCTTCACAAACTCGAAAATCGTACTTACCTCTTAATATGCCGTAAAACGTGGCCCCCATGGTAACAGCCGCAGCTCCCAATCCTACTTGATTGAAAAACTGAAAGCGCGTCATTTTATCGGATTCTTTCTCTTCGAAGTTGGTGTCTTCATTCTTAGACAAAAGCCCTTTCAATTTCCGAACAATCCACTTCACTATTCGAACCAAGTCGTTCATGAAATGGAAGACCAAGAAGACCACTTTCGGTGCGAGTGCGATAAAGATGAATCCTGTTACAAAATAAAAGAACTTGAAATTACTTCCCTTCACTTCCTTCTCTGAACCAATAAATACAATGACAATTAGAATTAGAGCCATGAATGAAGGCACCCAAAATAGGCGACGCCAGAGCTTTCTCCAGAAATCTGAGTATTTCTCCGTCAATTGTTTTATTCCTTGGTAAGAATAAAAGTCAATGATCAACGTGAAAAGGGTAAACACTGAAATGAAAGAGAAAAATTTCGTCATTGCGCGACAAAGTTAGTACGAGCCTTAGGTTACATTCCGATTAAGCGCAAAGAAATAAAAGTCATTTCTTATTTAGAATCGTTTTACTTAATATATCTTCGCGGCATGATTCGATTAATCATTGCCGACAATAGCCAAATCGTCCAAACAGGACTTCATTCTATCTTTTCCAATTACGAAAACATAGAAATCATAGGTGACGCGTCAAGTTCTGAGGGCTTATACAACTTATTAGTTTCTTTTGAAGCGGACATACTTTTAATAGACTTTACTGCGCCGGGATTCTCTGTAGACACGATTACAAAAGCCTTGCGTCTTCAACCTAAATTAAAAATTGTAGCGTTAACAGCAGACCAAAGCGGAGCTACCATTGTGAACGCTCTGCGTGCCGGGGTTACTAGCTATATACGTAAGGATTGCGATGTGAATGAAATTCTAGATTCCGTTCGTGAAACCGCAGCTGGAAGCGTTTTCTTTTGCGGAAATATTGTCGATCGTATACGCAAAGAGGCTATCGATATTGATGATTTGGCAGTTGCCACCTATGACTGCGAGCCTACAACCATAAGCAATAGGGAAAATGAAATCATTACTCTAATAGCTGAGGGCTATACCAACGTTGAGATTGCTGAGAAGTTATTTCTTTCCACCCACACGGTAAACACGCACAGAAAGAACATCATGCAGAAACTTGGTGTGAAAAATACTGCGGCAATTGTTATGTATGCCGTAAAGAAAGAATTGGTTAGCCCTAACAAATTTCTGTTCGCGCCTTCTGCGAATGCTTAAAGTCTGAAGAATTGTGTTATTTTTGGTTTCCTGATTTTTAGGGAATCAATCAAACCGCTCAATGATAGCAACACAAAAACCGATTGAGATTCGAAAAGTAGCCGAAAGCCGCATTCACCAAGTCGATTGGGAGAATTTAGGCTTCGGACATGTTTTTTCGGATCACATGTTAGCCATGGAATACCACAACGGAGAATGGGGCGCGCCTGTTATTCAACCGTATGGACCTCTGCATTTTTCTCCCGCTATTAGCTCTTTACACTACGGCCAAGCCATTTTCGAAGGCATGAAGGCTTTTCGTAATACCGATAATGAAGTCTTTATTTTCCGTCCGGAAGAAAATGCGAAACGCATGAACCACAGTGCCGAGCGCTTGTGCATGCCTACCTTACCAGAAGATGTTTTTGTTCACTGTGTTGAACAACTTATTTCATTAGACCGCGATTGGGTGCCTACCCTTGACGGAGAGGCGCTATATATCCGTCCGCATATGTTTGCCATCGACGAATATGTGGGAGTGAAGCCAAGTGACAGCTATATGTTCGTGGTCTTCACCAGCCCAGTTGGAAGTTATTACACTTCCGAATTGAAAGTTAAGATTGAACACCATTACTCACGTGCCTCACACGGCGGTACCGGATCTGCGAAAGCCGCTGGAAATTACGCTGCGGCTTTGCTTCCAACTAAGAAAGCACAAGCTGAAGGCTACCATCAATTGTTGTGGACCGACGCTGAAAGTCATGAGTATTTGGAAGAAAGTGGCACCATGAACGTTATGTTCCGCAAGGGAAACACAATTATGACACCTCAACTTTCAGATTCTATTTTAAATGGAATTACGCGTGACTCTATTCTACAAGTCGCTCGCGACTGGGGATATGAGGTGGTTGAAAAGCGAATAGCTGTTGCTGAACTCATTGAGGGACTGCGCAACGGAGAAATCAACGAGGCATTTGGGGCTGGAACTGCCGCTACAATTGCACCGATTCGCACGATTTGCCTGGACGGAGAAGATTTTAATTTGAATGAATATTCAACTTGGGAGTTTGCTCCTAAAGTTGCTTTATATTTAGATCGCGTAAAACGCGGAAGAGAAAAAGACACGCACAACTGGAATCACGTGGTGTAATTACTCGGCGTAGAGATACCAATTGTTTCGACTTTCAAAAGGACGGTAGAGGTAGTACACTCTACCGTTTTTTATTTGCGCATTGCGAATGTGTCGCCAATACAGGTTTTTCCTCAGGACAAGACTTCCGTCTTCCTTCAAGACATATAACATGGATTCACCTGTGCGCAATTGAGTGAAGCAAACCATTTCCTTAGCTTCCTCATCGAATTGCACTGCCAAAATCTTCTCCTTTGTAGCTAAGGCACTTATGTTTCCCTCCTCTCCCATTTTCAATCGACTCAGTATTTCTCCTTCTGCACTAACGTTTATGACCTGCTTTTGGGAAATGTTAAAAATAGACCAGTGATTTTCATGCTGAACAATTTTCGCAACAGGATCTTGGTAAAACGGACTTTCCTTGAATCGCGTCATCTGTCCTGCAACAATCTCTTTCGGCACACCGTAATCCAATTCATATTGATACGCAATGCGCTTGGCTCTTCCATTCATGTATTTGTATTCCGACTTAAAGAGCTCCATGGTTAATGAGTCAGCTACATGCTCTATCTCTATCGGATCTGTGCTGTCTTTCTTCAACAAGTAATAACTGAACTCTGGATATTCTTCGGTGAAGGTGTTGAACACAATGTTGTTCTTTAAGAATCCGCAAATGGGTTCATACTCCTGACGAAAAGAAGTATAGCTTAATTTATCCAAATGCAAAAAAGGTTCTGCTTGTAACTGAAAAACTGAAAATTCTGTAAGAACAAAGCACGCGCCCGTTGGAGTTAAATGAAAACGCTCAGCGGGTTCGTTAATGTGAAACGATGTGACAATCTTTCCGAAAGAATCAATTTGTGCAATCCAAGCGTCTTCCCATAAATCGCGCTTCTCGGTTGCTGGCTTAAACAATTTTTCGTGCTCATAGAGAAGCATAGTGAGCCTACCATTCCACCAAACAAAATCGCCCACAGAATATTTCACACTTCCGAAAATGCTATCGGGTTTATCTGTAATGCTTAAAACAGGCATCTGATAAATCTGCTCGGTCAATTCAATGACTTTTCCAATTTTTGAGGTGGTGTAATCGTAGTAACCAATGGATTGAACTACATATCCGCTGTTCGAGCTTGGAATAGCGAATTCACCTTGTTCGTCTGTGACAGCGAATTGCTTTCCGTTACTCCACTTCACTACTGCTCCGCTAATGGGTTTCTTTGTGTTGAATGAAATGACTTTTCCTCGCTGCTGTGCGAAGCCTGCAAGACAAATAAAAACTGCAGCTATTAAGAAGGAAAACCTCATAATCATAAGTGGAAATTTAAGTGGAAAGGAGCTGAATCTTCTTCCAATTAAAATTAAAAATTTCGTTTCTACTTCCCGAAATAATGCAAAGTCTCGTCAACGGTGTTTTGTGTCACCGCATGGTAGTTGCCTCTGCAATGCTCGTAAATGCTCAATGCTATGACGTGATAACCGCTATTTTCCATGGCTTCGTACAACGGAGCTACGAATTTTCTTCTTCCTACTTTTTCTAAAAACGCAGAAAGATCAGTGAATACCGTTTCGTTCTTTGCTTGAATAGATAACATGAACCAAGCAAACAGCACTTCTGAATTTCCAATTTTCGAAATATGGAAGCTCTCATCCAAAGACTGAATTTTAGTGAGAGACAGATTGTAATTCACATTCGACAAAAAACGATAACGCTCCTGATAACTCCAGTCGTTCCAAGGAAGATCGCTGTTCTTTATCTCATCTCCTTCCCACTTTAATCGGAGTTCATCTACCTTTTCCAATTCCGCAGATTGAACAACCGCAGAATTCGCGGGTAATCCCGCAGAGTAAATCCATTCATCAATTCCAATAGCATCTGCTTGCTCTTTACTCAAAAGCTCGGTTGTTAGGATGTCTACGAATCCTTCTGTTGTCATGACTCCGAAAGCGTGGGACTGAAAATAGTTCTTCAAAAACGCATCGAACTTTTCTCTTCCCACTTTCTCTTCAATAGTTCGAAGGAAGAAATAGCCCTTGTTGTAGGCGATGTCGTTCATGCCGTCATCTGGACTTCTGTTTTCCAAGGCTAATTTCAAGTGTGTGTCTTCTGCCGGAAGTTCAGCCAACGTTGCGTTCAAATCTTGACGCGCCAAGGTGGCCAGCATCTCTGCCTTCGCCTTTCCATAAAGCGATTCCATGATTCGTTGTTCGAAGTAAACGGTGAATCCTTCATTCAACCAGAAGTCGTTCCAAGTCGCGTTGGTTACCAAGTTTCCACTCCAGCTGTGAGCTAGCTCATGTGCAATAAGAGAAACCAACGACTTGTCTCCAGCCAAAATGGTTGGAGTCGCGAAGGTCAATCGTGGATTTTCCATTCCACCGAAAGGAAATGCTCCTGGAAGCACCAACACATCGTAACGTTCCCAAGCGTATGGACCATATAATTCTTCCGCTGCTTTCACCATACCTGGAATGTCTGAAAATTCATTGTCTGCTACTTCCAACATATCGGAAGTGGCATAAACACCGGTGTTTTCACCCAAGGATTTAAATGCAACATCTCCAACAGCCAAAGCCAATAAATAAGATGGAATACGTTGTTTCATTTCGAAGTGATACTTGCCGTCTTGTGATTTCACCTGCGGATTTTCAGCAGACATTAACGCCATTAATTCTTTCGGAACCATCACGTCTGCTGAGTATGTGAAACGCACCGAAGGGCTATCCTGACAAGGAATCCACGTTCTTGCGAGAATGGCTTGTGACTGCGAAAAAAGGAAAGGCAATTCGTTTTCCTTTTCCACCCACAACAACGCTTCTGCATTCGGAGAGGTGGTGTATTGAATGCTCACTAGATTATCGATATCACGAATTTCGACATGAAGCGCTCTACCTAAAAAAGGCTTCTCATCATCCAAAGTGTAACGTGCCAATCTTCCGTTCACCTGCACCCACTCTATATTTAAATCTTTCGTGTCGAAGGAAATTTGCTTCGCACCCTTCTCTGCTTTAAAGTCATAGGTTGCATTGGCTGAAATGACATGCGTTTCAACATTCACATTCGCGGTCCAGTGCATGTGTGTTACTCGTGCATCTGACGTTGCCGCTGAATGCGGATCGAACAATTTTGAAGTTGTCATGGGTTGAATGGTATGATTCGATTTAGAAACATTCTCCTCAACTTTGCAAGAAGCCAAAATCAATGTGATCGAAAGAAGGAGGAATAATTTCCGCATGTGATTAAACTTTTAGAATTCTTCCGAATACACCTAAAGGAAGCAAAACTCCGCTTTCTGCGTTGAGATAAAGCTCTCCAATAGATAAATTATTTCCAGCAAATGGACGAAGTAGATTTTCAACTATCAGCGGAGAAAGTCCGAGGCTATAGGCGTTCAACACCAAGAAATGTTCTTTAGGGTCTAACAACTGCAACACCCCGTCGAGCAATTCAGAAATATGCTCTTCCAACTTCCACTTCTCTCCTTTCGGTCCATGTCCGAATGCCGGAGGATCCAAGATAATTCCGTTGTATTTATTTCCTCTTCTCACTTCGCGCTGAACAAACTTCAAGGCGTCTTCCACCATCCAGCGAATGTCTTTTGTTCCTGTGAGTTGTGCGTTTTCATTCGCCCATGTTACTACTTGTTTAATGCTATCCACGTGCGTGACTTCGGCTCCGTGTGTTGCACAAGCCACCGTGGCACCGCCGGTGTAGGCGAAAAGATTTAAGACTTTCGGCTTTTCAATTTGCATCTTTTCCATAGCTGTAATGGAAAAGTCCCAATTGGCAGCCTGTTCAGGAAATATTCCAACATGTTTAAAGGAAGTCATTCCCAAACGCATGTTTAAATTCTTCCCGTTGATTAATTCATATTGAATTTTCCACTGATCTGGCATTTTTTTCAACTTGGTCCATTCACCTATGTTGCTTCCTTTCTGAACAAAGCGAACGTGTGCTCTTTTCTTCCATTCCTCGTCAGACAAGCGTTTTGGCCATATTGCCTGTGGTTCTGGGCGTATGGTAATGAATTCACCAAAGCGCTCTAGTTTTTCAAAATCGCCGCAATCTATAAGGGCATAATCCTTCCAACGTGAAGGGGTATCGAGTTGAACCGTTAATGTCATGAAACAAAGGTACGCTTCTTCGCTTTATCTTCGCATAGATATGCGCATAGCTCTAGTTGGAAATGGAAATTTAGCGTGGCATTTAAATGCTGCACTTCGCGAAATTAATTCGCGTATTGATTTGCATGTGGTTCGCGAACTGCCTGTTTCGAGCCCGTGGAAAACGACCACACAATTGAGCGACATTAACGATAGTTTTCACTTGGTTTTGCTTGCAGTTCCAGACTCTCAGATAGCTGAGGTAGCCGCACAACTTCCTGAAAAAATCATAGCGGTTCATTTCTCCGGAGGCACATCGTTACTCTCTTTGCCTCAGAAAAACAGGGCAGTGTGCTGGCCTTGCCAGACATTGAAGAAAGGAACGTCTATGAAATACTATAACATTCCTTTGTTGTATGAATTTTCGAATTCCGAAACCGAGACCATTGTTAAAGCGTTTCTTGAACCTGCCATTGGCAAATGGATTTCCGCCAACGGCGAACAAAGACAACTTGCACACATCTCTGCGGTCTTCTCGAACAACTTCACCAATCACCTTCAGCATATATCTCAATCGTTGTTGAAGGAAGCACAGCTTCCAACCGATTTGTTTTACACCATGTTGAAGGCGCATGTTGAACTGTTGGAAACGAAATCGCCTGAATCCATTCAAACCGGACCAGCGCAGCGCGGGGATGAAGGAACCGTTGAAGCGCAAAAACAATTATTGAATAATCATGTTGAATGGAAAGAGATTTACGCTCTCCTTTCCCAAAACATTCTTGAAAAATACCAATGAATTACAAAGAGAAGTTAGCGAAAACGAAGATTTTCATCTTCGACGTAGATGGAGTCTTCACCGACAACATTGTTTGGTTATTCCCAGACGGAGAGCAAATGCGCACCGCAAATGTTCGCGACGGATATGCCGTTCAGTTAGCGGTGAAGAACGGATTTAGAATTGCTGTCATTAGCGGAGGAAAATCTGAAGCTGTTCGCAATCGCTTTGAAAAATTAGGGGTTCACGAAGTTCACTTGGGTTCTGCGAACAAGAGACAAGTGTATTTAGATTTAAAATCCAAGTGGCATTTTCACGACGATGATGTGTGTTACATGGGCGATGACATTCCAGATATTCCATTGTTGAAGATTGTTGGATTGGCTTGCTGTCCGGCCGATGCAGCGCCTGAAGTGAAAGAAGTTTCACATTACATTTCAAACAAAAATGGTGGACATGGATGTGTTCGCGACTTAATGGAACAAGCGCTCAAGCTTCACGGACATTGGATGAATGAAGAATCTGTAATTTGGTAATCATGACAAAAAGAAATTTATTACTTCTAGCATTTTTGGTTTTAGGTGGAAATGTATTCGGACAGTATTGGCAACAACAGGCCGATTATGCCATTGACATTTCATTGAACACCACGAACGATTCATTCGTTGGGAAGGAAACGATTCAATACACGAACAACAGTAACGATGAGTTAACGCAGTTGTTTTTCCATTTGTACAACAATGCATTTCAACCGGGAAGCGACATGGATGTTCGCTCTACGGATTTGCCAGATCCCGACAGACGTGTAGGTGATCGAATTTCGAAATTAACAAAAGAACAAGAAGGCCATTTGCATGTTAGCAAACTCCTGGTGAATGGTGAACCCGTTTCATTCATTGAGAACGAAACCATTATGGAAGTTCAACTTTCAAAAGGAATACCAGCTCATTCTGTTGCTAAAATTGAGTTGGAATTCAACGGCCAAGTGCCTTTACAAATTCGCAGAAGCGGAAAAGACAATGCGGAAGGAATTGAATACAGCATGAGTCAGTGGTATCCTAAATTGAGCGAATATGACAATGACGGCTGGCATCCGAATCCGTATATCGCTCGCGAATTCTACGGTATTTGGGGAAATTTCAATGTGAACATTACCTTGCCTGCGAACTATGTTGTTGCAGCCGGCGGAGTGTTGCTGAATGAAGACGAATCTATGAAGCGTGTTCAAAAAGTGGGAAAGAATTTAATTACTTGGAAGTACGAAGCGAAAAATGTTCACGACTTTGTGTGGGCCGCCGACCCCGATTACGTCCGCACAGAAACCCAACTTCCCGGCGGTCCAAAAATTTATTTCTATCACCAACCGGAAGAAAAATACAACGAAGCTTGGGACCGTCTTCCTGAATTCACAGCAAAAGCATTTGATCTGTTGAGCAAGAATTTCGGGAAATACGCATACCCTGTTTACAACGTCATTCAAGGCGGAGACGGCGGAATGGAGTATCCAATGGCAACGTTAATCACCGGAAGACGCTCTCTTCCAAGTCTTGTGGGCGTTACTGTTCACGAGGGCGCACACTCTTGGTATCAGTGTATGCTCGCCACCGATGAAAGTCAGTATTGTTGGATGGACGAAGGGTTCACGAGCTTCGCATCGACAGTGGTTATGAATTCTCTTTTCCCAGCGCAAGCAGATCCTTACCACAGAGAGTCGATTGACGGATATTTGGAATTGGTGAAAGCAGGCATTGAAGAACCGTTGACCACGCACGCCGATCATTTCGAAACGAATTACGCATACGGCGTTGCTGCATACAGCAAAGGCGAAACGTATTTAAGTCAATTGGAATACATCATGGGCTCTGAGCTCTTCAACCAAACCATGCAGACGTATTTCAACGAATGGTCTTTCAAACACCCTACTCCTGCTGTTATTTTGCGCGTTGCTGAAAAGGAAAGTGCACTGGTGCTTGACTGGTTCGATGAATATTTCGTTGGAACAACGAAAACTATGGACTACGCTGTTGATACTGTATTGGCAGGTAAAGCAGAAACCGAAATTGTTTTGGAACGCGTTGGGCTTTTCCCAATGCCTTGCGAAGTCACTGTGAGTTTCGATAATGGAAAAGATTGCGTGTACTACATTCCGATTGATCTCATGCGTGGAGAAAAATTCAAAGGTGATCTGCCCGAGAATTGGAACCTACAAGGAGACTGGCATTGGGTTGATAATACCTATTCTCTCAAATTTAAAAATCAGAATATGAAAGTTGTGAAGGTGACCATTGATGCGAAGAATCAAACCATAGACACGGACAAGAGCAACAACACGTATTCCATAACCAAATAAACTGTGTTTAAACAATACTTTGCATTTACCAAGAGCGCGGCTCTTAATTTTTTAATCGGACTTGTTGTCTCTCTTGGACTCCTTATTGGGCTTGGCCCATTGGTGGTTTCTTACGGAAAAGAATTGCCTTTTTCTGTATTGAGTTTAATCGTGTTGTTCAACGCCATTTGGTGGGGATGGCAAATTGGATTTCTTTCGGCATTGTTTTATATTTTTCTTGGAATAGCCGGACTTCACATTTTCCCAAATTATGAATTCGGAATTAAACATGTCTTCACGATTACGAATTGTGGTTACTACTTCGGGTTCTTGGCTGCAGCATTGCTTGCTGGATATTTCGCAGAAATTCCTCGTAAGAAAAAAATGTTAAATACACTAGCGGTTTGGTTCCTTGGACACGCGCTCATTTTATTGTTGGGTGGTCTGTACATCTATCGCATTAATCCAGAACGCGCTTGGGCGTTTGTTCAATTAGATCTTTCGGCCTATGCCGTGAAAGCCACAGCAGGACTTATTATTACCGTAGCCTTCTTGCGTTTTGTAGAAGGACGCGAGAACTTTTACAAAGTATCTTAAACTATGAAATTCATTCAACTCAGTTACAACGAAGGCATTGCTACCATTGCCCTAGATCGTCAAGAAAAATTCAACAGTTTCGTAATGGAAATGTCCGTTGAATTGCAAGGAGCATTGACCGAAATTAATAACCGAACAGACGTTCGGTGTGTGGTGTTAACTGGAAACGGAAAAGCATTTTGTGCGGGTCAAGATTTAGGAGAAGCCATTGCGACTGATGGTCCCGGGTTGGAAAGCATTCTAAAAGACGGATACAATCCAATTATTCGCATGATGCGTGAATTGCCGATTCCTATTGTTGGCGCCATTAACGGCGTTGCTGCAGGAGCAGGAGCGAACATTGCGTTGGCTTGCGACTTGGTTGTTGCTTCGGAAAATGCGAGTTTCTTGCAAGCGTTTACCAAGATTGGATTAATTCCAGACAGCGGCGGAACCTACTTCCTTCCAAGAATTATTGGAACACAACGCGCCATGGCACAAATGCTTTTGGCCGACAAGGTTACAGCCACTGAAGCGAAAGCCATGGGACTTATTTACGATGTATATCCAACGGAAGAGTTTCAAACGAAAGTTACCGAACTCGCCAACCGCTTGGCTGCAATGCCTACCAAGGCCTTAGCCTTCACCAAGCAAGCAATCTATGCAGCTTGGAACAACACGCTTGAACAACAACTGGAATTAGAATTAGACCTTCAGAAAAAAGCCGGACAAACTGCTGACCACAAAGAAGGTGTTGCTGCTTTCTTGGAAAAGAGAATGCCTACATTTACGGGTAACTAATTCATTCAGAAATGTCGACTTGGATTTCAGTAACTGATCAATTGCCTCAAGATGGACAACGCGTATTGGCGTTTGTTCCGAATAACTCTGTTTTCCTTCCGGGAAAAACAGGCGAGACCGAATTGCGCGAGGTTATTGTTCTTCATTTCCAAAAAGATTTTTACTTACACGATAAAGAGAAAGCTGAAAAACACGGCATTCACTTTTGGAAAGGGGAAGGAAATTCAAATCAATTTTTTCAATCGGTATCGCACTGGATGCCCATGCCTTCGATAGCTAAATGAAAGAGCTGATTGAAAAACTGCATTTGAAAAATGTGCTGAAACTCTCGGCAGCTACTGCAGTTGGACAATTGATTACCTATGGAACTGCGCCTATTCTTTCGCGCATGTACAACGCCGAGGACTTTGCATGGTTCGCCTTGTTCTACGCGTGGATTATCCCTTTCGCTGTCCTTGCTACTTTTCGTATTGAATACAGCATACCGAATGCTGAAACAGAGATGATGGCGCGCGAACGCGCGAAACTCGCCATCAATAACGCATGGAGATTAGCTTCTGGAATTGCAATTCTATTCAGTGCGCTCTATTTCTTCGGCATGCACATTTCTGCTTTCGAAGCATTTCTTCCGATTGGAATTTTCAGCATTGCAGTCATTCAAACGTACAATTTCCTTTCGACCCGATTAAACCGATATCGGACTAACGCCGCTTACAGAGTGGTGAACAGCTTAATCATTAACGGAGGATCTATTGCACTAGGATATTTCTTCTTTGACTATCTAGGATTGGTCATCGGATTCATAATTGGTCAAGTTGTTTCCATGTGGGTATTGCACAACGGTACCCGTCAAGATGAACTCACTGAAGAACCTGTGAAAGACATTTCACTCAAATCTTTCAAGCAATACATTTTCTTCAATACGCCTCAAGGTATTATTGAAACATTGCAATTGAGCGGCACTGTTTGGATGTTAAATGTGTGTTTCGGAGATACAACCACCGGACTTTATTTCATGTGTTGGAAGATTATTCAAGCACCCGTTAATCTGATTAGCAACACGGTTTTTCTAACGCACTACAACAAAGCTTCAGAATTAAAAAAGAATGGCGAATCTTATCGTCCGCTTATTTTAAGCACATCGAAAGCACTCATGCTGTTCAGCGGAATTGGCGCAGTTTTAATCGTTGCGCTTGCTCCTACCCTTTTCGCTTTTGTGCTCGGAGAAGAGTGGAGAGCCTCAGGCGAAATGGCGCGTTGGTTAGCTCCCTTTTTCGTTTTGAATTTCTCTGTTTCTCCGTTTTCATTCACTGCCATTTTAGAAAACGCCCAAAACAAAGCACTTGGATTAAACATCATTGATGTGATTCTAAAACTCGGCGCACTTTACGTCGGATTCCGCATGAACAGCGTCATGTGGGCTATTGGCTTGTATTCGCTGGTGAGTAGCGTCATGTACATCATTACGTTTGTTTGGTATTTGCGTTTAGCCAAACCTAAACACGCTTCAACATGAAACGATTGTTGAAGTCTGCCTTCGTAAAGAATACCGCAATACTGCTTATTGGAACGGCCTCAGCGCAAGCCATTCAAGTGCTCGGAGCATTCGCGCTAGCGCGGATGTACAATCCTGAAGAGTTCGCTGTGTTTTCTTTTTTCACCGCATGCACTTCCATCATACTGTCCTTTTCTTCTTTGCGATTTGAACTCGCTGTAGCGCTGCCTAAGAGCTCAGAAGAAGCTGAACAATTGGTAGCTCTCTCACTCCGCATGTTGCTGCGAATATTGGGATTGGTTGTGTTGGGAATTGTGCTCGTATTCGCTGGACAAAGCGTTTTATCATATAAAATTCCAAGCGCAATCTTATTGGTGCCTGTCTTCACCTTCTTCGCAGGATTCACGCAAATCTTGAATTACTGGTCAACGCGAAACGGAACATTCGCACGCAACGCTCTTTCTAAAATTAGTGTCGCTGCCGTTACTGTTGGAACGAGTTTGTTGTGGGGATTCATCTCTGAAGATCCAATTGGACTTATTTACGGCGCCATACTCGGACAAATCATCGGATGGATAATTATCGGTTCCAACTATTCCAAATTGGCCATTCAAGCTTGGAAGAATTTATCGAATCATGACGCGAAATTACTTTGGAAATCCTACAACAAATTCCCAACGTATAACGCGCCGAATGCGCTTGTAGACAATCTGCAACAATATGGAATCGTGTTTTTATTGGGGATTTTTTTCGCGAGTGAAATAAGCTCTTACTACTTTCAATCGCTCCGAATTCTGGCGGCGCCACTGGCTTTAATTGGTGCAAGCATTTATCAAGTCTTTTATCCAAAAGCTGCGCAAATCTTTCATGATACCAAGAATATTCGCGGATATGTAGTGAAAATTTACGCTGTACTATTCGCCATTGGATTCCCCATTTTCGCAATACTGTTTCTTTTCACTGAAAACATTTTCGTTTTCCTATTGGGCGAAACCTGGCGAATGACGGCAGTTTACGCGCACATTCTTATTCCGTTTATCTTCTTCAACTTTCTAATATCACCTGTAAGCGCTGTAACCGCAGTGGTTCACAAACAACATCAGTCGTTCGCCTTTTCGTTGGTTGGACTAGCCCTTAAAATTGTGAGTATTCTCATTGGCGGATTCATGAACGATCCAATCCTAGGCTTTACATTGTTCAGCGCTTCAGGCATGGGCATCATGTTAGCTGGTATGCTTTGGTATTGGTACATCGCAAAAGAACGCGAAACATTCAATGATTTGGGTTAAATTTGAACATGCTCAAACGCAGGTTTCTTTTTTATTTATCGAAGTGGATCAATCCTGTTATGGTTGGACGTTACAAGCGTTTCGACGGAACGGTTCTTCCGCTCACACGTATTTGCAGTTCTACTTTTTTGCAAGGCGAAAAGAATTTTCACGTGGAAGATAATGTCTATATCGGACATTCGAATTTCATTGATGCATCTAACGGACTAACGATTGAAGAAGGTTGTCAGATTACGAACTTCGTAAGCATCATTACACATTCCAGTCACGATGCCATTCGCTTATACGGAAAACACTACACGTTTACGCCAAACAAATTGGCCTACAACGAAGGGAAAGTGAAAATTGGAAAGTACTCGTTCATTGGTCCACATGCCGTCATTATGCCCGGAACAACTATCGGAAAAGGAAGTTTGGTTTCGGCCTATAGTTTTGTAAAAGGCTCTTTTCCAGATTACGCTATTATTTCTGGAAACCCTGCAATTATTGTTGGTGACACACGCGATCGCGACGACAAATGGCTCGCAGACCATGAAGACCTCAAGACCAATTACCAATCTTGGAATGAACAGGGAAATGAAGAATAAGAAACTCCTGATCATAGGAAGCATGTCCGTTCACACTGAGAACTTTTTTCAACTCATGAAAGGAGAATTCAAGGAGGTACAAGTAATCTCAAAAATCAATTTCAGTTTATGGAGTCTTTCTGCACAATTCAAGACTCCAAGAACAATTCGATCTGCAGTAAAGAAATTCAATCCTGACATCGTTCATATTCATCAAGTGAATAGTGTCGCCTACTATGCATTAAGGGCATTATTACCATTGGGTATTCCTACCGTTCTCACCGCTTGGGGCAGTGATATCTATTTGACTCCAAAAAGAAATTTCATATTAAAGTCATTAGTTAGATGGAACCTAAAACATGCAGATGCCTTTACTGCAGATTCAAATGATCTAGCCAATGCTATGCAAACCTTAATTCCTGAGCGAAAAATTAATGTTCTCATCGCGAATTTTGGTATAAACCTAACACCTGTTCAAACGGCAAAGGAAAAAGTGTTTTATTCGAATCGACTTCACAAAAAACTATATCGTATTGATTCTATTTTGCGTGCATTTGCAAAATTCAAAAACAAAGACAATCGCGAGGAATGGAAATTGATTGTAGGAGCGGTTGGAGAAGAAACTGAAAACTTAAAAGCACTTGCACTTTCGTTGGGCATTGAAAGCAGCGCAACCTTCATGGGGTGGCTGCAGCCTGAAGACAACGCCAAAAACTATGCGAAAGCGACCTTCTACATTTCGATTCCAGAAAGTGATGCAACTTCAATTAGTGTGCTTGAAGCAATGGCTAGTGGGTGCATACCCATTCTTTCTGATTTACCTTCTAACAGGGAGTGGATCACGCACAAATCAAATGGTTTTATTGTTGACGATGTAACATCTGATTTTATTTCTGATGCATTCGAAACAGAATATTCAAACGCTGTTGAATTGAATAAAGAACGGATTGAAAGAGATGGAACGAAAGACGCGAACAGAAGAAAATTCCTTTCGCTTTACGAAAATATTTTAGCGAAATGAAAACTCGAATTGCTCATTTTACAACGCTTCACCCTCCCTTCGACAGTCGCATCTTCATGAAGGAATGTAGCACTTTGTCGCAAGCGGGTTACGAAGTGTTTTTGGTTGTTCCGCACACGGAATCGTGCAACAGACAAGGCGTTCAAGTGATTGCCCTTCCAAAGACTAAAAGTCGAATTAAAAAATTATTCAAAACCGCTTGGCAAGGAGTTTTTGCCATTCTGAAATTGAATGTTCGCGTTATTCATATTCATGATCCAGAACTTATTCGTTTTGCCCCATTATTCTGGCTACTCGGAAAAAAAGTAATCTTCGATTCGCATGAATACGTTAGCAAACAAATAGAGAGCAAGCCACTAGGCCCACTTTTTATTCGGAAAATTATCGGTTTTGTTTATATGTGCATGGAGCAATTCTACATTCTCTTTTGCGCGCGAGTGATTGTCACAGAGCCCGGGCAAATCCTTTCAAAAACAAAACTAGCTGTTGTAAGAAATTACCCTATTATATCGCTTCCACAAATAAAAATTTCAGAACAAAAAGGTGAAATTACGCGCTTCATCTATTGTGGTGGATTAACTGAAATACGTGGCATTTACGAATGCATAGAAGCTATTGCCGATATAGAAAATGCTACCCTAACACTCATAGGGGCTTGGGACTTCGAGGCGTACCGACAAAAATGCATGTCGTCAAACGGTTGGAAAAAAGTAACTGAAGTAGGACACCTGCCCGCAACGGAAGTATATCAGCACTACGTGAACTCACATGTAGGTTTAGCCATTTTATACCCTGAAAAGAATTACTTAGACTCCACCCCCGTAAAAGTATTTGAATATCTCGCTTGTGGACTTCCTGTTATCATGTCGAATTTCCCATATTGGGAAAGAACATTTGTTGAAGGCTGTTCCTTCGTGAATCCTTTCAATCACGGCGAATTGGTTTCCATTATGAAACAATTGCAAAGCGAATCGCTTCGTATTGAAATGGGACAAAAAGGAAATGTTTGGGTCAAAGAAAATTGCAGTTGGGAAAACGAAGCACGCACGTTGATTCAACTTTATAATGAAATTACTCAATGAGCTACCCGTCTGTAGGCATTGCTATCCCTTGCTTTCAAGAAGCTCTACACATTGAAGAATGTGTTTTATCTTGTTTAAACCAAACCTATTCAGGCACTATCAAAGTTTACGTTGCCGATGGAGGAAGCACCGATGGCACACTCGAAAAACTTCAACAACTGGCCCTTCAACATGAAAATAAAATTGTTATATTGAAGAATGAGCGACGTGTGACTCCTGTTGCTTTGAACATGGGATTGCAAGCGAGCCAAGAAGATTTCAAAATGATATTGGGTGCACACGCAGCTTTGCCACGCGATTATATTGAAAAGTGTATGCAGACGTTCACTGAAAATCCGGAAGCCGATTGTGTTGGTGGACTCATTGTGAATGAATATCAAGATGCAACTTCTCAGGCCATTGGATGCGCCATGTCTTCATCGTTTGGGGTTGGCAATGCGCATTTCAGAACAGGAAATAAAAACGGATTTGTAGACACTGTCGCTTTCGGCATGTACCGCAAAGAAGTGTTTGAAAAGATTGGTTATTTCAGAGAAGAGCTCATTCGTAATCAAGACGATGAGTTTAATTTCCGCATGGAAAGGAACGGTTTGAAGTGTTATTTAAATACCGATTTATCTTCGAAATATTACGTGCGCGGAAGCCTGAATAAACTCATGAAACAGTACTACCAATATGGTTACTGGAAGGTGTATGTGAACATTCTTCACGGGCAAATTACAACAGTGCGACAACTCGTTCCTTTTGCTTTTGTTTGTCACCTTATTCTATTCGTCTTTACCAATATATTTTTTCCGAAGTATGACGTTTATTTAGGAATTCCCATTCTAGCTTATTTCATTCTTGCGCTCACATTCGCAGGACGGACAAAAAGCAAAGAGCCTCGTGTAACCTTGTTAAGCTTTTTCATTTTACATTTAGGTTACGGCTGGGGTTATCTCCGCGGATTAATTGAAATGAAAATTTTCGGAAAGCGTCCATCACTTCAAAACGCACAACATAACCGGTAGAATATGCGATCAGCACTTTTTATTTTATTCGTTTCACTCATGAACACTCTTTCAGCGCAGTCATTAAGCGTGAAGCAGAATTTAACTTCTCCATTCATGTCGTGGGTTTTCAACGAAGAAGGAAAAACAGAAATCATGTCGTGCGCTGTTCCAGGAAATGTTCATCGCGATTTAGTGCTGAATAAAAAAATTCCAGATCCACTTATTGGAACCAATGAAACCACCGTGCAATGGGTTGGAGAAAAAAGTTGGGAATACACGTTGAACGATTTCGTTTGTGAGCCGAACATACTTCTTCAAGATAAAATTGAATTGCGTTTAAATGGAATAGACACTTATGCGAAAATATTCTTGAATAACACTTTTCTGGGTGAAACGAACAACGCGTTTGTGCAATTCGATTTCAATGTGAAAGGAATACTTCTTCCGAAAGGAAATAAACTGCGCATTGTTTTCTCTCCGGCTGAAGCATACGCCAAACAAAAATTAACTGAACGCCTTCTTCCACTTCCAGGAGATAGCATTCGGGCGGTGTGCCGAAAGCCGCAATACCACTTCGGTTGGGACTGGGGTCCGAAATTGGTGACCTGCGGCATTACAAAAAACATTGAATTAGTTGGACACACCGACATGCTTTTCGAAACATTTGGTGTGGAAACACTTTCGTTGAACGAAGGCAAAGCGCAGATGCGTGCGCACATTCACTATCGCGCCGAAAAGGAAGAAAAAGTAATGGTAGCGTTTAATTTCGGCGGACAAATTTTCAAGGAAGAGTTCATTTCGCGCAAAGGCGAACACGATTTTATTTTTCAATTTGAATTGAATGAGCCGAAGTTGTGGTGGCCGAATGAAGCGGGAACGCCCTTCATGTATTTGGTTCAATGTACTCTTCAAACAACAAGCGGAAGAGCAAATACGCGTGTCGTGAAAGCGGGAGTTCGCACGATAGAGTTGGTGAACAAGCCCGATGAATTTGGAGAGAGTTTTTACTTCAAGGTAAACGGAAAAAACATCTTCATGAAAGGCGCCAACTACATTCCTTTGCGCATGTTGCCCGGTGTTTTCAGTGAATCTGAATACAGAACCCTTCTTGAAAAATGTAGAGGTGCACACTTCAACATGCTTCGTGTTTGGGGCGGTGGCATTTACGAAAGTGATTTGTTTTATTCGCTATGCGACGAAATGGGAATTCTTATTTGGCAAGACTTCATGTTCGCGTGCAGCATGTATCCGGGCGATGCGAAATTTTTAGAAAGCGTTCAAAAAGAAGCCGAGCAAAATGTTCGAAGAATTTCTTACCATCCGTGCATGGCCCTTTGGTGCGGCAACAACGAGAACGCAGAAGCTTGGTCGAATTGGGGATGGAAGTCGGGTCTTTCAGCATCTTCTGTTTCTGCGATTGACAGTGAATACAATCAATTGTTCAATCAGCTTTTACCTGGCATTGTCGGACACTTTTCGAACCTTCCTTATTGGCCATCTTCTCCGCAATTCGGAAGAGGCAACAAAGAATCGTTAAACGTTGGAGACTCCCATTATTGGGGATTGTGGCACGACGAGCAGCCTTTTTCTGTGTTGGAAACGAAGGTTCCTCGATTCATGAGTGAGTTCGGTATGCAAAGTTTTCCAAGTGAAGATGTTTTGAAGTTAATGTCGCCCCTAGCTCCTTACGACATGAATTCGGAAGGAATAAAATTGCATCAGAAAAACGCACGCGGTTTTGGTTTAATGAAGCAATACACCGAGCAGTGGTATCCGCAAGCCAGCACCCTGCCTGTTCCAGAGTATGCGAAACTCACACAAGAAATGCAAGCCGAAGGCATGTGTCGCGCCATTGAAGTTCAGCGCAGCAGCCCGCGCTGCGGAGGAACTTTATATTGGCAATTGAATGACGTATGGCCTTCCTTTTCCTGGAGCAGCATTGATGTGTTAGGAAAGGAAAAAATCTTCCATCAAAAATTAAAAGAGAGTTACGCTCCGCAGTTACTCACATACAAAATCGAAAACGATTCGCTCTTCGTTGTGTGGGTGGACGATCAATTCAGCGAGCCCTATGACGTGAAAGTTTTCGGAGAAATAAAACAACTTCAAAAGAAACGTCCCAGGGGCGTTGGCTTCAGTAATTACACCATTAAGGTGAATGGAAGTATTTCACAAAGTGAAGGTATTTCACTTCGAGAATTAAAAGGAAAACAAAAGCGAATGCTTTCTTTAGAGGCTGTTTACAGGAACATTTCAATTCAGAGAACGTTTACCATACGGTAGAATGCCGATGGCCAATGTCCGAAGGACTAATGTTGGCATTACCAACGAATGTCTTTGACGAATGCCTATGGCGAATGTCCGAAGGACTTTAATTAATCTTGCGAAGCATCGTCGAAGACTGTCGTTCAAAGAACATTCGTCGAAGACATTCTCTCCTTAAAAAGGAGATTCTTCCCCGCCTGTGAACGTAAAGTCCTCGTCATCGCCGAAGTCATCGTTCATCTTCGAAGCCACTGTGATGGTGGTTGCTCCGCTATCGAGGAAGGCATTGTTCGCAGGAATAGCTCTGGCTTCCGTTGAACCTCCGTTAAAATCGTTATTGAAGTTATAGCCGTCAACATCCGCGAACTTCGCGAGGTTCGCAATGAAGCGCAGGCGAATGTTATCGAGTCCACCGTTACGGTGTTTCGCGATAATTAATTCGGCCAGACCTTGAGAAGGCGTGCGTTCGTTGTCATTGAATTCGGTGAGACCGTAATATTCTGGACGGTAGATAAATCCTACGATATCGGCATCTTGCTCAATCGCACCCGACTCACGTAAATCGGAAAGCATAGGGCGTTTGTCTCCGCCGCGTGTTTCAACAGAACGAGAGAGCTGTGAAAGCGCAATAACGGGCACATCAAGTTCTTTCGCTATTTGTTTAATGGAACGTGAAATGGCTGAGATTTCTTGCTCCCGGTTTCCGCCTTTGCCTTCGCCAGCGGTCATGAGTTGCAAGTAGTCGATGATGATTAATTCTATTCCGTGGTTCGACTTAAGTCGACGACATTTCGCACGCAATTCGAAAACTGAAAGTGCAGGAGTATCGTCAATGAATATTGGAGCTTCAGACAAGTTCACCACTTGATGATGCAATTGCGTCAATTCGTAATCTTTCAGCTGTCCTTTACGAAGTTTCTCGGAATTGATTTCCGTTTCGCTAGCGATCAAACGTTGCACCAATTGAACACCCGACATCTCTAGTGAGAATACAGCTACAGGACGCTTGAAGTCGACTGCCACGTTTCGAGCCATAGATAGAACGAACGCTGTTTTTCCCATACCCGGACGAGCCGCAATAACAATCATGTCTGACTTCTGCCATCCGCCAGTAAGCTTATCCACTGCATTGAATCCGGTTGGTGTCCCGCTAATTCCGTCTTTGTTCTTTCTGGCTAATTCTATCGCTTCCATGGCAGACTTCACGAGTGTGCTCATTTTGTCGGAAGACTTACGAATATTCCCTTCGGCTACTTCGAAGATGTTGCTTTCGGCTTTGTCGAGCAAATCGAAGGTATCGGTGGTTTCGTCGTAGGCAGCTTTTATAATTTCATTTGAAACGCGAATTAATTCACGTTGAATGAATTTTTGCGAAACGATACGTGCGTGTGTTTCAATATTGGCTGTTGAAGCAACGCGATTGGTTAATTGAGAAATGTACAGTGGACCGCCTACGAAATCGAGTTTTCCAGCTTTGCGAAGGGCTTGGGTTACGGTAAGAATGTCAACTGCTTGTCCAGCCCCGAATAACTCGCGAATGGCTTCGAATATATCTCCGTTTGCCTCTTTGTAAAACGAATCGGGTTTCAGGATATCGATAACCGCGTTCAGCGATTTCCCTTCTAACAACATAGCGCCAAGAACCGCCTCTTCCAAATCAACAGCTTGTGGCGGAAGTTTCCCCATTTCGTTCGCTGGCATGAAGTCGCGAATAGAGGAAACTCTGTCTTTGCGTGGATTTTTCGGTTTGTAGTTATTATCTGTTGCCATAGGTTTTCGGTTCTTGAAGGACCTCAAAAATAGTTCAGAGTATTTGAATGTGGGGGCAAAAGTTTTACAACTCGAGCTTTTGATAGTATGTGAATAACTTGAATTGCTTCGCAATCAATCCGCCCTAGGGATTGATCTGAAAGATCGTTTGCGCAGCAATTGATTCGAAGAATAAAGTTGTTAGCTGGATTAAACTACCTTAGCACATGCTGAAGCTACCCAAAAACTTAAAGTTCATTGCAGTAACCACTTGGATTCTCTTTTCAAGGAGCTACGACGCGTATTGCACGCATGCGCTTACGCCAGATCTTTCGAAAGAGGCGAATCCATTAGTAACAGTAGCTGGTGTATCCTCGTGGTCAGTATTGCTCATTATTCTCAGCTGTCTTACTGCATATGCCCTATTCGCTTTTTACATCCGCACCTACAAACCCACGAGCCTTTTGCCTGTAGAAAAAGGATATTCATTCAATCATTTCGTGGGATTTCTATTACTCGGAAAAAAGGAGCACTGGACTTCTACCCTATACAAACTCCCTTCGGATATCAATCGATTGAATAATTACCTGGGCGTTATTCTAACTCGCTGCCTAGTCTTTGCAGGAATTGTTTCAACACTCATGTGGATACTCATTCACAACTCCGAATATTACAGATCAATTCATAGCGCACCACTTATTTACACTATATTGATCGGTGGTTGTTTTGGAATTATTTATCAATGGAATAAGTTGGAGTATAATAGCTATTTGCGACACGATATAGAGTCCTAACTCATCGCGTAAACCTGAAATATTCTACTCGTAACAAAATGTCCCGCAAAAAAATCAACTGTGAATCTAAAAATATATTTTGTAATAATTTCTGCTGCATGCCTATTTGCAACGAGTTGTTCTTCCCAAAAAAAAATGAGTGCCATGAATTATAAGTCAAGAACAATAACTGGTGGCTTGTCTGGAAAAACAATTCATCTGCCGGAAGTTGATGTTTCTTCGACTCAATCTATTGAAGCTCATCGCTTCATTTTAGATGGCCAACCAATATCAAATTTCCCTCTAGACACAAGTATACACATGCCAGATGCTCGAAGTTTCAATCGCAAATTCGGCTTATTGATTCCTTCTACGAACACAAGTATGGAATATGAAATCTGGAGTATCATTTTCAACAATCAGGAAAGTTTAAAGGGCGTTGGTCTTCACACATCAAATATCATTACTCCAAAATTTAAAATTTTAACCAACGAGGATTTGGAGGCTTATAAGATTCAATTTGTTGGAGGACTAAAAAATGCCATTGAGACTTCTGCACTGGCGCAACCTGAGTATTTAATAATGGGAATGTCACTCGAACATATTATTTATGGGCTCGATGAAATTCGCGTTGTAACAAACCAAATCGAAAATCAATTCCCTTATTCTATAGCAGCATGGCATGATGCAGCCGACGCGGCGTTAAAAAAGTACAAGGCCAAAAGAATAGGTCTTATTACCCCATTCAGCGAAAAAGGCAATGTTAATGCAAAAAAAATGTTTGAAGATCTAGGGTACGAAGTTGTTACAACTTTCGGATTCGATTGCCCAAATTTTCATGACATAGCGCATATTCCAGACGCCGCAAAAGAAGAGGCTATTCTCAATTACCTCGCAACACCAACCAATCGTTTAGATGCTGTTGTTCAATTGGGCACTAACATGAGTATGATTCATGTGACAGAAAAACTTGAAGCGAAAATCGGAATTCCCATTCTCGGAATTAACGCAACAACTTTTTGGTATGCATTAAGAGAAAATGGATTCTCTGATCCGCTTAATAAATCAGGCAGGTTACTTCGAGAGTTTTAATACGGTACTTTTAATCCACATGAACACCACCTTCGAGCATAACGAACGTGATGGCAAGGAATATACTCTACTTGGATAAGTTAGTCGATGAATTGGCGAAGGAGAAGAGTTTGGCGAAAATTCTGCGCGCGTCAATTTGAAAAAAAACTTCAAATTACATGACTAATAAAAAAGCCCTCTCGTGAGGGCTTTTTTATTACTTAATCCCAAATATCTTCTTGAAATTCTTCGAAGTCTCTGCCGTTTCTTCCCAAGGGAATAAATTCACCTTCATGGTTTTTGGCTTCTGACCGTTTGGCATCTTGAATGTCTTCGTTACCGTCTTTGGTGTTCTTCCCATGTGACCGAAACTCGCTGTTTCCTTGTACATAGGTGTGCGCAAGTTGAAACGCGTTTCAATCTCGTATGGAGTCATTCCGACATTCTTCGAAATTAAACCTGCGATTTGACCGTCGTTCATAGCTACTCGCGATGTACCATAAGTATTCACATAAAACCCTACTGGCTTCGCAACTCCAATGGCATAAGCCACCTGTACCAACACTTCATCACATACTCCAGCTGCAACCAAGTTCTTCGCAATGTGACGCATAGCATAAGCTGCGCTGCGGTCTACCTTACTTGGATCTTTTCCGCTAAATGCTCCACCACCGTGTGCACCTTTTCCACCATAAGTATCTACAATAATCTTTCTTCCAGTTAATCCAGTGTCGCCGTGCGGACCACCAATTACGAACTTTCCAGTCGGATTCACATGCAACGCATACTTCCCATCAAACAACTTCTGAATGCGCTTCGGTTGCTTCTTCATAACGCGAGGAATCAAGATGGTGCGAACATCTTCCTTAATCTTCGCCAACATCTTCGCTTCCTTATCGAAATCGTCGTGCTGTGTACTCACCACAATCGCAGAAATACCCATTGGCTTGTGATCGTCTGAATACTCTACGGTTACTTGGCTCTTTGCATCTGGACGCAAATATTTCATTTGCTTTCCTTCTCTGCGAATGGCAGACAACTCGCGCAACAACGAATGTGCTAACTCCAAAGGAAGCGGCATGTAATTGTCGGTCTCGTTCGTTGCATATCCGAACATCATTCCTTGGTCACCGGCACCTTGATCTTTCTTGTTCTTCTTGTCTACGCCTTGATTAATATCGGCAGACTGCTCGTGAATGGCAGATAAAATTCCGCAGCTCTTCGCCTCAAACATATACTCACTTTTCGTGTATCCAATTTCAGCAATTGTTCCACGAATAATATCTTGTAAATCAACATAAGCTGTCGACTTCACTTCTCCTGCAACAAACACTTGTCCTGTTGTTACTAGGGTTTCACATGCCACCTTCGACTCGGGGTCTTGTGCTAAAAACGCATCAATCAATGCATCTGAAATTTGATCGGCTACTTTATCTGGGTGCCCTTCAGACACAGACTCTGACGTAAAAAAATATGACATATCTACTTATTTATTTATCTATTAATTTGAATTCAATGACTCACTCCACTTGGTTCTTACCGGTGGTGTGAAATCTTTATTAGGGACTTGTTCAGGATCGTATCCGAACAATTTATTTTCTTTAATGAGCGTATCAACATAAGTCGGTACCATATCTTCCCAACCGATGTGCCCATTGTGAATTAGATCTAACGCATCGCGAGAATAAATCGAAAGCACATCCGGATTGTATTCTGCAATATCAACAATACGCTTGTTGTCTACCATATAGCGGAAGAGTGGCTGCAAGCGTGGATGAACAGGACAGTTCTCCGTTGTATACAAGGTGCTTGTGGCTTCGTCGAACCACGGATATAAGTATATCTTCAAATCTCGGCTGAAGAGAATTCCAAACGCTGCTAAAATCCCTCCGTTCAGATTGCGGTAATACTTTTCGTCGAACAGCTCAACAAGCATGTTCGTTCCCATAATAATTCCCATTCGTTCCGAAGTGTACTTTGTAAAGTACTCTGCCAACTTGTAATATTTCGAATAGTTAGAAACCAATACCGTTTGCCCAAGTGAACACAAAATTTCCGCGCGATCTAAAAAGTCTTGCTCATCAATTTCTCCATCTGAACGCAAATTGTTCAAAGTAATTTCAAACAACACCTGAACTTTTTCAGAATCTACTTTGCGATCGTCTTCGAACATTTTCAAACCCTTCGCAATCATATCTATATTCACTTTCGTTACCGGTCTGAATGAACCGCGCAGTGCCAAAATATGCTTCTTGTAAAGAACATCGGCGGCTTGTAAATTCTCACCATCTGGAGAGAAGATAACGGCTTCAGTCATTCCGTTCTTCACCAATTGCAACGACATTAATCGGTTGTCCACATCTTCGAAATCGGGTCCACTAAATTGAATTGTATCAATTTCAACTTGATCGCGATTCAAATTATCGTACAACGAAAGCAACAATTCCTTCGGCTGTTTGAATGTATAAAAACTACCATAAAGTAAATTCACTCCAAGCGTTCCTACGGTTGCTTGTTGAAGAAGAACATCGCTTTCATGCAAACGCGCATGAATAATAACAACATTCGGCTCTTTATCAGGGGCGGTTTGAAACTTCACTCCCATCCATCCGTGACCCTGAATGGTCTTCTGAAAATTAACGGTTGCGAATGTATTGGCGTAGCTGAAAAATTCTTTGGTGGAATGATCTTCGCGATTTAAACGCTCTTCAATCAAACTGTACTCGTGATTGAGCATATTGTCGACGCGCGCTTTGCACACGTACCTTCCCTTCTCTTCCTTCCCGTATATCGCATCGCTGAAATCTTTGTCATAAGCGCTCATTGCTTTTGCAATGGTACCGCTAGCGCCACCCGATCGAAAGAAATGACGTACAACTTCTTGGCCAGCGCCAATCTCTGCAAAGGTTCCGTAGATATCCTTGTTGAGATTAATTCTCAACGCTTTCTGTGCAGGCGATAAAACAACGCGATCCAGTTCCAACATCCTAAATTTTATTCAAAATTAAACCACCTTTGACGAAATGTCTTAAGAAATATACAAAATCTTTCGCTCTCATTCAGCACGCATAGCCTTCTCTAAAGCCTCCATGGTAACAAGGGTTGCAGGACACCTGTGAAGATCGAAAAAATCTTTGCGGTACATGTGTGGAAAGGTTGCGCAATCCTGCGGACGCAAATCATACACCCCACACAAACCCTTTTCCATATCGAAGAACTGACACGGCTGGGTTGTATTTACAATGTCACCTGTTGCTTCATCTATGAACAACCACTTATCGAAGAACTCTTGATACGTCATTCCTAAATGCGCAGCCAGTCGCTTCACCTCGGCCTTCTTCCAAGTGGGAGTCATGGTTCTGCAGCAGTTGCCGCAAGACGTGCAATCGATTTTACTCCACGCTTCTTTCTGAGCAGCAACAATAAATGGCTTGGCCGACTTCGGCTGATTCTTCGAAAGTTTTTTGAGAAATGCAGTAAGTACTTTCTTCTTGCGATAAGCACGTAATCTGTATTTAATGGAAAAGGCTGATTCTGACATGGCGCCAAAAATAAGACAAAAAAAAGAAGGCAAGCCCCTTATATCGCACCGCTACAACTTTCTACCTTTGCTGCCTTCCGGCCCTGGAGGATTTGAAAGGAGCTGGTCGTATAAGACTTGCCTTTGTGCAAATGTAAGGTGTGAATCGCTTCATTGCAAAATCATTCGTTACTTTTGCGAGAGAAAATAACCACATGTCGCTAGAAAACATAATTAACCCCCCGTCCCGAAAGGAAGTCTTCCAAATTCTTTTCAAATTCGGAATAGGCATAGCGCTAGGCGATTTACTCTGTGAGCAACTTATGCTGTGGTTCCCTTCTTTGAGCTTCGCTTTAGAGTTAATTGGGGTAATCATAATTGTGTTTGGACTTACGTTAGGAATAAACAAATACAAATCTTTTTTCGACGGCATCAGCTACGGAAAGGCCTTGTGGTTCTGCCTTAGAATTGGAATGGTTGTCGGACTGGTAAAAATGTTCTTCACGTTTATACAGTTGAGCTACATTGATGATTCACTGCTTGTTTTAATGAAGGAAGAGGTTAAAAAAGCCATTACAAATGCTGAAGGTATACCTAGAGAGCAGATCAATGAAATGTTAAATAGTGGTATGATTGACATGATCATATCGCCAATCTCTATTGCACTAATTGTTTGGATTAGCACTTTTTTCCAATATCTTTTTATCGGTTTATTTATTTCCATTTTTCATAGAAAAAGTAAAAATCCTTTTCAACAAGTCTAACCCATGAACTGCTCACTGGTCATTCCTCTTCTCAACGAAGCCGAGTCGCTTCCTGAATTGCAACGTTGGATTAACGAGGTTATGCAGCGCGAACAAATGTCTTACGAAGTCATCTTCGTAGACGATGGTTCAACCGACAACTCCTGGAATGTCATTCAAGAATTGAAGCAAACCTACCCTACCGTTCGCGGCATTCGTTTTTCCCGCAACTACGGCAAGTCCGCAGCGCTGCACATGGGATTTCAAGCGGCGCAAGGAAATGTTGTGTTCACGTTAGATGCAGACCTTCAAGATTCTCCAGAAGAAATTCCAGCTATGGCTCGGATGATTTTAGATGAAGGATACGATGTTGTTAGCGGTTGGAAGAAGGAACGCTTCGATCCGCTTTCGAAAACCATTCCTACGAAATTATTCAACTGGGCCACACGCCGAATGACGGGCATTCACTTGAACGATTTTAATTGTGGTTTGAAGGGATACCGCAAAGACGTTGTAAAATGTGTGGAAGTATATGGTGAAATGCACCGCTACATTCCGGTGTTAGCGAAGCAACAAGGTTTCAAGAAGATTGGTGAAAAAGTGGTGAAGCATCAAGCGCGAAAATTCGGTTCAACGAAATTCGGAATGGAACGCTTCATGAACGGATTTTTAGATCTTCTCACGATTTCTTTTATGTCGAAATTCGGAAAGCGTCCGATGCATTTTTTCGGAACGTTGGGAACGTTGGTATTCATGATCGGATTCTTTTCTTTCGCCTACATCGGCGGAACTAAATTGTATGCGCTTTACCTCGGAGAGACCGCGAAAAACATTGCAGACCAAAGCGCATTTTTCATTGCATTGACATGCATGATACTTGGAACACTTCTTTTTTTAGCTGGATTTTTGGGCGAACTTATTTCTCGGAACAGCGCTACACGCAACGATTACAGCATTGCTGAAACGTTGAACTAACGACTTCCGAAAATTGCGCTTCCAATGCGCACAAGGGTGCTTCCTTCTTCAACAGCAATCTTCCAATCGCCGCTCATGCCTGTGCTTATTTCGTTGAACGATTCACCGAAGTGTAATTTCAACATAGAAAAAATGCGATTGACTTCTTGAAACTCTTTGCGAATGAGTGACTGGTCTTCTGTGAACGAAGCCATACCCATAACACCGCGAAAGTTCACGTTGGAATACGACTCTTTTTGCGAAGCAATTTCCAAAACTTCTTCTTCGGAGAATCCGAATTTACTTTCTTCGGTTGCAACATGAAGTTGCAACAAAATGTCGATATGCTTATTTAATTTCTTCCCTTGCTTATCTATTTCTTTCAAGGTGGAAATGGAATTCACTCCGTGAATAAGCGCAACGAAAGGCGCAATGTATTTCACCTTATTCGATTGCAAATTCCCTATGAAATGCCATTGAATATCTGTTGGAAGTTGCTCGTGTTTGTCTACCAACTCTTGAACATAGTTCTCGCCAAAGACGCGCTGTCCGGCGTTATAGGCCAATTGCAAATCGCTCGCTGGTTTCGTTTTCGAAACAGCAACCAATTTCACATGCGATGGAAATTGTTCGGTGTAGAATTTAATCTGAGATTCAATGTTACTCATCGCATGGGGTAAATAACCAGGCCGCTTCTTAGCTTCGGAAGAATGTACGTGCTCTTTGGAGGCATGGTTAATCCTTCGTCTGAAATACGCATGAGTGTTTCGGTTGAAATCGGATGAAGCAAAAACGCGAAGTCTGCTTTGCCTTCATCAACCATTTTCGCTATCTCATATGAAGGAACTAATCCGTCGGCATGTGAGATGCGCTTGTCTGTTCGTTCGTCTTCAATTCCAAAAATAGGATGAAGAATATTTTTCGAAAGCCACTCGGCATCGATGACATTTTTTTCTTTTTCGAATTGAAAAGCATACCACTTGCCGCTGGTATAAACACCTATTCTTCCTTCGGTCAAATTCAAATCAGTCTCTTTCACTTCGCGAAGAGCACCCAATTTATTCAAGTCGGAAAGGAATACATTCAAATCGAATTCTACCACACATTTCACCAAACGGTGAAAACCTAAAATTTTCATTTGCACTTGCGAAAGCACAAGCGCCATGAAATAATGATAAACTTCTTCATTGTTTCCCTCTTCTGCTTTGCGTTGCTTCAACGCAACACTGCTCGCGCTTCTGTGGTGTCCGTCTGCTATATACAATTCACTCACTCGCGACATTTCGCTTTCAACGTCTTGAATATCTTCAGGCTTGCTGATTTGCCAAACGGTGTGTTTTACTCTGTCAGTTGTTGTAAAGCAGTACAATGGATTTTCCGAACAAACGAGTTCCATTAAATTGGAACAAGTTTCTTCTTTCGACATTAGCAAAACAGGTTCTGCGTTAATGCCAGTAATCTCTAAATAATCCGTGAATCTTCCTTCACGTTGACTTATGGTATGCTCGTGAATCTTTATTTTCCCCTGTTCGTAATCTTCCACGGAAACCCCACCCAGCAAACCTTGGAAAGAATACTCAGGCGTTTCCTGACGATAAATAAAAAACGAAGCGCT
>Ga0209358_10000314_pt1 | contig 43359 bp, 38 predicted proteins | sample LauGreFa1BDMLBSN_2_FD_187574 | JGI IMG/M metagenome (GOLD analysis project Ga0209358, IMG submission 187574) | Freshwater lake microbial communities from Lake Michigan, USA - Fa13.BD.MLB.SN (SPAdes) (version 2) | ecosystem: Environmental > Aquatic > Freshwater > Lake | place: Lake Michigan, USA... | reverse complement strand
ACCGGGTGGTAACACCGCGATGACCAGCAGCGCTATTTCCCTGCCCCAAGAGGCCTCCGTATTGCCCGAGGCTACCCAAGAATTGGTCGACCATGTCGCAGTGGCCCGTCTTTACGGCGAGCCGCTATTCACGATGCCCTTGGATTTGTACATCCCACCGGACGCATTGGAAGTATTTTTAGAAGCCTTTGAAGGCCCGCTGGACTTTCTGCTTTATCTGATTCGCAAGCAGAATTTCAATATTCTGGACATTCCCATGCTCAGCGTGACCAAGCAGTACCTGGTCTATGTGGACCAGATCCGCAAGCGCAACCTGGAGCTGGCTGCTGAATACCTGTTGATGGCGGCGATGTTGATTGAAATTAAATCGCGCATGCTGCTTCCCCCCAAAAAGACCGTAGAAGGAGAAGAGCCGGAGGATCCGCGTGCCGAACTGGTGCGCAGGCTGCTCGAATATGAGCAGATGAAGCGGGCCGCGGCCAATCTCAACACCGTACCCCAATTTGGGCGCGATTTCCTCAAAGCGGCGGTGTATGTGGACCAGAGCATCGCGATCCGCTTTCCGGATGTGGATGTGGCCGACTTACAAGAGGCCTGGCGTTCCATGGTACAAAGAGCCAAGCTGGTGCAACACCACAAAATCAGCCGCGCCGAGTTGTCGGTGCGCGAGCACATGACTATCGTACTGAAAAAGCTGCAAGGCAAACGCTTTGTCGGCTTTGAAGACTTGTTCGACCCGCATTTGGGGATTCCGGTACTGGTGGTGACCTTTATCGCCATGCTGGAGTTAGCCAAGGAAACCTTGATTGAAATCACCCAGGCTGAAGCCTTTGCGCCGATTTATGTGCGCCTGGCCTTTACGCCCAACTGATCAGCAAACCGCGCCCGATGCACCGGAGATAGCCCATGGTCACATCCATTCCCGTTGATACTTCATCCAATGCGAGCCAGATTGGGGGCACCCCCTACGGCACCTTGCCCCCGGCCTCGCCCATGGCCAGCCGCAAACCCATCAGCCTGCCACGCATTCTGGAAATGCGCAACCGGGGCGAAAAAATCACCATGCTCACGGCCTATGACGCCACCTTCGCTGCCGTGGCCGATGCCGCCGGGGTGGAATGCATTTTGATCGGTGACTCGCTGGGCATGGTCTGCCAGGGATTGCACAGCACCGTGGGCGTAAGTTTGGAAGATATGCGCTACCACACGGCCAGCGTGGCACGCGGCATACGGCGCGCACAGGGCACGGCCTGGTTGATCGCCGATTTGCCCTTTGGCTCTTACCAGGAGTCCAAAGAGCAAGCCTTTCGCAGCGCTGCGGTGCTCATGCAGGCTGGGGCCCACATGATTAAGTTAGAAGGCGGCGGTTGGACCACTGAGGTGGTGCACTTTTTGGTGGCGCGCGGCATTCCGGTCTGCGCGCACCTGGGCCTGACGCCACAAACCGTGCATGCGCTGGGCGGCTACCGCGTGCAAGGGCGCACGGGCGCAGCGGCCGATACGCTCAAACAACAAGCCCATGCGCTAGAAGACGCCGGTGCATCCATGCTGGTGCTGGAGATGGTGCCCGCCGATGTGTCTGCCGAACTGACGCAGGCGCTGCAACACTGCGCCACCATCGGCATAGGCGCGGGCAAAGACACCGCCGGCCAGGTGTTGGTGCTGCACGATATGCTGGGTGTGAACCTGGGCAAGATGCCCAAGTTCGTGCGCAACTTTATGCTGGAGGCCAGTTCCATTCGCGGGGCCATGGAAGCCTATGTCGCCGCCGTCAAAGACGGCAGCTTCCCGGTCAACGCGCTGCACGCCTGGTAAGACAAGGGAATTGATGCGCATCGTCAACAGCCTCCCCGCGCTGGCAGAGGCCCTGCAAGCCTACCGCCATCCGTCCGTAGTGCCCACCATGGGCAATTTGCATGAAGGGCACCTGGACCTAGTGCGCAAAGCCAAGCCTTTGGGCGATGTGCAACTAACCACGATTTTTGTCAACCGATTGCAGTTCGGCCCCAACGAAGATTTCGATACCTACCCGCGTACATTCGACGCCGATTGCGCGCAACTCGAGGCCGCTGGTTGCGACCTCTTGTTTGCCCCCACCGAGGCTACGCTCTACCCCGAAGCGCAGGGCTTTAAAGTGACGCCGCCCGCCGAGTTAGCCGATGTGCTGGAAGGCCAGTTCCGCCCCGGTTTTTTTGCCGGGGTCTGCACCGTGGTGCTCAAGCTCTTGGCCTGCACCCAGGCGCGTACCGCAGTGTTTGGAAAAAAAGACTACCAGCAACTGATGGTGATACGGCAGATGGTGCGTCAGTTCAATTTGCCGGTGGACATTGTGGGCGTGGACACCCGCCGCGCGCCCGACGGACTGGCCATGTCCTCGCGCAATGGCTATTTATCAGAGGCCGAGCGGGCGCAAGCGCCGCAATTGCATGCTGCCCTGCAATCGCTGGCCCAGGCGGTGCGAGCAGGTCATATCGACTTTGAGGCCATGCAAGCGAAAGCTTTGAGTACGCTTGCCGCACAAGGCTGGCAGACCGACTATGTAGCGCTGCGCCGCCAGGCCGATTTAGGCGCACCGCAAGCGGGCCAGCCCTTGGTGGTGCTAGCAGCAGCGCGCCTGGGTCGCACGCGCTTAATTGACAACTTAGAAATCTAAAACGAACTCGCAGCGGCCGCTTAGCTGCCGTAGCCAATCATCGCCTTGACTTCCAAAAAGTCGTGAATGCCCCAGTCGGCGTATTCGCGGCCATTGCCTGACTGTTTGTAGCCGCCAAAGGGCGCATAAACATCCCAGTCCGGGTAATTGATATTGACCTGGCCGGCGCGTAGCTGTCGCGCCACGCGGCGCGCGTTTTCCAGGTTTTGAGATTGCACAAAAGCGGCCAAGCCAAATTCGCTGTCGTTGGCAATCTCTATCGCCTCGGCTTCGCTGTCGTAGGGCATGATGGCCAACACCGGCCCGAAAATTTCTTCGCGGGCTATCGTCATGCTGCGGCTCACATGGCCAAACACCGTGGGGCGGGCGTAATAGCCACATGTCAGCCCTGCGGGTTTGCCTGCACCACCTGCCACCAAGGTAGCACCTTCGGCAATGCCGATCTCGATCAGGCGCTGCACTTTGGTGTATTGCATTTCGCTGACTAAGGGGCCCATGGTCGTGCCATCAGCGCGCGGGTCGCCCACCACTTGTTCGGCAGCGACGGCAGCGGCAATTTCTAGCGCCTTGGCGTGCAAGGCGCGCGGCACCAGCATGCGCGTGGGTGCGTCGCAGGACTGACCGGTATTGCTCATGCAGCTTTCCACGCCTTTGCGCACCGCAGTTTCCAGATCGGCGTCTTCCAAAATGATATTGGGCGATTTGCCGCCTAACTCTTGCGCTACGCGCTTGACGGTATCAGCCGCCGTCTTGGCCACGATGACACCGGCGCGGGTGGAGCCGGTAAAGGACACCATATCCACGTCTTTGTGCGCCGCCATCACCTGGCCGACTGAGGGGCCGTCGCCATTGACCATGTTGTAGACACCAGCGGGCACACCGGCATCGTGCATGATTTCTGAAAATACGATGCCGCTAATAGGCGCGATTTCGCTGGGCTTGAGCACCATGGTGCAACCGGCGGCCAAGGCCGGTGCCACTTTGCAAACGATTTGGTTGAGCGGCCAGTTCCAGGGTGTGATCAGCGCGACCACGCCGATACCCTCTTTCATGATGCGGGTGGCGCCACGCTGGTGTTCAAACTCGTAGCTTTCCAAGGACGCAATCGTGGCCTCTAAATGCACCCGTCCCGCCCAGACTTGGGCATCGCGTGCCCAGGCCATCGGGGCGCCCATTTCGTCGGACACGGCCTGAGCGATTTCTTCTGCGCGTTCGTTGTACAGGGCAAGGATGCGGCGGAGCAAGGCCAGGCGCGTGGCTTTGTCGGTTTGCGTGTAGGAGGGGAAGACGGCGCGGGCAGCGGCCACGGCTTTGTCGACATCAGCGGCACTGCCCATAGAAATCTGGGTGTAGGCCTGCTCGGTGGCGGGGTTGATGACGTCCAGGGTGCGCGCGACCGTGGGGTGGGCCCAGGCGCCGTTGATATAAAACTCTAAATGGTGGGACATGGTGTGCAAGCGCACATGGCGCATGGAGGTAGTTAATGGCTTGGAGTGCGCAGAAGGTTAGCAGAGATTGCCGCACGGTAGCGATAGTCTATGCGCCGCCGCCTGCAACGGTGGCGACGCGGTACAGGCGCCGGGCTAGACGCCAGCGCAAGACGCTAGGATGGTGTGTTGACTTTTTTAGGAGAACTCCCCATGCATTCCCTAGACTTTGCTTCCCCATCTGTGAGCACTCTGCGTGCCGACCTCGCGCTGGCGCTACGCGCCGCCGCCCACCATGGCCTAGCCGAGGGCGTATGCAATCACTTTAGCGTGGAGTTACCCGACGGCAGTGGCCGCTTTTTGCTCAACCCGCGCGGCCTGATGTGGAGCGAGGTGCAGGCCGATGACATTGTGATGATCGATGTCCAGGGCCAGGTGCTGGCCGGACGCCATGCCGTTGAGCCTACGGCCATGTTTATCCATGCGGCGATTCACCGTATTGCCGGCAAAACCTGCGTGCTGCATACCCACATGCCCTACGCCACGGCGCTTACCCTGACGCGGGCACGCGCGCTGGACACGCGCTTGTCGCAAAACGCCATGCGCTTTCATGGCCGGGTGGCCGCCGATGCGCAGTACAACGGTTTGGCCTTGGATGCGCGCGAGGGTGAACGCATCGCGCATGCGATGCAAGGTGCAGACCTTGTGTTTCTGGGCAACCACGGGGTCGTGGTTTGCGGTGAGCGGATCGACTATGCCTACGACGATTTGTACTACCTGGAGCGCGCCTGCATGGTCGAAGTACTGGCGCGCCAAAGCGGCCTCCCGCTAGAGCCGGTCAACGAGGCTCTAGCCGCTAACGTGGCCTCACAAACGCGGGGCGAACAATTGCAAGCCGAACTATTTTTCAAGGCCTTGGGACGCAGACTCTAAGTACTGGCATAGCGCAGCAGGCAGGAAAGGTATTACAAAAAACGGTCCAATATGCGCTTGCTGTGCGCATCGAGTGCTTTCTGATCGGGCACCAAATAGTGGATGCCATGGGCGTCGGCCACCAAGAGGCTGCGGCCAGTGCCTATGCGGCGGATGTCTTCATCGCCACGCAGCACAAACTCGGTGCGGCCTCTGTCAGTGTCCACCGTCCAGGTGCAAGGCGTGGAAAAGCTGCTGACATCCACAATGCGGGCCAGCATCGGCATGAATTCGCGGTGCGCCAATTCGTCCTCAAGCAGGCTTTGGTAGCTGGCTGGCAAGTCGCTTAAGCGTTCCACCCAAGCCACTTCGTGGCCTTCGGTGCTGATCAAAGAAATGCCCTCTTCGGGTGCCAGGATGGGAAAGGCGCGCACCGGCAAAACACCGGTAAAACGCTCACCCTGCGCATTGGTCAAAATCAATTTGCCAAAGGGGGTGCGCTCCAGCAAAAACGGGGCCTGTTCATGTCCATCGTTCATACCACCCCCCCGCTAAGCGTCAATTGCGCATCGGCATTGCGCGCCTGCGCCTGGTACAAATTGAAATACGCACCTTCTTGCTGCATCAGCGCCTCGTGCGTTCCTTCCTCCACCACGCGGCCCCGGTCCAGGACCACCAAGCGGTCGGCGCGGTGCAGCGTGGATAAGCGATGTGCGATGGCAATCGTGGCGCGGCCCTGCACCAGATTTTCCAATGCCTTTTGAATTTCTTTTTCGGTTTCCGAATCGACTGAGGACGTCGCTTCATCCAGAATCAAGATGCGCGGATCAATCAGCAAAGCACGTGCAATCGAGATACGCTGGCGCTCACCCCCGGAGAGGCCTTGGCCGCGTTCGCCCACCATGGAGTCGTAGCCATGGGGCAGGCGCAAAATAAATTCATGCGCATGCGCGGCGCGCGCGGCTGCCATGATGTCGGCGCGGCTCGCATTAGGCTTGCCATAGGCAATGTTGTCGGCAATCGTGCCGAAGAACAAAAAAGGCTCTTGCAAAACGAGGCCGATATTGCGGCGAAAATCGCTGATGGCGTAAGAGCGTATGTCCACGCCATCAACCAAGATTGCGCCTTCGGACACATCGTAGAAGCGGCAAATCAAATTCACCAGTGTGCTCTTACCCGATCCGCTGTGCCCCACCAAGCCAATCATTTCGCCGGGCGCGATAGACAGGTTAATGCCCCGGTTGACCGCGCGGTTGCCGTAACGAAAGCCTACTTCGCGCAATTCGATGCGCCCCTGCACCCGGTCCACGCGCACCGGATTTTGCGGTTCGGGCACGCTGGAGACATGGTCCAAAATATCAAAAATACGTTTGGCCGCAGAGGCCGATTTTTGTGTCACCGACACAATGCGGCTCATCGAATCTAAGCGTCCGTAAAAACGGCCTATATAGGCAATGGCCGCGAGCAACATACCCACCGTGATTTGCCCATGCATTACCTGGTAGATGCCAAAACCCCAAACCACCAACAAGCCCAGTTCGGTCAGCAAAGACACCGAGGGCGAGAACAGCGACCAGATTTTGTTGATGCGGTCATTGACTTGCAAGTTGTAGCGATTGGCATCCCGAAAACGTGCAGCCTCGCGCTGCTCTTGGGCAAAGGCTTTGACCACTCGGATGCCCGGTATTGTGTCAGCCAGCACATTGGTCACCTCGCCCCAGACCCGGTCAATTTTTTCAAAGCCGGTGCGCAAACGGTACCGTACATAGTGAATCATCCACCCGATAAATGGCAGTGGCACCAGGGTAATGAGCGCCAGCCAGGGGTTCATTGAGAACAAAATCACCGCCGTCATCGTGATCATGACCACATCGCTGGCAAAGTCGGTGAGGTGTAGCGACAAATACACGGCGATGCGATCGCTTTCGGTACCCACGCGCGACAGCAAATCGCCGGTACGTTTGCCGCCGAAATATTCCAAGGAGAGTTGCAGCAAATGGTCATAGGTGCTGGTGCGCAGATCGGCGGCTATACGCTCGGAAGCCAGCGCCAAAATATAGGTCTTGGCCCAGCTCAGCACCCAGGCCAGCAAGCCCGAGGCCAACAAACCGGCTAAATACCAGGCAATTTTGGAGCGCTCAATGTCTTGGCCGTTTTGCAGCGGAATCAGAACCTCATCGACGAGCGGAATGGTGAGGTAAGGCGGCACCTGGCTGGCGGCGGTGCCCAGCAGCATCAGTACAAAGCCCCAGGCCAATTGCCCGCGGTAGGGCCGGGCAAAGCGCCATAAGCGCAGTAGCGTCCAAGTCGAAGGTGGGGTATGCACTACCTTGGTACAGACCGGACACTCTTCGGCCTCTGGGTCTAGCGGCGCTTTACAGCTTGGGCACAGGGCTTGCGCAGGCACCGGCACCGGGACGCCGCTCAAAGCACTGTTGTGATGGGCATCAAATTGATCTACCAGGCGCAAAGCGTGCAGGTTGTGGCCCAAAGTAAAGCGCCAGTGCGCCAAAAGGCGGTGCTCGTCCTGTAATTGCAAGTGGCCCACGCCGGCGTGGTCATGGTGCTCCAGGCGCAGGCCGGGGCGGTAATCCCAGCTTTGGGCGCCGGTGGTTTGCAGACTAAGCAATCGCCTATCCGTGGCCACCAGCAGGCTTGGCACAAAACGCATGTGGGGGTCGAGGTCAACCTCCAGCAGCGCAAACACGTTTTCTTGGCGAGAGACTTGCGCCGACAACGCATCGCGCCAAGCGGCAGGGATATCCACTGCGCCCAAGGGGCCGGGCGCTTGCTTGTGATTCATGGAAATGCCAAATTGAATAGTAAAAAACTGCCGATTGGGCCGCCGCAAGGCGAGGCGGATACCGCGTCCAAACCCCCTACTATGCCTGAGCGCTGGCCAGCCCCCGGGGGAGCACAGCGCTTTCGGCGAGAATACACAACGCACGACGAACCACCCTAGTGGACTTGAACTTCCGCCTCCACGCATGACGCGCCAGAAAAAAATCAACATTTTGCGGGTGAACCACCTGCGCGGACCCAATATTTGGACCTACCGGGCAGTGATGGAGGCATGGGTCGATATTGGCGCACTGGAAGATTTCCCATCGAACACCCTGCCCGGCTTTTATGAGCGCCTTACCGGCTATCTGCCCGGCCTGATCGAGCATGAATGCAGCCCTGGGGTGCGGGGCGGCTTTTTGCAGCGGCTGCAAGAAGGCACCTGGGCCGCCCATATTCTGGAACACGTTTGCTTGGAACTGCAAAATATGGCCGGTATGCGCACCGGTTTTGGCAAGGCGCGCCAAACCTCCCAAACCGGTATTTACAAAGTAGCTTTTCGCACCCGGCAGGAGGATGTGGGCCGCCGCGCACTGCATCTGGGCCGCGATCTGGTGCAAGCCGCCATAGACGACACACCATTTGACCTTGCGGCAAGCGTCCAAGCGCTTCACGACATGGTGGACTCGCTTTGCCTGGGGCCGAGCACCGCCCACATTGTCGACGCCGCTACTGCGCGCCGCATACCGCATACGCGCCTGACCGATGGCAATTTGGTGCAGCTGGGTTACGGCATTGCACAGCGGCGTATCTGGACTGCCGAGACCGACCAGACCAGCGCGATTGCCGAAGAGATTGCCAGCGACAAAGACATGACCAAGCGCATGCTGCAAGCTTGCGGTGTACCGGTGCCCCATGGCCAGGTGGTGCAAAGTGCAGCACAGGCCTGGGAAGCGGCGCAGTCCATCGGCTTGCCGGTGGCCATCAAGCCTTACGATGGCAACCATGGACGCGGCGTGGCCCTGGACCTGGACAACCAGGCCGATATTGAAGCGGCCTTTGCCTTAGCGCACCAAGAGGGCGGCGGCCAAGTGATCGTGGAGGAATTTATCCGGGGCAATGAGCATCGCCTGCTGGTAGTAGGCCGCCAGGTGGTGGCCGCAGCGCGCGGCACCACGCTGTATGTGCAAGGCGACGGCGTCTCCACCATGAACCAGTTGGTGGACCAGCAAATCAATAGCGATCCGCGCCGTGGACGCGCCGAGTCCTTCCCTTTGAACGTGGTTGATTTATCAGAAAGCCCGGAAGTCTTGCTCGAACTCGAGCGCATTGGCCTTGCGCCACTGTCGGTGCCCGAGGCCGGCCGAAAAGTGTTGATTCAGCGCAATGGCAACGTGGCTTTTGACGTCACCAGCGAACTGCACCCCAGCGTGGCGCGGGCTGCGGCTCTGGCGGCGCGCGTGGTGGGCTTGGATATTGCGGGTGTGGACATGGTCTTGGAAAACTGCGCCCTGCCGCTACAACAGCAACGGGGCGCCGTGATCGAAGTCAATGCCAGCCCAGGTTTGTTGGCCCACATCAAACCAGCCGATGGCGCCGGCCAGCCGGTGGGTACGGCCATCATCAGCCACCTGTTTGAGAGCAATCAGGACGGACGCATCCCGATTGTTGGCATCACCGGCACACACAACACTGGCCGGATGGCGCGCCTCGTGGCCTGGCTGGTCCACATCAGTGGTAAACACGTGGGCTTAGCCTGTAGCGAGGGCTTGTACCTGGACAGCCGCATGGTGGACGCCGCCAACAGCAGTACTTGGGAAGCGGGCCAACGCATTTTGATGAACCGTTCAGTACAGGCTGCCGTGTTTGAAAACCCTTGCACCACCATCTTGGGCCAAGGTCTGGCCTATGACCGGTGCCAAGTAGGTGTGGTCACCGATGTCAGCTGGGATGAGAGCCTGCGCGATTTCGACATCCTAGATGCCGAGCAAAACTTCAAGGTCGCGCGCACCCAGGTGGACGTCGTGCTGCCCAGTGGCTGCGCGGTGATTAATGCGATAGACCCCCAGGCCTTGGAACTGGCTGAACTCTGCGATGGTCGGGTTATTTTTTATGCGCCGTCGCCCGAGCATCCGACCCTGCTGGCCCACCGGGCAAAAGGCCATCAGGTGGTCTGTCTGCGCGAGAACCGCATCGTGCTGGCGCACGGCACGCAGGAGCGACCCTTGCTAGAGCTCGATAGCCTCAAACCGACCAAAGCGGCCCAGCCCGAGATGGTGATGGCCGCCGTAGCTGCCGCATGGGCTCTGAGTATCTCGCCGGAACTGATTGCTGCGGGTTTGCGCACCTTCGAGTCCAACCCGCAAAAAACGCCTTACTAGCGCCCCATCACGCACAAGCCGAGCTGCCTACCGGACATACACCATGGAAGTCACCCGCATTCGCGCCCTGCGCGGCCCCAATCTGTGGAGCCACCACACCGCTATCCAAGCCGTCGTCAGTTGCGTCGACGACGAGCGCGCTATCGCTCATTTGCCAAGTTTTGAGACGCGCTTGCGCGAACGCTTTCCTGAAATCAGCGCCTTTCAGCCCACCGGCCACGACGACACCGTGTCGCTGGCGCACGTGCTGGAATTGGCCACACTGGGCTTGCAAGCGCAAGCCGGTTGCCCGGTTACGTTTAGCTGCACCAAGCCGACCATGGAGGCCGGTGTATTTCAAGTGGTGGTGGAGTACAGCGAAGAAGCCGTCGGGCGCTTGGCGCTGGAGTTGGCGCAAAACCTGTGCCAATCGGCCCTGGACGACACGGCATTCGATCTGGCCGATGTGCTGCACCAACTGCGCGAACTCGACGAAGACGTGCGCCTGGGGCCCAGCACCGGCTCGGTTGTGAATGCGGCACTGGCGCGCAATATCCCCTACAGCCGCATGACCGATGGCAGCATGGTGCGCTTTGGCTGGGGCAGCAAGCAAAGACGCATTCAAGCGGCGGAAATCGACGCCACCAGTGCGATCGCCGAAGCCATCGCCCAAGACAAAGAACTGAGCAAACGCTTGCTGCATGCAGCAGGCGTGCCCGTGCCGCGTGGCCGCGCGGTGCGCGATGCGGACGACGCATGGAAAGCCGCGCAAGATATTGGCCTGCCGGTAGTGGTCAAGCCCCTGGACGGCAACCAGGGCAAAGGCGTGACAGTCAACATCCTGAACGAAGCGCAATTGCGTGCCGCCTACGCCGTAGCCACCGAGTTTCGCGACACCGTGCTGGTGGAGCGCTATATGCCCGGAAACGATTTCCGCCTTCTGGTGGTGGGCGACAAATTGGTGGCCGCTGCGCGGCGGGATCCACCCAAGGTAGTGGGTGATGGCATTCATACCATCGCGCAATTGGTGGACATCGTCAACGCCGACCCACGCCGCGGCGAGGGCCACTCCACCGCATTGACCAAGATTCGCTTCGACGGGATTGCGCTGGATTGCTTACGCAGCCAAGGCTTTGACGCCAACGCGATCCCGGAAAAAGGCCAGCGCGTCAATTTGCGCAACAACGCGAATTTATCCACCGGCGGTTCGGCGACCGACGTCACCGACGATGTCCACCCCGATGTGGCCGCCCGCGCGGTCACTGCGGCGCATATGGTGGGATTGCATATTTGCGGCGTAGACCTGGTGTGCGATAGCATTTTGCGGCCCATCGAGGAGCAGGGCGGCGGCGTGGTGGAAGTCAATGCAGCGCCCGGATTGCGTATGCACTTAAACCCCTCGTTCGGCAAAGGCCGCGCGGTAGGTGAAGCGATCCTATCCAGCCTGTTTAAAAACGGGCAGGATGGCCGTATTCCCATTGTGGCCGTCACCGGCACCAATGGCAAAACCACGACCGTGCGCCTGATTTCACATTTGCTGGCGCAACAAGGTTGGTGTGTGGGCATGACCAACACCGATGGTGTCTATGTCGATGGCCATTGCATTGATACTGGCGACTGCAGCGGCCCCAAGAGCGCAAAAAACGTCTTGCACCACCCTGATGTGGATGCGGCAGTGCTGGAAACTGCGCGCGGCGGTATCTTGCGCGAAGGCCTGGCCTTTGACAAATGCGATGTGGCGGTAGTGACCAATGTGGGCGGTGGCGACCATCTAGGCCTGAACTACATCACCACCGTCGATGAATTGGCCGTACTCAAGCGAGTGATCGTACAAAACGTCGCTGCGAGCGGCACTGCGGTTTTGAACGCTACCGATCCCATCGTCGCCGCCATGGCGGCCAAATGCCGGGGCACCGTGACGTTTTTTGCGCTAGACCAGTTTCATCCTGTGATGGCGACGCACCGCGCGCAAGGACATTCGGTGGTGTATGTCGAGGACGGGCAAATCGTTGCCGCCAAAGGCACAGAAAAACATTACCTTAACCTGGCTGACATCCCCATCACTCTCGGCGGTGCGATAGGCTTCCAAGTAGAAAATGTGATGGCCAGCGTGGCGGCCGTCTGGGCTTTGGGCGTGGATTGGAACACGGTGCGCGGTGGATTAGCCAGCTTTTCTAGCGAACAAAATAATGCGCAAGGGCGCTTTAATGTGTTCGATTACCAGGGTGCGACGGTGATCGCCGACTATGGCCACAACCCCGATGCCATGGCGGCCCTGGTGCAGGCCGTACAAGCCATGCCAGCGAGCCGTCGCAGCGTAGTGATCAGCGGCCCGGGCGACCGACGCGATGAGGACATCCGCCAGATCACCCAGATCCTTGGCAACGCCTTTGAGGAAGTGGTGATGTACGAAGACCAGTGCCAGCGCGGACGCGCCGATGGCGAGGTCATGGCTTTGCTGCGCGAAGGTTTGGCCAGTGCCGTGAAGACAACAAAGCGCAGCGAAATTTATGGTGAATTTCTGGCGATTGACACCGCATTGAACGGTCTACAAGCCGGTGAATTGTGTTTGGTTTTGGTTGATCAGGTACCCGAAGCCATCGCACACATTCAGGCGCGTATTAAGGCCCTGTAAGTGCGAATCATCGGCTGCGATGCCCATCGATGAAGGCGAAATTCGCTTAAATTTCAGCCGAAGGCTCCCGGCTCATCAACACCGCGACAGCCTGTTCGGGTGCCAGATGCCCATCGAGCAGGGCCACTACGCAGCGTGTAATCGGCATTTGTACCGCCAAGGCGTCAGCGCGTTGCAGCACCGTGCGGGCACTGTAGACACCCTCTGCCACATGGCCTAAAGACTGAATCGCTTGGTCCAGGGTTTGTCCCTGCGCCAGCGCCAAACCGATGCGCCGGTTGCGCGACAGGTCACCTGTGGCGGTAAGCACCAAATCACCCAAGCCACTCAAGCCCATAAAGGTTTCGGCCTTTGCGCCCAATGCGAGGCCTAGGCGTGTCATTTCAGCCAGTCCGCGGGTGATCAATGCGGCGCGTGCATTCAAACCCAACTGCAAGCCGTCGCACAAGCCCGTAGCAATCGAGAGCACATTTTTCACAGCGCCGCCCACTTCCACACCCGGCACGTCGTCACTGGCGTAGACCCGTAGATGCGGGCCATGAAAAGCCTCCACCATAGCGCTGCGGACACTACCGTGCACGCTGGCGGCCACCAGTGCTGTGGGCTGCCCCCGTGCAACTTCCAAGGCAAAACTGGGCCCGCTGAGAACGCCGGTCTGCAGGCCAGGCGCAATTTGCATTTGGATTTCATGCCCCAGCAGTCCGCGCCCCGTGGTGGCGCTTGCGGCTTCAAAGCCCTTGCACAACCAGGCCACAGGCGCCTTGATGTCGCTGACCATAGCGAGCGCTTCGCGCAGTCCCGCCATCGGGGTACCGATTACCACCAGGTCTTGGGTGGCCAGATGGGTACGCAAATAATTACCTTGCAGCTGACTGATACGCAATGCCTCCGGCAACGCGACGCTAGGCAGATAGCGAGGATTTTGTCGCTCGCTTTGCATGGCTCTTTGGTGGCGGGCATCACGGGCCCACAAGGTGACGATGTGGTGGGGCATGCGCGATGCCGCCACCGCCAAGGCGCTACCCCATGCACCTGCGCCCAAGATCGTTATTTTCATGGGCTGCAGGTCACATTACGCTCAGCACTTGGCCCCGTGTGCCTTATTGCGGCAGGGTGCTGGACGAACTGGTCTGCCCGGCCTGGCTTTGCTGTTGCTCGTACATAGCCTGAAAGTTGATTTCCGACAAATGGACTGGCGGAAAGCCGCTGCGCTGAATGAGATCGGCCACGTTACCGCGTAAATAGGGGTATACGATTTGCGGGCAGGCAATGCCCATGATGGGACCCATTTGTTCTTCGGGCAGGTTGCGCACTTCAAAAATGCCAGCCTGCTTCACTTCCACCAGAAAAACCGTTTTGTCTTTGATTTTGGTATGCACGGTCGCAGTGACACTGACCTCAAATACACCTTCGGCCACCGGGTTGGCTTCAATACCCAACTGAATGTCTACCGACGGCTGCTCTTGCTCGAGCAAGATGGCAGGTGAATTGGGCTGCTCCATCGATGCCTCTTTGAGGTAAACGCGTTGGATTTGGAAAACCGGGCCTTGTTCTGACATAGCGTATTTCTTTCAAATAAAAACAAAGCCCGCCATACGAAAACGGGGGGCTTGTGGGATAGGGCGCTGCAGCCTGCAAGGCCTGTGCCGCCCCAAATTATCGCAGCAGCCCTTGGCAGGCCCTTGCAAGCTCAAGACCCAAGCAATAAGGGCGCCAGGCCGCCACGGCTGTCTAAGTCCATCAGGTCATCACAGCCGCCCACATGGGTATCGCCAATAAAGATTTGCGGGACGGTGCGCCGCCCGGTGCGCTCCATCATGGCGCTGCGTTCGGCCGGGTTGGTATCGATACGGATTTCTTCGATCGCATCCACTCCTTTGGACTTCAGAATACGCTTGGCCTGGACGCAATAAGGGCAGACGGCGGTGGTGTACATCTTGACGTGTTGCATCATCGACTCAGTGAGAAAAATTGGTTTGAAGGATGGGGCTTAGACTTTTTCCAGTGGAAGCCCAGCGCTTTTCCAAGCCGCCAGACCGCCACCCAGCGAATGGACTTGCTCATAGCCCAAGGTTTTGGCTGACGCCATCGCCCGGGCCGAGCGTGCGCCCGACTGGCATACCAGAATCAAAGGCAGGCCCTTGTTTTTGGCCGCTGCGCCCAGTTTGGAGGACAAGTCGGCGAGCGGAATATTTTTGGAACCCACAATGTGTCCGGCGGCAAATTCGGCGGGCTCACACACATCCACCACTACGGCCTTTTCCCGGTTAATCAATAAAACCGCGTCATTGGCACTCAAGCCGCCGCTGCTTGCCTCTTGCAATACGGGCGCCAGCAATAAGGCACCGGAAATCAGGGCCAGGGTGATCAACATCCAGTTATCGAGAATAAATTTCACTAGGTTTCCTTGAGGGTGCAACAAGTCGGACAATCGGGCATTTTAGAATGCGCGACAGGCACGCGCAGCCCCCACCGCGGCAATCCCCTTCCATTCCCACTTTCCCCGCCATGCACCGACTTGTACTGATCCGCCACGGCGAATCCATCTGGAACCTCGAAAACCGTTTTACCGGCTGGACCGATGTGGAGCTGACGCCCACCGGCATTGAACAAGCGCAAAACGCCGGGCGCTTGCTCAAGGCGCAAGGCTACGCCTTCGATCTGGCCTATACCAGCATGCTCAAGCGCGCCACGCACACGCTGTGGCATTGCCTGGACCAGATGGACAGCACCTGGCTGCCGGTGGTGCACAGTTGGCGGCTCAATGAGCGCCATTACGGTGCATTGCAAGGCCTGAACAAAGCCGATACGGCGCGCCAGTACGGCGAACAGCAGGTGCTTCTGTGGCGTCGCAGCTTTGACGTGCCGCCTCCGGCACTGGAGCCCGGCGACCTCCGTTGCGAAGGCGGCGACACGCGTTACGCCAAGCTGGCACCAGGCCAAGTGCCGCTAACCGAATGCCTCAAAGACACCGTGGAGCGCGTCATGCCCTTTTGGCAGGAATCGATTGCGCCGGCCCTGCGCGCAGGCAAGCGCCCGGTCATCGCAGCGCATGGCAATTCCATACGCGCGCTGGTGAAATACCTGGACCACATCGGTGACGACGACATCGTGGGGGTCAATATTCCCAATGGGATACCGCTCATTTACGAACTAGACGCAGAGTTGAAACCCATCGGCCATTACTATTTGGGCGACGCGCAGGCGCTGGCGGCGCAAGGCAAATCAGCGTGACGGTAGCGCCGGTGGCGGGGCATGCCCCCGCCAAGCCCGATGCGGCGTATTCACGTGCACAATAGACGCCTGCTGTAGGAATCGTGGCCATCGGGCACACAGGCATACAAGTAAATAGGAAAGACTATGGGTCAAAAATTAAAGATTGCAGGCTGGGTGATGCTAGGCGCTTTAGCCGGTTCGCTCACAACGGTCTCGGTGCAAACCGTGGCCCGCAACACCCTGGCGCCCATGCCTTTGGAAGAGTTGCAGCAGCTGTCAACCGTTTTCGGGCTCATCAAAAGCGATTACGTAGAGCCAGTGGACGAAAAAAAGCTGATCACCGATGCCATTACGGGCATGGTGGCGAGCTTGGATCCACATTCCACTTATTTTGACAAAAAATCTTTCAAAGAGTTTCGCGAAGGCACGACCGGCAAATTTGTCGGTGTGGGCATCGAAATCACGCAGGAAGATGGTTTCGTCAAAGTCGTCTCGCCGATTGAAGGCTCGCCAGCAGACCGTGCTGGCCTCAAACCCAATGACCTCATTACCAAAGTAGACGACACCTCCGTGAAAGGTTTGAGCCTCAATGAAGCGGTCAAACGCATGCGGGGCGAGCCGGCAACCAAAGTGATTCTGACAGTGTTCCGCAAGGATGAAAACCGCACTTTCCCGGTCACCATCATCCGCGAGGAGATCAAACAACAATCGGTGCGCGGCAAACTGATCGAGCCGGGCTACGCATGGATACGCGTCAGCCAGTTCCAGGAACGCACCGTCGATGATTTTGTGAAAAAGGTCAATGACCTGTATGAGCAAGACCCAAAGATCAAAGGCATGGTGCTCGATTTGCGCAACGACCCAGGCGGCCTGCTGAACGCTGCGGTGGCGATCTCGGCAGCGTTCTTGCCCGAGAACGTGACGGTAGTCACCACCAATGGACAAACGGAAGAAAGCAAGCAAACCCTGCGCGCCAATGCGCGCGACTACATGGGCCGCATGGGCGCGGACCCGATCAAAAAACTACCGGCGCAGCTGAAAAATGTTCCGCTTGTCGTGTTGGTGAACGAAGGCTCGGCATCAGCCAGTGAAATTGTGGCTGGCGCCCTCCAGGACTACAAGCGCGCGACCATCATGGGCGGGCAAACTTTCGGCAAAGGCTCGGTGCAAACCTTCAGGCCGTTGAGCGGTGACACCGGCCTGAAGTTCACCACATCGCGGTACTACACACCCAATGGCCGCTCTATCCAAGCCAAAGGTATCGTGCCTGATCTGATGGTAGACGACACCGAAGAAGGTAGCCCGTTTGCAGCACTGCGTACCCGGGAAGCCGATCTGGAAAAGCATTTAGCCAGCGGCCAGGGTGAAGAGGTGAAAGACCCGGCTCGGGAGAAAGCGCGCGACGAAGCTATCAAGCGCCTGGAAGAAGAGTCGCGCAAACCGGTGGCCGACCGGCGTGCTCCGGAATTCGGCTCGGACAAAGACTTCCAACTTGGCCAGGCACTTAAAAAGCTCAAAGGCCAGCCAGTGCTGGTCAGCAAAACGCAAGTGGTGCGCAGCGCCGAGAAAAAAGAGGAATGAGGCACGCCGGTGACTGAGCCGGACCTGCCTGACGCGGATTTGCTGCGCTATTCGCGGCACCTGCTGCTCGACGATATGGGGGTGCAGGGCCAGCGCCGTATTTTGCAATCGCGTGCGCTCATCATTGGCGCCGGGGGACTGGGCTCCCCGGTGGCGATGTACTTGACCTGCTCGGGCGTGGGCCACCTCACCATCGTCGATGACGATACGGTAGACCTGACCAATTTGCAGCGTCAGATCATGCATAGTACCGAGCGCATCGGGCAGCCCAAAGTGCAATCGGCGCAAACCATGCTGGCCGCACTCAATCCGGCAGTGCAGGTGCAGGCGCTGCAACTGCGCGCCGACGTCCAAGTGCTACAAACCCTGGTAGCGCAGGCCGATGTGGTGCTCGATTGCTGCGACAACTTCCAAACTAGGCAAGCCATCAACGCCGCCTGTGTCCAGCACCGCGTACCGCTGGTCAGTGGTGCCGCCATCGGCATGGACGGACAAATCGCGGTGTATGACCCGCGCGATCCTAATGCACCTTGCTACGCTTGCGTATTTGCGCCAGGTGCGCCGCCCGAAGAAGCACGCTGCGCCACCATGGGTGTGCTGGCGCCTTTGGTGGGTGTGATCGGTGCCATGCAAGCGGTAGAGGCGCTCAAGCTGCTGGCGCGGATGGGCACTTCATTGAGCGGGTTTTTATTGATGCTCGATGCGCGAAATATGGAATGGACGCGACTGCGGGTACAAAAAAATCCGGCGTGCACGGTCTGTGGCGCAAAGCACTAAGGCGCACTCGGCAGGTTTGGCAGCTTCGCCAGCTGCCGGACGCACACCAGCTTAAGCGCCCAGTATCCAGCCTTCCAAAGAATCTATGGCCTCGGGCAAGCCGTAAAGCGCGTGGCCCTGCGCATGTGCAGCCTGCGCCCAGGCCGCTTGCACCAGGCACAACACCGCGTCCAGCGCATCGCCGCTCGCATCCTGCGCCAGTGCATCGCGCTGGGCATGGCTAAGTTTGAGGCGCACGCCCCAACGCGTTTGCCCTAACTCCAGGGCATTGATCAAATCTTTGCGGGCAATCAAGCGCTCAGACGTGTGCTTGGCTTTGTCATCACTTTTATAGCTTTGCGTACCCAGCACCTCGCGCGCCAACATGCCCGGATAAGCCTCCAGTGCAATTCGGCAAGCCTCTTTATTGGGCGTTTGTAAACCGGGAAAATGGGCGTCTGCTTCTAAGATGGCCGGCACGCCCGCATGCAACATGTAAGCGACCGGCGGGTTAATCCATTTCATCGACGGGCTCGAGCCGGCCGGGCCATCGGTGGCGCGGTGGGCGAATTTACCGCCCGCCGGGCGGCTGTCGCAAAAAGCAGCGAACAGGCCTCGAATCTGGGGCCGGGACATAGCGGCGTAATGCGCTATGCAGTCTTCCCAACGGGTAGGCCAGCCCAAATGCGCAATGAGTTCACGCGGGAGCCCGAAAGGCAGATCGAAACCGCCCGTCCAAGCGGGGCGGGACTGCAGCGCCGCGGTAAATGCGCCTAGGCTTTGCAGGCGCTCTAGACCGTCTACGACGAGTCGGCCACCATCGCTACGGCCCCAGGCCAAGACGATGTGCTTGCGCGGCCCCGGGCTGCTGGAAAAATCGCAACCCAGCAGCAAGGCCATGGGCAATCGCTAAGCCGCTTAGGCCCGGCCCATGATGGACGCAGTGGCCATCAGCTCTTCCAGCAAGGCCAGTGACACTTTGCCGGACACGTTGTAAGGGTCAAGCTCAGGCTTTTCTGCGTATTTGAGCAAGATGCTGGCATTGATTTTGGACATATTGACCTGGCCCATGGTCCAGCCGCTGAAGCGTCGCTCGCTAATTTCTTCGTAGTGCAGCAATATCACGTCCTTATGGCGCGGGTCGCGCTGGATGTGGCCGTACAACTCACTGACGGCATTGCGCCCGCCTTCTATGGCTTGCAAAAATATGCCGCCACCATAGCAAAGAATGCCGGTAATCCCCAGCCCCGGATTACCCTGACGGGACTGCGCCAGGATTTGTTCAATCTCTGCGCTGGCCGGGTCAATAGCGCGACTGGCATAAAGCAAACGGACCAACATGGTTCAGCCTTTCTTGGGAATGAGAGACAAAAATTCGCGGCGCAAATTCGGGTCTTTCAAAAACACGCCACGCATGACAGAATTAATCATCTTGCTGTCCATGTCTTTCACGCCACGCCAGGACATACAAAAGTGGCTGGCCTCCATCACGATAGCCAGCCCATCAGGTTGGGTTTTTTCTTGAATCAGATCGGCCAATTGCACCACCGCTTCTTCTTGAATTTGCGGCCGCCCCATAACCCATTCGGCCAAGCGCGCATATTTGCTCAGACCGATGACATTGGTATGTTCGTTAGGCAACACCCCAATCCAAATACTGCCAATGACCGGACAGAAGTGGTGGCTGCAGGCACTGCGCACCGTGATCGGGCCGACGATCATCAGCTCGTTGAGATGTTCGGCATTGGGGAATTCAGTGATTGCAGGCGCCGGTACATAGCGGCCCCGGAACACTTCATTGAGGTACATCTTAGCCACACGGCGTGCGGTGTTGGCGGTATTGTGGTCGTTCTCGGTATCGATCACCAGAGAACCCAGCACGCCGCGCATCTTTTCCGCTACCTCGTCAAGCAAGGCTTCGAGCTCCCCGGGCTGCACGAATTCGGCAATATTGTCATTCGCGTTAAAACGCTTTCGAGCGGCCTGTATGCGCTCGCGGATTTTGACGGAAACCGGGGTTCCAACGTCCTCGTCAGATGGGTTCATGGCGCTCTAATAATGATGGCTAACAAACCATATTACCAGCGTTTGCTGGTAGCACCGAGGGCGCGTACACAATGCACGCGAGGCCTGCGCGGGATTGGCCAAGCGCTGGCGCGGCTCAGTAGCGGCGCCCCACCACAAACAAGCCGATACGCAGGATGGTCAGCGCCAGCCGATCGAGCGCGCGCTGCCAGTGGCCGCGCTGTGCATAGCGTAAGGGGTCCATTTGGACCGACTGCTGGTCGATAGCTACGCGCAAGCGCTGGTGCAGCTCTTGGGCGAATTGCGGGTCACGCAGCACCACATTGGCTTCACGCGCCAGCAACAGGCTCAAAGGCTCCAAGTTCGAAGAGCCCACAGTAGCCCAGACGCGATCGACCACCGCGACTTTGGCGTGCAGCAAACCGCCTTGGTATTCATAGATCTGCACGCCGGCGGCCAGCAAACTGCCGTACACCGAGCGCGCGCCATGAAACTGCATGAAATACTCATAGCGCCCCTGTAGTAACAAGATGACACGCACCCCACGTTGGGCCGCATGTTCCAGCGCATGGCGCAACTTGCGGCCCGGCATGAAATAGGCATTGGCAATCAATACCTCGTGGTGTGCCTGCCCTATCGCCTGGCGGTAGGCTTGCTCGATGCGGCTGCGATTACGCAGGTTGTCGCGCAGCACGAGCGCAGCGGGTGTTTTTCCCAGCACATCCTGCGGCGCGGGCGCTCGCATCGGGGCAGGCTGAAGCTGCAAGGCGCTTTGCAATTGACTGCGTGCCTTGGACCACTGGCGCGACTCCAGGCCCTGTGCGAAATCGAGCCGTGACCAAAAACGCTGCATCAGCACCCGCGCGTCATGCACCAAGGGGCCGTGGACCTGCACCGCAAAATCCAAGCGCGCGGACTCCAAGGTGCCCAGACGCAAATCCTGAAAATCGTCGATGACATTGATGCCGCCACAAAAGGCCACATCCCCGTCGACCACACAGAGCTTGCGGTGCAGGCGGCGCCAGCGCACGGGAAAAAAGACACCCAACCACCCCAACGGCGAAAAGCGATGCCAGTGCACCCCGGCCGCATCAAAACGCGCCGTCCATTGCGGCGGCAGCGGCGCAGTGCCTATGCCATCGACCACCAGATAGACCTGAACGCCACGCAATGCTGCTCGCTCTAAGGCCGAGGCCACGGCCTGGCCCTGTTGGTCAAAGGCGAAGATATAGCTTTCCAGGCGTACCTCCTGCTGGCTGTGCTCAATGGCATGCACCATGGCGGCAAACAAGGCATCGGCGCCTTGAAACAATTGCAAGTGGTGACGCGGCCGTAAAACCACTGCGTTCATGGCGGCGCCTTGCCCGGCAAGACAAATTCGGCAACGATAGGCAAATGGTCTGACATACGCGCCCAGTGCGGGCCGTGGGGTACATGCTGGCGCAAGGGCTGCAGGCCGCGGGTGTAAATATGGTCCAAGGCCAGCAAGGGCACGGCCGAAGGAAACGTGGGCAAATGCTGGAGGCTGGGCGCTACCAGGCCCACGTCGCCTAACACCTTGCGCACACTGGCATTCCACTCATTAAAGTCACCGGCGACAATGACCGGCGCATCGGGCGCGATATCGCGGCGAACGTAATCGCAGACTTGCTGCAACTGACGCATACGGCCGCCCCGCATCAAACCTAAATGCAAGACCAGCACGTGTACCCGGTGCCCGCGCATATCCACTTCGGTATGCAAGAGGCCGCGTTGCTCAAAACGGTGGTCCGACATGTCGGCATGCTGGTGCGCCAAGACCGGCCAGCGCGAGAGTAAAGCATTCCCGTGCTCGCCATGGCGGGTAATCGCATTGCTGCGGTACACCGCGGTGTGGCCCTGCGGCGCCAAAAAATCTGCCTGTCCCTGGCTGGGCCAGGGCACAAAAAACTGTTCCTCGCGCCGGTTGAGCTTGCGCACCTCCTGCAAGCACACTAAATCGGCGTCAAGGCGCGCAATCGCCTGGCGCAGATTGTGAATTTCTAGACGCCGCGCAGGTCCTAGGCCGCGTACCCCTTTGTGGATGTTGTAGCTGACGACACGAAGAACGGATTGCATGGCCGCTCCTTCAGGCCGCAAATCGCGGGAGCAACAAACAGGCTTCGGCATTGGAGGGTGAGAAACACAGCGTCGCTGCCTGCGCAAAGGGGAGCCACTGAAACGCGGTGTGTTCACGCGGCTCTAGCTGCACTGCGGTACCCTCGGGTACCTGCAGGCCAAACACATGCTCGGTGTTAAAAACCACACCCGGCGCATAGCGGTGCAGCCAGCGCGGGTAAATCGGATACACGTTTTCCAAGGCCCAGTCTTGCAAATGGCCTTGCAGCGCGGATCCGGGGCCGCATTCGATGCCAGTCTCCTCGCGGACCTCGCGCACTGCAGTTTCCTCCAAAGATTCATCTGGGTGGTCCTTACTCCCCGTCACCGATTGCCAGAAGGCGGGGGCGACCGGGTCGGCCTCGGCGCGACGGATCAGTAATACCTGCAAGGACGGCGTGTAAATTACCACCAGCACCGATTGGGGAATTTTCAGGGCTGCAGGCATAAGGGGTGTGGATACATGCCCGCATTGTGCCTGCCCGCCTTGCGCTGCCCACACGCCGGGCTAGGCCAATCGCTACACTTGGCCGACACCGCCAAGCATGGGCGCTACTCAGGTCTCCTCCTCACCATGAATGTTCTGGTATTTTTCGCGGTACTCGCCTTCAGCCTTCAAATGCGTAATTCGCTAGAGCAGCGCCGCCGCGTACTGTTCCTAGGCCGCTACCTGCGCCGCTACCAAATCGAAAGCCTGATGCAAAGTCTGGTCGATGGCTATCTGCGGGCTATGGGCGAGCAAGACATGGACCGCCGCCAAAGCATCTGGTCCATGCTCACGCAAACCGAAGCGCAAATTTATGAACAGTTTCAATCCCTGTTAAACGATTTGGCCGATGCCAACCCGCGCGGACTGCGCGCCAGCACCTTGCCACTCAGTTTGCCACTGGCCACACGGTGGTTTCCCGGTGCCACATTCAATCTGCGCGATGTGTTGGTGGTGCATGGAGACGGCATTGCACGGACGATGCGCAACGCCGCAGGGCTCTCAGAGCGCGACCGCAGCTACTGCATGGTGGCTGAGTTATTGCTGATGCAACACAGCTGCCATTGGTTCTGTAAATCGCGCTGGATTGCTTCGGCCCGCATGCTGGCACGTCACCAAACCAGCCATGTCCAGTTGCTCGAAGCCGTTTCGGCACCTACGCGCAGCGCTTATCGAAAAATCATGGGCATCTGAAATGCGCGGCAGCACGGGACAGGTCAGGTAGAAAACCAAATAAGCGCCAACTAAAGCGCTTATCCCTTCACAGCGTCCAGGTTACGCAAGCGGATATGCAACTCGCGCAACTGCTTTTCGTCAACGGGGCTAGGCGCTTGGGTCAGCAAGCACTGGGCGCGCTGGGTTTTGGGAAAGGCAATCACATCGCGGATGGATTCGGCGCCGGTCATCAAGGTGATGATGCGGTCCAAACCAAAGGCCAGACCACCGTGCGGGGGCGCGCCATATTGCAGGGCATCGAGCAAGAAGCCGAACTTAAGTTGCGCTTCTTCAGGCGTAATCTTGAGCGCATCGAACACTTTTTGCTGCACATCGGCGCGGTGGATACGCACCGAGCCGCCGCCCATTTCCCAGCCGTTCAAGACCATGTCATAGCCTTTAGAAATGCATTTCTCGGGGGCAGTGACCATCCAGTCCTCATGGCCGTCTTTGGGCGCGGTAAAGGGATGGTGCGTAGCGGTGTAGCGCTGGGCTTCCTCGTCGAACTCGAACATCGGGAAATCCACCACCCACAAAGGCGCCCAGCCTTTTTCGAACAAGCCCTGCTTCTTACCGAAATCGCTGTGACCGATTTTCAGACGCAAAGCGCCGATGGCATCGTTCACGATCTTGGCTTTGTCGGCGCCAAAGAAAATCAAATCGCCGTCCTGGGCACCGGTGCGCTTGAGCAACTCGGCAAGCGCTGCGTCGTGGATGTTTTTGACGATGGGGCTTTGCAAGCCTGGCCAGCGTGCGCTGGCATCCTGGCCCGGACCTTTGGACGCGTCGTTGACCCGGATATAGGCCAGACCTTTGGCGCCGTAAATCTTGACGAACTCGGTGTAAGCATCAATCTCACCCCGGCTTATACCACCGCCCTCGACCGAGCCACCGGGCACGCGCAGCGCCACCACGCGTCCGCCCTTCATGGTCGCTGCGCCTGAAAACACCTTAAAGTCCACGTCTTTCATGACGTCGGTCATCTCGGTAAATTGCAATTTCACGCGCAGGTCCGGCTTGTCCGAGCCATAGATGTGCATCGCATCGGCGTAGGTCATCACCGGGAAGTTGCCCAGGTCCACGCCAATGGTGTTTTGAAACACCGTGGCAATCATGCCTTGGAACATATCGCGAATTTCTTCTTCGCCCAGGAACGAGGTTTCGATATCAATCTGCGTGAACTCGGGCTGGCGGTCGGCGCGCAGGTCTTCGTCGCGAAAGCATTTGGTGATCTGGTAGTAGCGGTCAAAACCAGCGACCATCAGCAATTGCTTGAACAACTGGGGCGATTGTGGCAAGGCAAAAAACTGACCATCATGAACACGGCTGGGCACCAAATAATCGCGCGCGCCTTCGGGCGTACTCTTGGTGAGCATGGGGGTTTCGATGTCTACAAAACCATTGGCATCTAAAAATTTACGCACTTCCATCGACACGCGGTAACGCAGCATCAAATTGTTTTGCATATAGGGGCGGCGCAGGTCCAACACGCGGTGCGTAAGGCGTGTGGTCTCGGACAAATTGTCTTCGTCGATCTGAAATGGCGGCGTTACCGACGGATTGAGCACGATCAATTCCTGGCACAGGACTTCGATTTTTCCGCTTTTGAGGTTGTCATTGACCGTACCCTCAGGGCGCGCACGCACCAAGCCTTTAACTTGCACGCAAAACTCATTGCGCAGACCTTCGGCAGTCTTAAACATCTCGGCGCGGTCCGGATCGCAGACCACCTGGACATAGCCTTCGCGGTCGCGCAGATCGACAAAAATCACGCCGCCGTGGTCGCGCCGGCGGTTGACCCAGCCGCACAAGGAAACGGTTTGGCCCATGAGGGCATCGGTCACAAGACCGCAATAGTGAGAGCGCATTGCCATGGTGTGTTGTCCAACCCCCAGCGGGGCAGTAAGGGTTTGATTAATTGGCGGAGCCGCGGTCCGAGGGCACACCGGGCGCCGTCGGCGACACAGCGCCCATGGATATAACGTAGGTAAGGGCTTCGTCCACGCTCATCTCCAATTCGATAACCTCCGAGCGCGGGAGCAAAAGAAAATACCCGCCAGTCGGGTTGGGGGTAGTAGGAACGTACACGCTGATCAGGTCACCGGGCAAATGCCTGGCGACTTCGCCGTCGGGCACGCCGGTTTGAAACGCAATCGTCCAACTGCCCTGGCGGGGAAACTGCACCAACAAAGCCGTGCGAAATGCATTGCCATTGCTGGAAAAAAGCGTGTCGGAAACCTTTTTTACGCTGTTGTAAATGGACTTGACGACCGGGATGTGGGTAAACATCCGGTTCCACTGTTTGAGCCACCAACGGCCCGCCACATTGGATACCAAGGCACCGGTGAGCAACATAAAGCCCAGCACCAGCACCACGCCCAGGCCAGGAATATGGCGCAGCTTATCGAGCGAGGCCACAGACTGATCGGAGCTGACGGCCGACAGCGCGGTGAGCATCTGGCCGAACAAGCCGTCCAGCACATTCATCATCCAAAGCAAAACCCAGATGGTTATAGCTAGGGGCAGCCACACCATTAAGCCGGTCAGGAGATATTTCTTAATTGGCACCGTGGAACCCCAAGTATTGAAAGTCTGAGGCTTGGCGCTCAAGCCGCAGGCGCTGCGCTGGTGGCGGGAGCGCTGGTAGCGGCTGGCGCAGGGCTGGCCGCAGGTGTGCTGGAAGCTGGAGCGTCGGTGCCGGCAGACGCACCGGTTTTGGCAGCGCCTGCGTCACCCTCAGTTTTGGTCGCCACGGCAGCGTCAGCCGAGGCTGGACCCTCTGTCTTGCCACCGCGAAAATCGGTGACGTACCAACCCGAACCCTTTAGCTGAAATCCGGCGGCGGTGACTTGTTTTTCAAAGGCGGGTTGACCGCAGCTAATGCAATCGCACAAAGGCGCGTCGGAAATTTTTTGCAGAACATCCTTGGCGAATCCGCAGGCGCTGCACTTGTAAGCGTAAATAGGCATAGCAAAAAGCCGTTGGCGGGCGGGTGGCAAAGCCTACGATTATAGTTTGCCTAGTGCCAGAAAACCCCTTTTGCCAGGGCCAGCGTCAAGAGCACACCCAAGATAAAACCACCCAAGCCAAACACCACAGCCTGCAAAAAACCGTGCGTGCGCTGTTGCTGGGCCAGCAAACGGGTCAATAAGTCGCGCTGAACCGCATCTTGCGGGCTATGTTGCAGGTACTGGTGCAAGAGCACCGGCAACTGCGGCAAGACTTTGGCGTAGAGCGGCGCCTGTTTTTTGACTTCGGCCCACAGCTTTTGCGGCCCCACCTGATCGCCCATCCATTTTTCCAAAAACGGTTTGGCCGTTGCCCACAGGTCCAGGTCTGGGTCGAGCTGGCGTCCCAGGCCTTCGATATTGAGCAGGGTTTTTTGCAGCAAAACCAGTTGCGGTTGGATTTCTACATGAAAGCGGCGCGAGGTCTGAAAGAGTCGCATCAAAACCATACCCAGGGAAATTTCCTTCAAAGGCCGGTCGAAGTAGGGCTCGCACACCGCGCGTATCGCCGCCTCCAGCTCATCGACCCGGGTCGCAGCCGGCACCCAGCCTGACTCAATATGCAGTTGCGCCACACGCTTGTAATCGCGCCGGAAAAAAGCTGCAAAATTTTGCGCTAAGTATTCCTTGTCTACTTCGGTCAACGAACCCACGATGCCAAAGTCCAGGGAAATATAGCGCCCCAGCGTGGCCGGCTCCACGCTGACCTGGATGTTGCCCGGATGCATATCGGCGTGGAAAAAGCCGTCGCGAAAGACCTGGGTGAAAAACAGCGTCACCCCGTCGCGGGCCAGCTTGGGGATGTCTACGCCCGCAGCGCGCAAAGCGTCTACCTGGCTGATGGGCAGGCCGTTCATGCGCTCCATCACCAGCACGTCGGTGGTACACAAGTCCCAGTACATCTCAGGAATCAACACCAGCCCCAGGCCTTGCATATTGCGACGCAGCTGGGCGGCGCTGGAAGCCTCACGTATCAGGTCCAACTCGTCGTGCAGGTATTTGTCAAACTCGGCAACCACTTCGCGCGGCTTGAGACGCCGTCCGTCTTCGGACCAGCGCTCGATGAAATTGGCCATCCAGCGCATAAGCGCAATGTCTTGGTCCATCGCCGCCAACATGCCCGGGCGTAAAACCTTGATAGCCACCTCGCGTTCGCCACCCTCACGCGTGCGCATGACACCAAAATGCACTTGCGCAATCGATGCGCTGGCCACGGGCTTACGCTCGAAGGAGACAAAAAGTTCGGCAATCGGCTTGCCCAGCGACTTCTCAATGGCCGCCACCGCGATATCCGAATCAAAAGGCGGCACGCGGTCTTGCAGCTTGGCTAACTCGTCGGCGATATCGACGGGCAATAGGTCGCGACGGGTGGAAATGACTTGGCCTAGCTTGACAAAAATGGGACCTAAATGCTCCAAGGCCATCCGCAGGCGCGCGCCACGCGATGCCTGAAAACGGCGCCCAAAACGCAGTCCTCTGGCCAACCAACGCGCCCAACGCTTGGCGCCCATGCTCTCAAACAAAATAGCATCCAGCCCAAAGCGCAAGACCACATAGGCGATGAACAAGCCCCGCGTGATGCGCGTCATGCAGCGCTTTCAGCCGTGGATGCGCCAGGGCGCCGTACGCTGCCTGCAAACTGGCGCAAGGCACGCACCATGCTCTGCATGCCATCGACCAGCATATGGGCTGCCACATCACCCAGAATGCGCGCCAAATCGGCCTCTATGTCCCAGCGAACATGGTCGATCAGCCAATTAATGTCTGCGGCCAGTTGCACATCGCCTTGCACCTGGACATCGGGCTTGCCGCCATCGAGCAAAGGCTGCAACACCTGCCAGGGGTTGGTCGCCGTCAAGGTCAGCTGCAAATCCACCGCGTCGCCGTCCGCGCCCAGCGGCACATGCTCGAACAGGCCTGCCGGGCTGATGCGCAGCTGCAAATGCCATTGCAGCCATTGCACCTTGAGTACGCGCCCCTTTTGCTGCACCAGGCGCGCCATGGCCTGGGGTTCTTGCATCAGCACATGGTTGAGCAGCAAGACCACGCGCCTTTGTAGTTCGTCAATCGCCCACTCGGGTGGGGTCAAAGCGGTGGGGCCATTGGCAAAAACGTTTTGCGCAAAAGAAAAAGGGGACTGTGTTGCCATAGTCCCCGATTATTCCCGATGTAACGCTAGCGACGCCCTTTGCGGGCTATCGCTGGGCTTGCCTATTGCAAAGCCTGCACCCCGGCTACCAGCCAGCCACCGCCGGATTTGGGTTTGGTCATGTTCCAAACCTCGCGGAAAGGGCTGGGGCTGGCGCCCGGCTCTTCTCGGATCATGCCGGTGAACTCCACGCTGGCCATGTACTCATCGGCGAGCTCTTCGATGCCCAACAAATGCGCGTCGATGGACAGCACTTCGGTCTGGTTGGGCTTGGCACCCGTATGCGCCTCGCGTTCGGAGAGCTGGGTGCGGATTTCGGTCAGCATGCTATCGGTCATCATGGCGCGCAGGCTACTGATGTCGGCCTTGTCCCAGGCTGATTGCAAAGTGATGAAATTAGCCTTGGCCGCGCTTATAAAGCCTTCGGTGTCAAAGCCAGCGGGCACGCCCCAGGCCTGCGAGCCTGCCAGCGCTGAGCCGATCATCGAGCCACCCGCAGGTGCACTTGCTTGGAATTGCGTGCCTTGGGGCTCGCGCTCCCAGGGACGGGCCGAGGCGTCATTGCCTACGTTCTCGGGCCGGTAAGCCGTGCGCTGCTGGGTGTTCATCGAGTCACCAGCATAGGCAAGTCCATCGCCCTGCGGGCGGCGGTTCCGCATCAAAAACCGAAATACCATGAAGGCCAACATCAGTGCTCCGACGATGAGCAGCATCTGGCCCATGCCTTCGCCAAGGCCCATGGAATGTGCCAGCCAAGCCAGTCCTAGACCTGCTGCCAGACCGCCGAGCATCGCCCCCCAAGGGCGGCTGGGTGCGGCAGCGCCCGGTTTGGCAGCGGCGTTGCCCACGCCCTGCGCTGGTGCGTTGGGGGCACTGTCGCGCTGGGTCACGTTACTTGATTGGCGCCCCATCGATTTGCCGCCGGCCAGGCGCCCGGCCTCGGCCTGCAAGCTGAACAATAAAACAAAAGCCGCTATCAAAGCAGTCAACCATTTCATATCGAATCCTTCAAAACAAGAAAATACCGCACATCAAGGCTGTTAAGTGCGGCCTGCAACGCGCTTTGCAAGCACAGCAGGCGAATTAGCACTTCGTCAGCACTTGATACCCACATGCAACGCCGCTATGCCACCAGTCAGGTTGTGGTAGTCCACATGGCCGAAACCACCGGTGTGCATCATGGCCTTGAGTTCGTCCTGGCCCGGATGCATGCGGATGGACTCGGCCAGGTAGCGGTAGCTAGCGTCATCACCGGCCACGAGCTTACCTAAGACGGGTAAAACCTTAAACGAATACCAGTCATAGGCCTTTTCCAGGGGCGGGGCTATCTTGGAGAACTCCAGCACCAGCAGCTTGCCGCCAGGGCGCAGCACGCGGCACATCTCAGCCAGCGCGAGGTCTTTATGCGTCATATTGCGCAGACCAAAGGCGACGCTGACCAAATCGAAATAGCCATCGGCAAAGGGCAGATGCTCGGCGTCGCAGACCACGGTAGGCAGTACAACCCCTGCATCAAGCAGGCGGTTGCGACCGGTGCTGAGCATGGCGTGGTTGATGTCGGTATGCACCACCTCACCGCGCTTACCCACTTTGCCAGCAAAGGCCAGCGCCAGGTCGCCGGTGCCGCCCGCGATGTCCAGCGCTTTGTCGCCTTCCTGCAAGTTGGCCACCAGCACGGTGTAGGCTTTCCAGGCGCGGTGCAGTCCGCCGGACATCAAGTCGTTCATGACGTCGTATTTGGAAGCCACCGAATCAAAAACGCCGCGCACCCGACGCGCTTTTTCTGCCTCGTCCACCGACTGAAATCCAAAATGCGTGGTGCTCATAGTGCTCTCCCCTGTTCAATGGCTGGCGCAGCCATGGCCAGCGGCTATCGGCATGGGGGCATCGCGCTCACGACCCGCCTCGGTTAAGCGTTTTTCGTAATCTCGCCAGAGGCGCTCTTGCTCAGCGCCCAGAAAATACAAATAGTCCCAGGAAAAAATACCGGTGTCGTGGCCATCTGAAAAACGCGGTTGCACCGCATAGTTACCTACCGGATCGAGCGCTTCCAACTCCACCAGGCGCTTACCGGTTTGCAGCACTTCCTGCCCCGGTCCATGGCCCTGCACTTCGGCCGATGGCGAGTAAATCCGCATCAATTCAAACGGAATGCGAAAGTCGGCGCCGTCCGAAAAACTGATTTGCAATACGCGCGACTGGCTGTGTACCGTCAGGTCTTGGGGGGTAGGGGAATGTTTGCTCAGGCCGGCCATAGCGTATTGATTCGGGTGGTGGGTTGTCAGGTCCGGAATAAGCCCGGCGTATCCACGACTGTAACTGCCTAGGAGGCTTTCGCGTTTGGAGCGTCAATAGTGAAAAGCGGCCACAAGTCTGACAGGCTCCTAGACCAGCACCCGTTCTATGCCCCCGGCATTGGCCTTTTGCACATAGGCGGGCAACCATTGCTCGCCCAGGATGAGGCGCGCCATCTCAACCACGATGTAGTCCGCCTCCAGCAAACCGTTGTTCAGGTCATTGCCATAGCGGCTCAGACCTTGTAGGCAACTGGGGCAGCTGGTGAGGATTTTGGTCGGCCCACCTGCAGCCAGGCCTTGCCCGGCTTTGAGCGCTGCCAGATCGTCCGCGCCTTGGCGTAACTGCTCTTCTTTACGAAAGCGTATTTGCGTGGATATGTCGGGCCGGGTAACCCCCAAAGTGCCGGACTCGCCGCAGCAGCGTTCGCTTTTAAGCACGGTATCGCCGACCAAGGCCTTGACGGTTTTCATGGGCTCTTGCAACTTCATGGGGCTGTGGCAGGGGTCGTGGTACAGATAGCCACCAGCATTAGAGGCCGAGCCATCGGCTGCCATCGCGGACCCTAAGGTAATGCCCCTCTCCAACAAGTATTCATGAATGTCGATGATGCGGCAGCCGGGGAATATTTTGTCGAACTCATAGCCTTGCAACTGGTCGTAGCAGGTGCCACAACTGACCACCACGGTTTTGATGTCCAGGTAGTTCAGGGTGTTGGCAACGCGGTGAAACAGCACCCGGTTGTCGGTGATGATTTTTTCCGCCTTGTCCGCCTGCCCGCTGCCGCGCTGCGGGTAGCCACAGCACAAATAGCCCGGCGGCAACACGGTTTGCACACCCGCGTGCCACAGCATGGCTTGCGTGGCCAGGCCCACTTGGCTAAATAAGCGCTCGGACCCGCAGCCGGGGAAGTAAAACACCGCTTCGGTCTCGGCGGTGGTGGCCTGCGGGTCGCGGATGATGGGCACGTAGTCGGCGTCTTCAATGTCCAGCAAAGCGCGCGCAGTGCGCTTAGGCAGGCCGCCGGGCATTTTTTTATTGATGAAGTGAATTACTTGCTCTTTGATGGGCGCGACGCCCACGGTGGAAGGCGGCTTCGCGGTTTGGCGCTTGGCCAACACGCGCAGCACATCGTTGGCCAAGCGCTGCGCTTTAAAGCCCACGCCTACCATCATGCTGCGCATGAACTTGATGGTTTGCGGATTGGTGGCGTTAAGAAACAGCATGGCCAGCGCATTGCCCGGTCTGAAACTCTTTTGCCCCATCTTGCGCAGCAAATTGCGCATCTGCATGGTCACGTCGCCAAAATCAATTTTGACGGGACAAGGGCTTTCGCACTGGTGGCATACGGTGCAATGGTCTGCCACGTCTTCAAACTCCTGCCAGTGTTTGATGGAGACACCCCGGCGGGTTTGCTCTTCGTATAAAAAGGCTTCCACCAAGAGCGAGGTAGCCAAAATTTTGTTGCGCGGGCTGTAGAGCAAGTTGGCGCGCGGCACATGCGTGGCGCACACCGGTTTGCATTTGCCGCAGCGCAAGCAGTCTTTGATCGAATCAGCGATCGCGCCGATATCGCTTTGCTGCATGATGAGCGATTCATGTCCCATCAAACCAAACGAGGGCGTGTAGGCGTGGCTTAAGTCCGACACGTGGCTATGCACACCATTCAAGCCCTGGCGCAGCAGCTTGCCTTTGTTAAAGCGCCCGTCGGGGTCTATCCGCGCTTTGTAGTCCGCAAAAGGCTGCAACTCGGCGTCGGTCAAAAACTCCAGTTTGGTAATGCCGATGCCGTGCTCGCCCGATATCACACCATCCAAAGACCGCGCTAGCGCCATGATGCGTTTGACCGCCTGGTGCGCCGCTTGCAGCATGGCGTAGTCGTCACTGTTCACCGGGATGTTGGTGTGCACATTGCCGTCACCGGCATGCATATGCAGCGCCACCCATACGCGGCCTTTGAGCACGCGTTTATGAATCGCCACACACTCTTTGACAATGGCCGCAAACGCCGAGCCCGTAAACAAGCTGTGCAGCGGCGCCATCAACTGCGTCTTCCAACTGGCGCGCAAACGGTGGTCTTGCAATTGCGGGAACAGCGCATCTACATCAGCCAGCCAGCCCTGCCATTGCGCGCGTACGTTGGCGATCAAGTCCTGCGCTTGCGCGACGCGGTCTTCCAGCAACTCAGAGGACGATATGCCGCTGGCGTCGTCACCCTTGCCCAAAGGCAGATCGTTGCGCGCAAAAAACCCGCGCAAGGCATCGCACAAGGCCAGCTTGTTGCGCAATGACAATTCGATATTGATGCGCTCGATGCCGTCGGTGTACTCGCCCATGCGCTCCAGCGGAATCACCACGTCTTCATTGATTTTGAAGGCATTGGTATGGCGGCTGATAGCGGCAGTGCGTTTGCGATCGAGCCAAAACTTGCGCCGCGCCTCCGGGCTGATGGCCACAAAGCCTTCACCATTGCGCGCATTGGCCAGGCGCACTACTTCCGACGTGGCGCGCGCCACCGCATCGGGATCGTCCCCGGCAATATCGCCCACCAGTACCATCTTGGGCAGGCCCGAACTGCCGCCTAACTCGGCCGCGCGCTTGCTCTTGGTGGCATAGCCCACGGCCTTGAGGTAGCGGTCGTCCATATGTTCCAAACCGGCCAGCAGCACACCGCTGCGCTTTTGCTCGGCGAACATAAAGTCTTTGATGTCCACGATGCTGGGCACCGCGTCTCTCGCGTTACCAAAAAACTCCAGGCACACGGTGCGTGTGTGCGCCGGCATGCGGTGCAGCACCCAGCAGGCGCTGGTAATCAGGCCGTCGCAGCCTTCTTTCTGGATACCGGGCAAACCGCTTAAAAATTTATCCGTTACGTCTTTGCCCAGACCGGCTTTGCGAAACGCCGGGCCGGGGATCGTCAGCGTTTCGCTGCGCAACAAGGTTTTTCCATCGGCTTTGAAATACTGCAGTTCAAACACCGCCTGCGCTGCGTCATGGATCTTGCCCATGTTGTGATGGAGGCGCGTCACCTCCAGCCATTGCGCATCCGGCGTCACCATGCGCCAGCTGGCCAGGTTGTCCAAGGCTGTACCCCAAAGCACGGCTTTTTTACCCCCTGCGTTCATGGCGATATTGCCGCCAATGCAGGATGCCTCGGCAGACGTTGGGTCCACGGCAAACACAAAACCTGCGCGCTCGGCCGCATCGGCTACGCGCTGCGTGACCACACCGGCCTCGGTCCAGATAGTGGCCACTTCGTGGTCCATGCCGGGCAAAGTACGCATTTGCACCGGGCCCAGGGTTTCGAGCTTTTCGGTGTTGATGACCACGCTCTTCCAGGTCAGCGGCACCGCGCCGCCGGTGTAGCCGGTGCCGCCGCCGCGGGGAATGATGGTCAGGTTTAGGTCGATACAGCCTTTGACCAAGCGCGCCATTTCCTCTTCACTGTCGGGCGTGAGCACCACAAAGGGGTATTCCACGCGCCAGTCGGTAGCGTCGGTGACATGCGACACCCGGCTCAGGCCGTCAAACTTGATGTTGTCCCGCGCGGTCAAGCGCCCCAGCACCCGCTGCGTCTTGCGGCGCAAAGCGGCCACTTCCACAAAAGCGGCGTCAAAGGCGTCTACCGCGGCCTGGGCCGCGTCCAGCAAGGTGCCGACCAAGGCGTCGCGCCCGCCGGCGCCCTGTGGCGCCCGTCGCTTATGAATTTCGCCCAAGCGGTGGCGCAGCGCATCGACCAACATGCGGCGGCGTTTGGGGTTGTCCAGCAAATCGTCTTGTAAATAGGGGTTGCGCTGCACTACCCAGATATCGCCCAGCACCTCGTACAACATGCGCGCCGAGCGCCCGGTGTTGCGCTCCTCGCGCAGCAGCAACAAAGTGTCCCAGGCCACAGCGCCCAGCAAGCGGATGACGATTTCGCGGTCGGAAAAAGAGGTGTAGTTGTACGGAATCTCGCGGATGCGCTCGGCGTGCGGCGGAGCCGCTGCGGGCAGCAGATACGACAAGGAAGTGGGGGCGTTCATCAGGAATGGGGGTGGCTTGGCCTACGCCTTGGAAAGGGTACGGGCCGAAAGTGATTTTCCATATTACCGCAGTGCAGCATAGACGCATCGGCCCAAACGCAATCGCCCTGCACTGTGCGCCAGTTACAGTGCCGCTTATGACAATTCAAAGTGCATTAGCCGCTTGGCCCTACCCGCGCTGGATAGCGCACAGAGGCGCGGGTACCCTAGCACCAGAAAACACCCTGGCCGCCTTTCGATTGGGCGCTAGTTGTGGTTACCGCATGTTTGAATGCGACGTCAAACTTAGCCGCGACGGCGTGCCTTTTTTGCTGCACGACGATACCTTGACCCGCACCGCACACCCTATAACCCCTTGGCGCAGCCCGGACCCGCAAGCCAGCGCAGTGGCCGGCGACTACCCCTGGCACACCTTGGCGCAATACGACGCAGGCGGCTGGCATAGCAGCACCTACGCCGGCGAGCCGCTGCCCACGCTGGCGCAAATCGCCCGCTTTTGCATCCGCAATGGCTACTTCCTCAATATCGAGATCAAACCGACGACAGGCACCGAGCGCCAAACCGGCGAAGTAGTCGCGCAACATGCGGCGCGGCTGTGGAAGGGCGTAGCGGTGCCGCCCTTGCTAACATCGTTTGAGGTCGCCGCACTCGAAGGCGCCATGGCGAGCCAGCCGGAGCTGCCGCGCGGCTTACTCATCCATGCGCTGGAAGACCAAAGCTGGGCGCAGTGGCTGGGCCACGCGAGCCGACTGCAATGCCAGGCCATCGTCTGTAACTATGCGCTTTGGGACAAGGATTGCGTCGCTCTGGCAAAAGCCGCAGGTTTTCGCTTGCTGAGCTACACCGTCAATGACGATGCTGCGGCAGCGCAATTACAGACTTGGGGCACCGACGGCATCATCACCGACCGGGTAGACCACTTTCCACCATCTGCCTAGCAGCGGGGATAGTGCAGCGCTGGCGCCCCGCCTATGGTCAAGGCGCTGACAAAGTAGCGGGATTTAGCACTTTCCAACATACGGTGGTCCGCCCCGAGCCGTGCGGGCGGCGCCGCGGGTCGGCGTAAGTCTCAATTTCCACAAAACCCGCAGCGCGCATCATGCCCGCCGAGGCCAGGTTTTCCTCATGGCGGTCGATAAACACCACATCTGCACCGAGTTTGCCCAGTTCGGCCAAGGCTTCGCGCAGCAGGCGTGTGCCCAAACCTTGGCCCACCCTATCGCGCCGCACCACAGCTTCACTGACATAGCCCTGCGGCGTACCACGCGCTTGCGGGGGCAGGTAGTGGTCAAAGTCGGTGCTAAGGCCAAAAGTCACGGCGGCTATCAATTGACCTTGCTCCAGCACCAGCACCCCATAGGCGCGGCCTTGGCCTATGTCGTCCAAATGCTCCCGGATGCCATCTTCTGGCAGGTAGTTCCACATATTGGCGCCGTGGTCAAAGATTAGAGATTGCAGCGCGGGCAGGTGGTGCGCACCCGCCGCAGTGACGGCAGCCCGGGAGTCGGGTCGAATACTCACGCGCCCGCCGACCGCATGAACGCAAGTTGGCTGATCGCGCAGGCCAGCAGCATGGCTGCGTAACTGCCCATCTTGCCGTCGTTGCCGAAAAACCAGAGGCCGCCAGCCAAGGCGCAGCTGCCCACCAGGGAATTGAGGATGCCCAGCCCCAGCCGAGACCCCGGCTGGACCCGGATACCCAGGACCACCGGCGCCATCAAAGCGAGAAAAAAGCCGACAAACACCGCGGGTGCCACAAAGTTAAGCAGGTGGTTAGCAAAGTCGAGCGGGCCCATCAAATCTTTCGTAGTAGCATCAAATTTTATAATCCCGCGTATTTATGGCAGTCTGGGCACTCGGCATCAACCACAACACCGCTCCGCTGGACCTGCGCGGAAGGTTTGCCTTTGCCATCGACAAGATCGAGCCGCACCTCTTGGGTCTGCGCCAATCCATGCCCAGCGCCCCCGAAGCAGCCATTGTCTCCACCTGCAACCGCACCGAGATTTACTGCGCCGGAGACCAGACGCACTTGGAGCACACCCTGGACTGGCTGGCCCAATCGGGCGGCGTTTCCACCCACACCCTGCGCTCGCACACCTACAGCCTGAACGACCAGGAAGCCGCGCGCCACGCCTTTCGGGTGGCCAGCGGACTGGACTCTATGGTGCTGGGCGAACCGCAAATCCTGGGGCAGCTCAAAGACGCGGTGCGCGCGGCCGAGTCCGCCGGGGCTCTGGGTAGCACTTTGTCGCAAATGTTTCAGCGCTCATTTGCGGTGGCCAAAGAGGTACGTAGCTCCACCGAAATCGGCGCTCACTCCATCAGCATGGCCGCCGCCGCCGTGCGCCTAGCCGGGCAGTTGTTTGAGGACATGGGCCAGGTCAAGGTTTTGTTTGTGGGCGCGGGCGAGATGATTGAGCTGTGCAGCACGCACTTTGCCGCCAAAACCCCCAAGTCCATAACCATCGCCAACCGTACCCTAGAGCGCGGCGAGCAACTGGCCGAGCGCTTTGGCGCCGAAGTGATGCGCCTGTCAGACCTGCCCGACCGGCTCGCCGAGTTCGACGCCGTGATCAGCTGCACCGCCAGCACCCTGCCCATCATCGGTCTGGGTGCGGTGGAGCGGGCCCTGAAAAAACGCAAACGCCGCCCCATGTTCATGGTGGACCTGGCGGTGCCGCGTGACATCGAGCCCGAGGTGAAAAAACTGGGCGATGTGTATCTCTATACGGTGGACGACCTGGCGGGCGTGGTGCAAACCGGCCAGGCCAACCGCCAGGCTGCCGTGGCCCAGGCCGAGGCGATTGTCGATGCCGGGGTGCAAAGCTTTATGCACTGGTTAGACCAGCGCCACACGGTGCCCTTGATTCAGCAACTCAATGCCCAGGCCGACGCCTGGCGCGCACACGAATTGGCGCGCGCGCGCAAAGCGCTGGCCAAAGGCGAGGATGTGGAGGCGGTGCTGGAAGCCTTGTCCAAAGGTTTGACGCAAAAAATGCTGCACGGTGCCTTCGCCGAGCTGCATGGCGCCGACACCGTGGCGCGCGAACGCGCCAGCCACGCCATAGAGCACTTCTTTTTGCGCAAAGAGCGTTAGCGACGCTACGCGCTCGCGCAGCGCCAGCCGCCGCGCTGCATGCCGCCCACCGGCTGGCACACCGGCCCTTCCCCGCCACACCGGGCCTCTTTGAGTCTCTTTTTGTATTTCGCCATGAAACCGTTTTTACGCCAACAACTTGCACGCTACACCGACCGCCTGGGCGAGCTGGAATTTTTGCTTTCGCGCGAAGACATCATGAAAGACATGACGCAGTTTTTGGCGCTCTCGCGCGAGCATACCGAGGTGGGTGCGGTAGCCAGCCGCTGGGCGCGTTACCAAGAGCGGGAGGCGGATATGTCCACCGCCACCGAAATGCTCGATAGCGCAGGCACCGATGCGGACATGGCAGCCATGGCGCAAGAAGAACTGGACAGCGGCAGCGCCGAGTTGACCCAACTCGAGGCAGAACTGACGCGCATGCTGCTGCCCAAAGACCCGGACGATGCACGCAATGCTTTTGTAGAAATCCGCGCCGGTACGGGGGGCGACGAATCCACGCTATTTGCTGGCGACCTAGCGCGCATGTACACCCGCTACTGCGACAGCCTGGGCTGGAAAACCGAAATCATGAGCGAATCGGCCAGCGAGCTGGGCGGCTACAAAGAAGTGGTGCTGCGCGTGGAAGGCCACAACGTGTATGGCGCGCTAAAGTTTGAATCCGGCGGCCACCGCGTGCAGCGCGTACCCGTCACCGAAACCCAGGGCCGCATCCACACCAGCGCCTGCACGGTAGCCGTGCTGGCCGAGCCGGACGAGGCCGAAGCCATCAAGATCAATCCGGCGGACTTGCGCATTGACACCTTTCGCGCCAGCGGCGCCGGCGGCCAGCACATCAACAAAACCGATTCGGCGGTGCGCATTACCCACTTGCCCACCGGCATCGTCGCCGAATGCCAGGACGGGCGCAGCCAGCACAGCAACAAAGCGCAAGCACTGCGCGTGCTGACCGCGCGCATTCAAGAAAAAGACCGCTCCGAGCGCGCCGCCAAAGACGCGGCCGAGCGCAAAAGCCTGGTCGGCACCGGCGACCGCAGTGACCGCATCCGCACCTACAACTTCCCCCAAGGCCGCCTGACCGACCACCGCATCAACCTGACGCTGTACAAGCTGCTCACCATCATGGAAGGCGACTTAGGCGATGTGGTCGAAGCGCTGCAAGCTTTTGAGGCCGCGCAGCAAATGGCGGATTTGGAGTTGGGCAAGGTCTGAGGCGACAGGCATGGACGTAGCGCACACCGTCGGCCAGGCCTTGCACAGCGCCATCGCGCAAGGTGTCGTGCGCTTGGAGGCGCAGCTTTTATTGCTGCATGTGATGGGGCGTAATGCTGATGAACGCGCTTGGCTGTTGGCGCATGATGACACAAGGCTTTCTAGCGCGGAGCAACAGCACTGGCGGGAGGCGCTGGCGCGCCGCGTGGGTGGCGAGCCCCTGCCCTATATCACCGGCTGGACATCGTTTTACGGCTTGGACTTACAAGTCGATGCCCGAGTGCTGTGCCCACGCGCTGATACCGAAACCCTGGTGGATTGGGCCCTAGAGCTCTTGCCAGTCGCCGCCCGCGCTACCGACCTGGGCACAGGCAGCGGCGCCATCGCTTTAGCCTTAAAGCAGCAGCGCCCTGACGTACACATGCATGCGCGTGATATCAGCGTCGATGCCTTGGCCGTGGCGCAAACGAATGCGCAGCGCTTGGGTTTGGAGATCGCGTTTTCGCAAGGGTCTTGGTTGCAAGGCACAACAGAAACTTTCGATGCCATCGTCTCCAACCCGCCTTATATCGCCAACGCCGATCCGCACCTTGCCGCTTTGCGCCACGAGCCCCTGCAAGCCCTAAGCAGTGGCGCCCAGGGTTTGGACGACTTGCGCGCCATCATCGCGCAAGCACCTGCGCGCCTGAAGCCTGGTGGCTGGCTGCTGCTAGAACATGGCTACGACCAGGCTGCAGCAGTGCGGCAGTTGTTACAGGTAAACGGCTTCGTCGATGTTCAGTCGCGCCAGGATTTGGCGGGCATTGAACGCTGCAGCGGCGGGCGGTGGCTTGACCCCTAGGGACGGTCTGCAAAAGGCCGTCATCGCGAGGAGCGAAGCGATGCGGCGATCCGTAAGTGCCTGATTGGCAAGCGAAAATGGATTGCTTCGCTGCGCTCGCAATGAGGGGTTTGGACTTATGCAGACCTTCCTTAGCGGATATTGCACATTTTCAAACCAAAACCGCATCCTTCGCCGTTTTTGCCGCCACCTTGGGCACCAGCCCTAGTCGGTTAACGCCGCTGACCAATGCCTTGATGGAAGCGGTCAGGATGTTGTGGTCCAGCCCCACACCAAAGCGGTCCGGCGCATCCGTGGCATCCGAACTTAGCTCCATAAAAGCACAGGCCTGGGCATCGCCGCCCTGGGCACTGCTTTTGGTGGAGCGCTCTTCAAAGCTGCGCACTTGCACGTCAACGCCAATGCTTTGCAAGGCCTGCACCGCCGCGTCGATAGGGCCGTTGCCATAGCCTTGCAGCGTGTGGCGCGCGCCTGCCACTTCCACCGTCAGGCGTATGCCCTGGCCGCTGGCGTCATGCGGGTGATCGGTCAATTGGTAGCCCACATAGCCCACTGGCTCAGTAGGCGCGACATAGGTTTCGGCAAACAAGTTCCAAATGTCTTGCGCACTCATCTCGCCACCGTGGGTGTCGGTGTAAGCCTGCACTTCGCCCGAAAACTCCACTTGCAAGCGGCGCGGCATGACGATGCCGTATTCGGCCTCCATCAAATAGGCCACGCCGCCCTTGCCGGACTGGCTGTTGACGCGGATGATGGAGTCATAGGTGCGGCCCACATCGGCCGGATCGATGGGCAAATAAGGCACGCTCCACAGGCCGTTTTTGTCCAACGCGGAAAAACCTTTTTTAATCGCGTCCTGGTGCGAGCCACTAAAGGCGGTGAACACCAAATCACCCACATACGGGTGGCGCGGGTGAATGGGCAATTGGTTGCAATGCTCCACGGTGCGGGCTACGGCGTTGATATCCGAAAAGTCCAAGCCCGGGTTCACGCCCTGGGTGTAGAGATTGAGCGCCAAGGTGACGATGTCTACATTGCCCGTGCGCTCGCCGTTGCCAAACAAGCAGCCTTCCACACGGTCGGCGCCAGCCATCAAGCCCAGCTCGGCGGCGGCGACTGCCGTGCCACGGTCGTTGTGCGGATGCAGGCTGATAAGGACGCTGTCGCGGCGGGCCACGTTGCGGTGCATCCACTCGATCTGGTCGGCATAAATATTGGGCGTGGACACTTCCACGGTCGCAGGCAAATTGAGGATGACTTTGTTGTCCGGCGTGGCGCCCCAAACTTCGGTGACTGCATCGCACACTTCTTTGGCAAATTCCAATTCCGTAGAGGTGAACAGCTCGGGGCTGTATTGCAGCACCCACTCAGTTTGCGGATGCGCTAGGGCCAGCTCTTTGATGAGCGTCACCGACTCCACAGCCAATTGCACCACCTCGGCCTTGCTCATGTTAAAGACCACATCGCGAAACAAGGGAGCGGTCGCGTTATAGACGTGCAAGATGACGCGCCGCGCGCCCACCACCGACTCGAAAGTGCGGCGAATCAGGTGCTCACGCGCCTGGGTCAGCACCTCGATGGTCACGTCTTCGGGCACCAATTTGTCGTCAACCAGTTTGCGCACAAAGTCAAAGTCGGTCTGCGAGGCGCTGGGAAAGCCAACCTCGATTTCTTTGAATCCCACCTCGCACACGGTGCGGAACATCCGCAGCTTGCGCTCTAGGTTCATGGGCTCGAATAGCGACTGGTTGCCATCGCGCAAATCGGTGCTCATCCAAATCGGCGGCTGGGTAATGGTGCGGCCCGGCCACTGGCGGTCGGGAAGGTCGATAGCGGGAAAAGCGCAGTACTTGGTAGCGGGTTGCGAGAGCATGGTTTCCTTGGGACAACAAAAAGCCGTGTGACGGCGAAATCAGAGGCTCTATGGTATCCCGAGCGGGCGCGCAGGAGATTGCTAATTTTGCTCTATATTTCTATTTATTAGATTTATTTGCCAATAAATTCTATTTATTGGCCATTAAATACCAAGAATTAGGAATACACACAATCAATGGTGATGTCCATGCGCCCCGTGCACATGGCGGTGGGCGATTTCTTCTTCCGAGGCGGTGCGCACTTCCAAGACGTGCGCACTAAAGCGCAGGGCCTGGCCGGCCAGGGGGTGGTTGGCGTCCAGGATGACTTTGTCGCCCTTGATTTTGACGACGGTAAAGGCGCGTGCCTGGCCATTGGCATCGCGGCCTTCCAGTTGGCCGCCTACTTTGACACCGGGCGGAAACTGGGTTTTGGGGATGGTTTGCAGCAGCGATTCGTCGCGCTCGCCAAAGGCATCCGCCACCGACAAATCCAGAGTCACGCGGTAACCCGCCTCCTGGCCCAGCAGCGCTTCTTCCACTTTGGGGAAGATATTGCCGTAGCCGCCATGCAGGTAGGCGATGGGCTCTTTGCTTTGCTCAAGGACTTTGCCTCGCGGGGTAGCGACTTGGTAATGGAGGGTGACGGCGCAGTCTTGGCTGATTTTCATGGGGGTAAAAAGTATTTTGAAGGGCTAAAGCAGTCCCCATTATCGGAAAAACCCTGCGCCCTGCCCCGCTGCGGCGCAGCCGCGCGACCGGCCACACGCAAAAGTGAAATAATCAGGCCTAACTTGCAACTTTTGCCACAAAGGATTTTCCCCATGAGCGACTCCCAGCAACGCATTGACAGCCTGGTCAAGGGCAACGACGTAGTTCTGTTTATGAAGGGCAATGCCAATTTTCCGCAGTGCGGCTTTTCAGGCAAGGCCATCCAGATTCTGAAGGCCAGTGGCGTGGACACCAAGGCGCTGACCACCGTCAATGTGTTGGAAGATGAAGGTATCCGCCAGGGCATCAAGGAATACAGCAACTGGCCCACCATCCCGCAGCTCTACATCAAGGGCGAATTCATCGGCGGCTCGGACATCATGATGGAGATGTACGAATCAGGCGAGTTGCTGCAAGCCTTGGGCAATAGCTAAAACTCCCAGCCCCTGCGCGCCGCCAGCACGGCATCCGGATAGGGCCGT
>Ga0209358_10000313_pt1 | contig 43378 bp, 30 predicted proteins | sample LauGreFa1BDMLBSN_2_FD_187574 | JGI IMG/M metagenome (GOLD analysis project Ga0209358, IMG submission 187574) | Freshwater lake microbial communities from Lake Michigan, USA - Fa13.BD.MLB.SN (SPAdes) (version 2) | ecosystem: Environmental > Aquatic > Freshwater > Lake | place: Lake Michigan, USA... | reverse complement strand
CCTCGCAGGACACACGCACGCTGCGCGCGCATCACGCGCTGATGTTGCTGCCCTTTATCTGGCATCTGGCGCTCGCGCCAATGATTAACGACGTACGCTGGCAGCCCTGGGGTCTGCCGTTTGCGATGGTGTGGCAGATGGCGGGCATCCTGGTCACGAGCCTCATCATCGGCACCGTGTATCGGCTTGATCGCGAGCCCCGCCCCGACCGTCAACCGCCCAACGACGCACAGCCGTGACCGCCTCACCCCTGCTGATCGCCGGCAGCATCGTCGCCCTCACGGTGATCGCATCGCTGTGGTACGCCGCACGTCACCGCAGCGCAGCGGGGCTCAACCTCGACGAGTGGGCCGTCGGCGGACGCCGCTTTGGCACCTGGATCTTCTGGTTCGTCAACGCCGGTGAGATCTACACCACGTTTGCGCTGCTCGGTATCACAGGGTACGCCTGGGCGTTCGGCGCACCCGCGTACATCGCCTTCACATCGGTATCGCTCGCCTGCACGCTAGGCTACTGGCTGATGCCGCGTATCTGGCATGCGGGCCGCAGTGGCGGGCTACTGACCCAAGCGGACTATTTCGTCCAGCGCTATCAAGCTCGCTGGCTCGGCGCAGTGGTCGGCATCGCCGGAATCATCGCGCTCATCATGTATGTGCAAATCCAGCTCACCGCACTGTCCTTGGTGTTTAGGCTGACCTTGGGTTCGGCGCTGCCAGCGGCCTGGGCGAGCTCGCTGGCTGCGCTCTTGATGCTGCTGTTCGTCTACCTTGCCGGCCTGCGCTCGGCAGCGTTCGCGGCAGGCATCAAGGACGTATTGATGCTAGTGCTGGTCGTGATCCTGGGCGGCACGGTCGCGGCCAAGGTCGGTGCGGACTCGATGCTCGACGTGTTCCAGCGAGTTCAGCAACTGCATCCGAACATAGGGCACTTTCCGGGACTCGACGCCGCAGCGGGGCTCGACACGACCTGGTTCGTCACCGCGGCGCTCAACGTGGCGCTCGGCACCTGGATCTTCCCGCACATGTTCCAGCTGTGTTTCGCGGCGCGTGATGCAGACACCATCCGCCGTAACGCCATATGGCAGCCGCTCTATTCGCTCAGCTACTTCTTCATCATTCTGCTCGGCTTTGCCGCGCTGTTGGCGGGCACACAACCCGAAGGCGGCAACCTGAACGCGGTGCTGCTGCAGTTCGTCGCCGATCGCTACTCGCCGTGGCTCGTGGGTCTACTGGCCGGCACCGTCTGCCTGCTCGCCCTCGTTCCGGGGTCACTGCTGCTGCTCACCGCAGGGTCGATCTTCACTCGCAATGTGGTCGCGCCACTGCGTGAGGTGGGCGAAAGGCAGGCGGTGTGGATCGCGCGCACGGCCATGATCGTCTTCGCCGCCTGTGCGGTGCTGCTGACCCTGACCTCGAACGAGTCACTCGTAGCGGTGGGTCTTGCCGCCTACGGCGCCATCGGCATGCTCGCACCCGGGGTGTTCTTCGGATTTCTTTGGCCACGGACGCGCGCCGTGGCGATCGCGACCGGCATGGCCGCCGGCTACACCGCGCTGTGGTGGGCGCCAGCTCGCCAACTGCTATCGACCGCCCTGCCCGGCTGGGATAGTGGTTTAGCAGCCATGCTGGTCAACGCGCTTGTGGTCGCAGTCATCACCCTGGCAGCGCCGCGGCGCCCTGCCAGCTGATCGCGCCACCACGGCTTAGCGCGCCAACACAGCGGAGCGCACCAAAACACAGCGGAGCGCGGCCCGCGCTACCCGCTCAAGCCCGGTTGAGCGTGTATTTCATGATGCGACCATGCGGGCCGTCGCGATCCCGCTCGAGCGCATACACCTCGCCGGACGGTCCACGTCGCTGGGCACAGATGGCGTTGATGTCGCGTGCGTCCTCGCTCGATAGCATCAGCCCCCCGAGAGTTCGATGCTGCGGCAGATGCGCCGTGTTCGTGGCACCGACGATGGCGGCTGCGACCTCGGGCCGATCGAGCACCATGCGGGTCGCCACCGATGCGATGTCGACACCGTGCCTCAGCGCCACCCGCTGCAGCACTTCGAGCAATTGCTGAAAGAGCGGCCAGCCGCCGAACTCCTCGATGATCAGTCGGTACTTGATCAGCGAGCGATTCACGAGATCCGTGGGCGATGGACGGCCGAGCCAGGCATTGCTGAGAAATCCTCCAGCCACCGTGCCATAGCAGAGCAGGCCGATGCCGGTTGCGGCGCAGTACTCGGCCATCGCACCGCTCGGTCGTTCATCGAGCAGCGAGTACTGCACTTGGTGACTGACCACTGGCACCCCACCCTCGACGATGTGTCTCAAGTGCTCAAGGTCGAAGTTGGTCAAGCCGATATGTCCAATCTTGCCCGCGCGTTGCAGCCGCTCGAGCACGAGCGCGATCTCGACATGGCGCGGCACCGCGTAGTCCCACCAATGGAACTGCACGAGATCGAGCCTCTCGACACGGAGTCTTTGCAAAGACCGATCAATGATCGCCTCGACCTCAAGGGGTCCCACGATCGACAGCCGATCAAGATCGGGCACGAACTTGGTGTGGATCTGCACCTGCTGCGCGAGCGACGGGTACTGAGCCCGGAACTCACCGATCAGTTCTTCGACCCCGGTGTAGATGTCGGCGCAGTCGAACGTGGTGATGCCCGCCTCGACGAAGGCCGCCATGTCACGCAGCGCTTGCGCGCGATCGATGCTGCCGTGGCCTCCGGCCAGATGCCAGCCACCTTTGATGATGCGCGAAATCGAATATCCGGGGGCCAGTGTACTCGTCGGGATCATCGCTCCGGCCCTGCCGTCCCGGGCTTGGGAACCGCGGTCGTATCGGCGCGACGAAAGGTGCGTTTGCCGGTGCGCGTGATGCGCAGCCGCGTCGGGCAGTTGGGGTCGGGACAGGCGACCTCGGCATCGCTCGTCATCCAGTCATTCGCGTCCGTGACGCGCTGTTTGGCCGCCAGCAAAGGTAGCACCGCGGCGAGCGAGTAGATCGAGAAGCCCTGCCCCGTCGGCAGCGACAGCATCTCGCCCTGCAGGACGAAATGATCACCTGGCTTCGCCCCGCACCAGATCCGTGCGCCCTCGGGCGCAATGACCTCGACCTTCAGGTCGTACAGTTCGAACGACTCCGACATCGGTTACCTCCGCGTTAACTGCGGTGCAGTGTACGCAAAGGCAAACAAAAACCCGATTGCGCAGTGCGCAATCGGGTTCCTGTCGGCGGACCTTGACCGCCCGTCAGCCCCTACGGAGCGGAGCGTCAGGGACCGGAGGCTGCCTTGCCCCAAGCTTCGCAGAAGCGCTGCGTCGAGACGTCACCTCGGCCCGCGCTGCAGATCTCGGGCACGGAGACCTTCACCGGCTTGACGCTGCGCGACACCTCAGTGCCACGCGCATCGAAGACGATGTCAAACGCCGAGGCATCAACCTGACCGCGACTCAGGGCCGGACCCTGAGCACTGACGCCGAAGCTGTAGCCGCTGACGCTCACACCCGCGCCCGAGCAACTCAGCCCCGCAATCAGGTTGGCTTCGGCGCCGCCGCTCACGGCAGCCTCGGCCTGCCAGCCGCCCTGCAACGACAGGTCGCTGCCGGCCACCGCAATCTGGTAGCCGTCCTGCGCCGTCCACACCTGGTTGGCACAGACCGCCACCTGCGTCGTGGTCGGCAAGGCCGTACCCGCACCTTTGTTCGAGCGCCAGATCACCTCGGCCATCGAGCGCAGCTCGCGAGCCGAAATCAGCGCATCGCCCGAGTCACGGTACTCCAATCGCCACGGCTGCAGACCCGACGCGTCGGCTGGACCACCCAGCACCACATACCGACTGCCCGTGTTGGCATCGGTGGCACTGCCGAGCGCCATCATCGCCTTCGTCGTCGCCGACGCCACACCGGCTTCGCCATCACTGGCATCACCCGCGCCCGCTGAGTCACCACCCGAGACGCCGCTTCGGCCGATGAACAGCGACTGCGACGGTACGGTCACCGTTGGTGCGGTGCTTGGCGTCTTGGCGCTCTTGGAGTCCGCAGTCGGATCGATGGCCTTGGCTGTTACGACAGTGGTGTCAACCACCGACTCCAACGTGAACTTGGCCGACTCGGAGGTGTTGCACGTGAGCGTATAGCGATTGACGCCGTTCACCAACGGGGCGATCCATTCAGCACCGGTAGAGGCGCGAGGGCCTGCCCACGCACCGCCGGCGACGCAGTTGTATGCGCCCGGTTGATACCAAGACACCAAGACTCGACGCACACCGGCGGCTGACGGTCTAACTTCGCAGTCTGACGCCTGCCCGTCTTCCGGCGGCGCGAAACACAACGCCACACGGATACGGTTGTTGCTGCGATCAGCGAAGTAAAGGTTGCCGCGTCGGTCGATGGCCACCCCTTGCGGAGTGTTGATGGCCGCAGCGAAGGCCATTCCGCCATCACCGCCAAAACCGCGTTGACCGCCGATCGCTCGCGAAATCGCGCCGGCTGTCCCGTCTACGCGCATCACTCGATTGGTATTGGCTTCGGCAAAAAACACCGAGCCACCGCGATCCACCGCAAGACCCCAGATCTGGCCGAGTGGGGTTGCAGTCGCAGCACCGCTATCGCTGACGAGGCCGGCCACGCCATTACCGGCGATGCGGGTCACTATCCCGGTGGCCAAGTCAATGACTCGGATCGTGTTCGAAGCTTCATCAGTGAAGTACAGCTTGGTGCCGCGTGCCGCCAATTCGTGCGGCAAGAGGTACGCGGCAGTCGCCGGCCCACCATCACCGAGAGGTGGGGTAGCGGTCGCGTTTGACGACACCGGGCCAATACCCGCGATTGTGGAAATCGTCCCGGTCGGCGTGATGCGACGAATACGACCGGAGGCCGCGACGTAGACATTCCCGGCCGAATCCACCGCGAGGCCGAGAGGCGCCGCGAGTTGAGCGGCAGTGGCAGGACCACCATCACCGGCGAATCCCGAGGTGCCAGTGCCGGCGAACACCTCCACCGCCTTGCTGGCCTTGTTCCAGCGCATCACCCGATTGCCGCGCCACTCAACGTAGTACACATTGCCCGCTGCGTCGGTAGCGACATAAGCAGGCGCACGGGTACCGGCTATAGCCGCGTTGGATGCCCACGAGGGTCGAGTCTCATCGGCGAACACCGATTCGATAACACCCGAGGAGGCATCGACTCGCCGCAGTCGGCCGTTGACGCGATCGCCAATATAGAGGTTGTTATCTGCGTCAAACTCGATGCCCGTCGGCACACGCAACTTGGCCGTTACGGCCGCTGCGCCGTCGCCACCGAACGTGGCGAGATGGCCTCGCCCTGCGATGATAGTCAGGGTCCGCTTCTCGAGATCGAGCCGGCGAATAATACCCGCGTACGTGAAGCCGTTAGCCGGGGCGCCCGCAGAGAAGTCCTGCACCGTTTCGCCAACGATCACGGTCTTCCGATCGACCGGGTCGAGTGCGAGCGAGCCCGGCGCACCGATCGGCTGTCCGTCGGCCGCAGGCATCACGGGCACGAGCTTATTGGCTTCCAGCACGACGCCTTGCTGCGCCGTGGGCGAGCCCACTTGACCGGCCACCGTGGAGATCTTGCCGCTTGCGAGATCGACAGCGCGGATCTTCATGAACTGCGTGTCCGCCAGCAGCAGTTGACCTGACGGCGTAACCAGCATGGCGTTAATTGCGCCCAAGGTGGCCTCCGTCGCGAGCCCACCGTCGCCGCTCTGCCCCACGGAGCCGGTACCAGCGACGAGTTTCAAGTTGCCATCCGTCGGCCCGAAGCGATAGACCCTCTTCGACCCGTCGTCGAACACGTAAACCGAGCTTGAGCCATCGATGACGATTTGTAACGGCCGGAACCCGTTCGGTACACCGGTGAGCGCCGCGGTGCTGATGTTCTTTGACACCGGATCGACGATGCGGATTCGACCCGCGTTGTAGTCGGCGATGAACAGCTTTCCCGAACTGTCGAACGCAATATCCGCCGGCGCGTCGAGCGCGGCATTCACCGCCGGACCGCCATCACCGGACGATCCTGTGATCCCACCGGCATTTACGATCGTTGTGACGATGTTCGGCGCCACAGCGCTGATCCGCCGGATGCGGTTACCTTGGATGAAGTATCCCGCATCCTCGTCGAGCGGCCCCGCAATGAGTTTGCGTGCGTTGATGCCGGTTTGCAGGCCAGGCTTGTTATCGCCGTCGAAGTAAGGCTGTCCGTTACCGGCCAGTTTGAGCACGCGGGGAAACACGGCCGGACTTTGCGATCGTTCGACTTTCCTGATCTCCACGCCATCAGTGAAGAAGTAGCCATCGTCTGCAGCGACGATACCCGATACCGCAATGAATCCAAAACTGCTGATGGCAGCTTCGGTGGCCACACCGCCATCACCCGCCACACGCTCGGGCCCTGTTCCCGCAGCCGTCGCTACGACACCGGGAACCGGCGAGGCGGTGACATTGAAAAACCGCGTCTGCGTCGCCTGCGCGTCGATCCCAAAGCCCGACAGCGGCACGAACATCGGCACGCTGGCGCCGTTTACGAAAACGGCGACCGCGCCGCCCTTGGCTCCAGGAGCGTTGGGCTTGAAGACGACAGTGATCTGACAGCTTGCACCTGGGGCCAAGCTCCGATTGATGCAGTCGCTCGAAGACACGAACTCACCGGAACCCGCGGCGAGCACGTTGCCAAGGCTCACTGCTGCAGACCCCGGGTTCGTGACTTGCAGAGTTTGCGGCGCGCTCGCCACACCAACCACAGTACCCGGGAAATTCATCGCCGAGGTGCTGAACTTCAAGGCCGCCTCGACCCGAGACGGAGTGACGCGGCCGTCGTTCGAATAAACCTCCAGACGGCTCACCGTGGTACCGCTCGGCGTGGTGCACTGCAGCGTGAAGTTGTTGATGCCGCCCGTACCCGGCAGGGCCACCCACTCCGCGCCGCTCGAGGCGCGCGGCCCGCTGAACGCCGCACTGCCGCTCGCAATGCAGTTGAAAGCCCCCGGCTGATTCCAGCTGATGAGCACGCGCTTGATGCCTGAGACATTGGCATTGGCATCACACTGCGACACCTCGCCTTGCGCCGGAGCACCGACGCAGAACGCCGCGCGGATACGGTTGTTGGAGCGGTCGGCAAAGAACAGATTGCCGCGACGATCGAGCGCCAAACCTTGCGGTACGTTGAGCGCCGCGCCACTGGCCGGACCGCCATCTCCCGCGAAACCCAGCTGACCCCCGACCACGCGGCTGATCTGCCCGCTCACGGCATCCACCCGCACCAAGGACTGCGTGGAGACATCCGCAAAAAACACGTTGCCGGCCGCATCGATCGCAAGCCCGAACAGCTGTCCAAGCGGCGACTCGGTCGCAAGGCCGCTGCGCGCTGGAGCGCCAGCTTGCCCGTTGCCTGCGATCCTTCGGATCTTGCCGTCCGCGAGGTTGATCTCGCGGACAAGTCCCGCGAGACCGGTGTCCTCCGAGCGCGCGTCGGTGAAGTACAGCTTGCCGTTGAAGTGCGCCACATCGACCGCGTTTTGCAGGAAGGCTGCCGAGGCCAAGCCGCCGTCACCCGTGGGCGGCACCGGCGCGCCGGTGGCTGGATAACCGATACCGGCCACCGTCGTCAGCACTCCGGTGTTGCTGACCTTGCGGATGCGGCCGTTACCGTTCTCAACAAAGTACACGTTGCCGGAGCCGTCGGTCGCAACACCCAGCGGAGAACCGATGCGTGAACTGCCTGCTGCCGCGCCATCCGCCGTAAAGCCTGCCTGGCCGTTGCCCGCAATGACGGTCACCGCACCGGAACTTGCATCGACCTTGCGTATGCGAAAGCCGCGATCCGCGTAATACACGTTGCCCGCTGCGTCGGTCGTCACATACGTCGGCGCCGTGCCTACGTTCACGCCGTCACCCGCACCGGGGACACTGGTGATTACACCGGTGTTGGCGTCGATGCGACGCAACCGACGATTGAGACGGTCCCCGATGAAGAGATTACCCGCCGGGTCGAACTCGAGACCTGAGGGAATCGCAAAGGACGCATTGACCGCCGCGCTGCCGTCACCCGCGAAACCGGGCAAGGCAATTCGTCCGACGACCACCGTGATTTCTCCCGTCTGCAAGTTGAGCTTGCGTACGAGGCCGTAGGTGAAAAATCCGGAACTCGCCGGAATGGTGAAGTCGTTCAACTCCTCGCCAAACAGCAGATTGCCGTCCGCATCGAAGCTCAACGCCCTCGGAGTGCCGATGGGATTGGTCTGGGCACCATTGCGAGCCGGCATGCTGAGGAGCACCGCACTGGCGCTGAGCGGAAAGCCCGCACCCGCAACAGTGGAGATGATCCCTGCAGTGTCGATGCGGCGAATACGCGCCGAGATATTGTCTGCGATGAAGACCTGTCCACCGCCGTTGACCACGATGTCGACAACCGAATTCAGCGGCGCTGCAGTGGCCGGACCACCGTCGCCAGCGCCCGTGGTATCACCCTGCTTGCCGGCCACACCCGCGATCGCGGTGGCTTGTAATCGACCGTCAGCGAGCGGCTTCGCATCGATCCTAAAGATTTGGAAATTCTTCTCGTCGTACGCGTAAAGGTTGCCTTTCGGGTCAATCGTCAAAATGGTCGGCGCAAAGCTGGCCGGGAGATCCTTCACGGCGAGCGTGGTGATGACCCCCGAAGCGGCATCGACCCTGCGGATCGCGCCCATGCACTTTTCCGTTTCGTCGGGGTATTGCGTCAAAAAGATGTTGCCGCGTGCGTCGAAGACAAAATCACCGCCGGTGATCTTGGCGTCTTTCGCGAGAAGACCCAGAGCGTCCGTACAACCGTACACGCCCGTTCCGACCACCGTCGCAACGCGACGCGTAGACGGATCTATCCGGCGAATCCGTAACCCACCGAGGACATAACCCGCACCATCCGCACCCTGACGGATCTGACCGACGCTGAAGCTGGTGTCGATCGCGAGCTTGCCGTCGCTATCGAAATACGGGCTTCCCGTGCCCGCGACGCGAGTGATCACCCCCGTCTTCGGATCCACGGCGCGTACGGTACTCGCGTCGCTGATGTACAAAGTGCCGTCGTCACCGCGCGCGAGCGCGCCGACGCTGCGCAGCGAGGCGGCCAAAGCAGGACCACCATCGCCGGCAATCTGCGCGGGACCGACGCCGGCCACCGTGGCAAGGGTGCCCACAGCCGGGCGCGCCTGCGCTGAGAAGAACGCCGTCTGACTCGCAGCCGATCGACCGACGCCCGACAACGGGATCTTGATCTGTACGCCAGCTGCCGCACTTGAAGCGCCAAGTTCGACGTTTTTAACGCCGATCGTTGTGGGAGCAAACTTGATGTCGATCGCGCACGATGCGCCCGCCACCAGTACCGACGGACACTTCGGGTCGATGCTGAACTGACTGACGTCCACTCCATTCAACGAAATCTGCAACGGGACAGACAAAGTTCCCTTGTTGGTCAGTCGTACCGACTTGACTGCACTGGTAGTGCCCAAGTCCTGCGCCGCGAACTCGATCGAACCCACATCTGCGCTGAGCGCCGGGGCCTCGACCTCAATGGAGACGGATTTTTCGTCCACAGCACCACTTGCGCTTTCGCAGCGCAAGGTAAACGTATTGGTACCTGGCTTCGCCAAAGGACCGGTTGATCCCGTGCCCTGCAGCGCCTTATCGCCCGCGAAACCACCGCCCGTGCCGACGCACTTCACGGCGTCCTTGCTGGTCCAGGAGAGAGTGACGGACTGCCCGACGAACGCGGTTTCCGCGCTCGCGCTCAACGTCACCTCCGTCGCAACCGTAGTTTCGACGGTAATGGTGTCGGAGACCTCGAAACGCTTGCTCTTGCAGGTCAAGGTGAACGAGTTGGTGCGCTTAGTCAGCGGCGCGCTGTTCGCAGAGCCGTTTACCGCAACCTTACCCGGCGTAGCCCAAGCCCCACTGGCGATGCACTCCAGTGCATCGCTGGTTTTCCAACCCAATGTGACCGCCGTATTCGGCGTGACACCGGTCGCCTGCGAGGCTTTGAACTCTGTGATCTCCGGCGCCGCGTCGACGCCCAGAACCTGCTTCACCTCCGTGACGCCACCCGGGCCGGTGCAACTCAAGGTGAAAGTTTTGTCCCCCTTGGCGAGCTTGTCGAACGTCAGCGACCCGTCGAGGCCGCGATCGGTGGTTGCCCACCCGGTCACACCACCACTCGCCTTGCAGCTCGTGGCATCGGTGCTGCTCCAGTCGATGACGACGCTCTGACCCACCTCCAGCTCTGTATCACTCAACGACAACGTGACGTCGGGCTTGCCCAGCACATCGACGGTCACCGTCTCGCTGGCCTCGCCCGCTGGCCCGATGCAGGTCAGGATGAACGTGTTGGTCGAGGCCGTCAGCGGCCCCGTCGACACAGACCCCGACGTCTTGCGATCACCACTCCAGTCGCCGCTCGCTATGCAGGTCGTCGCATCGGTGCTCGACCACTTGAGGGTCGTCGCCTTTTCGAAGCCCACTTGGTCCAGGTTGGTGCTGAAAGTCAAAGTCGGCGCTGCAACCACCGTCAAAGTGACGGTATCTTTGACTGACACCCCGCTACCCGTGCAGGTAAGCGTATAGGTTTTTTTACCCTTGGTCGGTTCAGTGCGTGTCTCCGAACCTTGTGTGTCCTTATCACCACTCCAGCCGCCACTGGCCTTGCAGCTGGCAGCGTTTTCTGTCTCCCACAACAGAGTCACGCTTTGGCCTGGTTCAATGACTTCTTCGCTCAGACTGAGATCGACGGTCGGCGGCGGCAAAACCGCGACGGTCACCTCAGCGGAATCGCTGCCGCCCGGACCTGTGCAGGTGATCTCGAACGTGCTGTCCTCCGAGAGCGGCCCAACCGTAGCCGAGCCTGATTTGGCGCGCGCGCCTCCCCAGGTGCCTCCCGCCGTATCGCCGCTCGCCGTACATGCGGTGGCATCCGTCGTCGCCCATTTCAGACTGACGGTCTTGCCCTGCAACACGGACGTGGGCGTGGCCGTGAAAGAGGTGATCGCAGCCACGGGTACGACGTTCACGGTGACCTTCTTCGTCACTGTGCCCGCAACACCCTTACACGCCAACGAAAACGTCTTGAGGCCCTTGGTCAGGTTGCTGAGCGTCAAGGACCCATCGAGTGCCTGCGCACCGGTCCAGCCGCCCGAGGCTGTACAACTTGAGGTGTTCGCACTGTCCCAAGTCAGCGTCACCGGTTCGCCCGGATTGATGGCCGATTCGCTCGCCGTGAAAGTCAGCGTGGGCACATCCACAACGGTGACTGTCGTCCTTGCGGTGGCCGAGGTGCCATTCGCGCCTGGGCAGGTTAAAACAAATTCCTGCACACCCGCGGCGTTGAGGTTGCCCGTCGAGGAACTCGTTGCCGAGGCGGGCTTGGTGCCGCTCCACGCGCCGCTCGCGGTGCACGGTGAACCCGTGCCCACAACACCCGTGCTTTTCCAACTCAGCGTCGTACTCTTCTTGATCGCGACCTCTGTGACCTTCGGCTTGAAGTCGGTGATCGCGACTTGGGCCAACGAGGGCGAGGCGAAACCAAGGGAGAGTAAAGACAGCGCCGAGACGGCGAGGACGGATTGGGTGTTCATACACAGAATGATCGCGGAAAACAGGTCCGATATCACCGCTAGTGGAGACTTACTGTTCGACTGGCGGTCGATTACGGCAAAGAAGTGCCGACCAGTCGACAGAATCAGCGCCGAGGCGCTGGAGCCAGATCCGCCTGAAGTTGGTACCGCACCCGATCGAGCGCCTCTTCGTCTAGGCCGATCAATTCCAGCTCTTCGTCATCGACTTCGAGACTCGGCAGATCGTCGGCGAAGCCACCCGGAACCGATGCCGCGACTCGGTCAGCGATGCTCACTAGCATGGCCGCCGGCTGCGCATCTTCCGCGGCGTCCATCGGCGAGTGGTGAAACCCCACCCCGTCGAGCAGGAACGTTGGGAACTGCCAGCGATCGCACAACCGGCGACCGAGTGCCGCATGGTCGAAACCGAAGACCTCGAGTTCGAGCGCACGTAGATCCTTGCGCGGGGCAGACCCTTCGCTGCGGGCAATGTCATCGAGCGGCTGAACGCGCTCAAGAGCCTCGATCAGCCGATCACGGTCCGAATAGAGCTCAGCCATGATGCCAACATCGTGAATGAGCCCAATGACGTAGAACTCTTCCGAGGTCAGGTAGGGATGCGGCTCAGGCAACTCCATTGCCAGAAGCTTGGCTGCCGACGCCGTGGTGGTCGCATGACGCCAGAGCTCGTTGGCCAAGGAACGAAACCGACCTGCTTCGCGGCGCGGCTGAAAAAACCGCTCGGCCGAGGTGATGATCGCCAGGTTGCGGACCGTGTTAAGACCCAAAATGAGGATCGCCCGCTCAATGTCCGCGATCCGCCGGGACAGGCCGTGGGTGCTGGCATTGACGGCCTGGAGAATGCGCGCCGTCAGGATCGCATCTTCCCCCACCGCCCGCCGCAAGTCGGCGGCACTGGCGAACGGGCTGTCGACCAGACGGATAACTTCAAGTGCGACTTTGGGAAGCGTGGGCAACGCGTCGAGCAGCCGCTCCGCTTCGATCGGCAGATCGCTGCTTCGACGAAGCTGTGGCTTTGCATTCATGACGCCGTCGGGACCATGGGATATCAAATATTTAGCTGTGCAGTTTAGCGTACTTTAGCAATGCAGGTCACCCGCCAACCGATTCGAATCACCGCCGACGCGGCTTTCCCATTGGTTTGTCGCTGCGGGCTCTCGATATCTGCAACGGCCTCCCGCGAACCACGATGCCGGCCAAATGCGTGAGCACGTGTTCCGGAATATTGGCAGGGAGCCGGACCAGCGTGTGATCGTCACGAATGTCGATGCCGTTGATCTCGCTGCCATGCAGGTCGCCCTCGTGGGCCAAGGCACCAACGATATTGCCCGGCTGCACGCCGTGCCGACGACCGACCTCGACTCGGAACATCGCTTGCGGCCCCTCGGGGCGTCGCGGTCGCCCCCCTTTTCGCTCGCCGGATGCCGCCTCCTCGAACGAAGGGTCACGGCTGTCGACGGTTGTGTCCAGGGCCGACTCCACCGATCGCTTGGCGACGAACAAGGCTCGACCGGATTTACCCATCGACGCCAGGGCTGCCGCGACATCGAATACGTCGGCACCGCTCTCGTGCACGAACTCCTCGATGACGGCCCGATAGGGGGCAAGCTCCGCCGAGCCAATCAGCTCGCTCAGCTCCTTCTTGAACTTCTCAGCTCGACGCGCGTTGACGTCCTGAACGGTCGGCAGCGTCATCGGCTCAATCGGCTGGCGCGTGGCACGCTCGATGATGCGCAACATGTTTCGTTCGCGCGCTGCGATGAAGAGGATCGCCTCGCCCGACCGACCCGCTCGCCCGGTTCGGCCGATGCGGTGTACGTAGGACTCACTGTCGTAGGGCACGTCGTAATTGACGACATGGGTGATGCGCTCGACATCGAGTCCGCGTGCGGCGACATCAGTCGCAACCACGATATCGACCTTGCCCGCCTTGAGCGCCGCGATGGTGCGCTCGCGCTGCGCCTGCTGGATGTCGCCGTTCAGTGCAGCGGCAGCAAAGCCTCGCGCCTCGAGTTTCTCAACGAGCTCGACGGTCGATTGCTTGGTGCGAGCGAACACCAGCATCGCGTCAAAAGGCTCGACTTCAAGCAAGCGCGTCAGGGCATCGAGTTTGTGTACGCCTGCGACCAGCCAATAACGCTGACGGATGTTCGCCGCCGTTGCCGTCTTGGATTTGACGGTAATTTCGCGCGGATCACGCAAATGCTTTTGCGCAATGCGTCGGATCGGTGCGGGCAGCGTCGCCGAAAAAAGTACGACCTGGCGCTCGGGCGGCACGAGACCGAGGATGTGATCGATGGCATCGACAAAGCCCATCTGCAGCATCTCGTCGGCTTCATCGAGCACCACGTGAGCGATGGTCTTGAGGCTCAGCGTGCCGCGCTCGAGGTGATCCATGACGCGACCCGGTGTGGCCACAATGACATGCACGCCGCGACGCAGCGCATTGAGCTGAGGTGTGTAACTTTGCCCCCCGTAGATCGGCAGCACGTGCAGACCTGACAGGTGGCTGCCGTACTTCTGGCAGGCCTCGGCGACCTGGATGGCCAGTTCGCGGGTGGGCACAAGAATCAACGCCTGTGGTTCGCGCCGGGCGACGTCGATGCGCGAGAGCAGCGGCAAAGCGAACGCTGCTGTCTTGCCGGTGCCCGTCTGGGCCTGGCCGATGAGGTCGCGCCCCTCGAGCAGGACAGGGATGGTCGCCTGCTGTATGGGCGATGGGGACTCGTAACCGACCGCCGCCAAGGCACTGAGGACCGCAGGCGATAGACCAAGATCGGCAAAAGAGACGGAATCGGGAGTGGGGTCGTGCATCGCTAACTCTATGGCAAAGGCCTTTGGGATCGAGTCGCGATGCGGACGGGTCACGTCGTGACAGCCCCCCTCGAAAGGCTCGTCGCGAGGGGGAATTGGTAGCGGGGGTAGGATTTGAACCTACGACCTTCGGGTTATGAGCCCGACGAGCTGCCAGACTGCTCCACCCCGCACCAGGAAGCCAGCAACTATAGTCGTTTCAGCCGCGGGTTTCAAGGTGTCAGCGCGGCTTGACCCCGCCTGAGCGCAGGGCTGTACTGGCCGCCAGTCTCTCGAACAGGCAAACCGCATGCGCCTTCGCACCACCCTTCTCGCCTTCGCACTGACGCTCGTGGCCACGCCATTTGCCGCGGCCGAAGCCACACCCCCTACTGCCTCTACGCCCCCTACTGCCTCCCCTACTGCCGCACCCCCGCTGACGCCGCTGCAGGCCAAGGCCCGTGAAATCTTTGAAAAGGTCGTAAGTTTCAGGAGTATCGCGCCCGGCTACGAGACGCCCCAGCTGGCCGAGTACCTGGCGGGCAAATTTCGCGCCGCAGGTTTTGCCGAGGAAGACATCCTGCTCGAGCGCTACGAGGAGACGGCCTATCTGCTCGTGCGCTACCGAGGGCGCACCCCGGCCAACGCGCCAGCACGAAAACCCGTCCTTCTGCTCTCGCACCTCGATGTGGTGCCGGCGCTCAAGGAACATTGGAAACGCGATCCATTCCGGCTCGAAGAGGCCAATGGGTTCTTCTATGGTCGTGGCACGCTCGATGTCAAAAACGGCGTAGCAACGCTCACCGCGCTGCTGCTGCGCCTCAAGCAGGAGAAGTTCGTACCAACCCGCGATCTTGTGCTGGTGCTGAGCGGTGATGAAGAGACGACCGGCGCGACCACCCGTCATTTACTAGAGAAGCATCGCGACTGGGTCGATGCCGAATACGCTCTCAATACCGATGCCGGCGGCGGCACGCTCGATCGCGAAGGCCGGGCCCGCTCGTACAACATCCAGACCGCCGAGAAGACCTACGCGAGTTACAAGTTGAGCGCCTACAACCCCGGCGGCCACAGCTCGCAACCCCGTGCCGATAATGCGATCTATGAACTGACCGATGCACTGAAAGCCGTGCAGGCCTATCGGTTCCCGGTACAGTGGTCCGACACGACGATCGGTTTTTTCAAAGCCACGGGCGCGATCACCGACGGACCACTCGGCGCCGCGATGCGCGCCTTCGCTGCGGATCCGCGCAACGCCGCAGCGGCTGATGAACTCTGGAAACACCCGGTGTACGTCGGCGCCACCCGTACCACCTGCGTGCCCACCATGCTGCGCGCGGGCCATGCCGAAAACGCGCTGCCCCAGCAAGCCACCGCCACGGTGAACTGCCGCATCTTCCCAGGCGTCACGCCACAGGCGATCCGCGAGACCCTGCAAAAGGTCGTCGGCGAGCGCATCGAAATCGAGATCATCGACGATCCACGCTACAGCGATGCCTCACCGCTCCGGGAGGACGTGGTGCAGGCTGTGACGGCGACCGTCCACGAACGGTACCCCGGCATCCCCATCATCCCGATTCAGGAATCGGGCGCGACGGATGGCCTCTTCTACCGCGCCGCCGGCATTCCGACGTACGGCATCAGCGAAACCTTCATCAAGCCGGAGGACCAGTTCGCCCATGGCCTCGATGAGCGGATCCCCGTGCAGTCGTTCTACGCCGGGCTCGATCATTGGCATCGCATTGTCACGCGTTTGTTCGGGCCGACGCCAATGCTGTCGACCGTGGATTGCGGACGCCTGATCGACGGCCTGACGGACACAGTGCTTCGCAACCAACGCCTGCAGATCGACAACGGGCGCATTGTGGCCCTGACCGCAATCGATAACCCCACCGCGGCGAACAGCTCCGCGCAGAGCTCGCAGCACCTCGATCTTCGCGATCACACCTGTCTTCCGGGGCTACTCGATCTGCATACGCACCTGACGGATCTACCCGAGAACACGGCGGACTTTCGCATCTACCCGCGGCGCAGTCCGCAGGATCACCTCGCGCTCGCCCGCAAGAACGCGTGGGCCACGTTGCAGGCAGGCTTCACCACCGTGCGCGACGTGGGTGCCTACGTCGGAGCACTCGACAAGGAACTGCGCGATGAAATCGACGCCGGCGTCACGCCGGGCCCGCGCATGCAAGTTTCGATCGGGTACCTGACCATCTCGGGCGGCGGCGGCGACATGCTGCTGCCCGGCTTCCCGAAAAGTCAGGCGCTGACCCCCCTGCCCCGCATGCGCCGAGGTGTGGCGAAGGGGCCCGAGCAGTTTGCTGCGCGAGCGAGCGCCTTCCTCGACGACGGCGCCGACGTGCTGAAGATCATCGCCTCGGGTGCCGTGCTCTCCCCGGGCGGCGTGCCGGGTTCACCCGAGATGACACCCGCCGAGATCACGGCTGTGACACGTGCCGCTCAATCACGTGGCAAACGCGTGGCCGCCCACGCACACGGCGCCCGATCGGTGAAAGAAGCCATCCTCGCAGGCGCCAACACCATCGAGCATGCCTCACTGATCGACGAGGAAGGCCTGCGATTGGCCCGCGAGCGCGGCGTTGCGCTGGCGATGGACGTGTACAACGGCGACTACATCGATACCGAGGGTCGCCGCCAGGGGTGGCCCGCCGAGTTTCTGCAGAAGAACCTCGACACCACCGAAGCGCAGCGTCAGGCGTTCACGCGCGCCGTGCAGATCGGCACGCCCATCGTATTCGCGACGGACGCCGGGGTGTTTCCGCACGGACTCAATGCGCGGCAATTTAGAATCATGGTGCAACGTGGCATGACGCCGATGCAGGCCATCCGCTCGGCGACCGGCGTCGCGGCGCAGTACATGGGTTGGTCGGATCGCGTCGGCGCGCTCGCTCCCGGACGCTACGCGGACCTCGTCGCCGTGCGTGGCGATCCCCTCGCCGACATCACGCTGCTCGAGCGCATCGATGTGGTGCTGAAGGGCGGCGTACCCGTCAGCCGAGCACCTGTTCGCACAAACTGAGCAGGCTCTCGGGAAAGAGGCCAAGCACCAGCACCGCCAGGGCATTCAACCCGAGTGCCAGACGCACCCCCGGATGGGATTCGGTCGGAGGTGCAGAGGCGTTCGGCGCATCGAAGTACATCAGCTTGACGACGCGCAGGTAGTAGAACACGCCGATCACGGACACCGCCGCAGCAAACACCACGAGCGCCAGATGGTTCGAGGCCCAGAGCGCCTCGAAGATCTGCAACTTCGCCCAGAAGCCAACGAAGGGCGGGATGCCGGCCGTCGAGAACATCAACATCATCATCATCAGCGCAAGCAGCGGGTCACGCGCGTGCAGACCCTTGTAATCATCGAGTTCGTCGGCCTCGAAACCCCGTCGCCCCGCAAGCAGGATCACACCAAACGAACCGAGCGTCATGATGACGTAGGTGATTGTGTAATAGAGCGCCGCCTCGTAGCCCTGCTCCGTCCCGGCGACGAACCCGAGCAGAATGAAGCCCACATTGCCGATGGCCGAATAGGCCAGCATGCGCTTGAGATTAGTTTGCGCGATCGCAATGACGTTGCCGAGCAGCGCCGAGAGTACGGCCAGAATCGCGAGCATCTGGGCCCAGGTGTCGACGATGTTGCCGAGGCCACCCGCCAACAGCCGGAACGCCAGCGCGAACGAGGCGATCTTGGGCGCCGTGGCGACGAACAGGGTCACGGCGGATGGCGCACCGTGGTACACGTCCGGCACCCACATGTGGAACGGCACCGCACCGAACTTGAAGGCGATGCCGACGACGACGAACACCACGCCCATGATAAGCCCAAGTGAAGGCTCACCCTGCAACGCCACGGCGAGCTCGGAGAAGAGCAAGGTTCCGCTGAGTCCATACACCAGCGACATGCCGTAGAGCAGACAGCCCGAAGCGATGGCACCCAGCACGAAGTACTTCATCGCCGACTCCGCGGCGACCCCCGAGTCCCGATCGGTCGCTACCAGCGCATACAGCGACAGGGCCAGCAGCTCGATACCCATGTACATGGTCAACAGGCTGCCCGCCGAGATCATCACGAAGATGCCGAGCACGGCGCTCAGCACGAGCACGTAGTACTCGCCTTTGGCCAGCTCTCGCGCTTCGAGGTAGTGCCGCGAGTACAGCAGTGCCACTGCTACAAACAGGAAACACAACAGTTTCAGCAGCGTACCGAGCGGATCGGCGATGTACATCCCGGAGAAGAGCTCCACCGGTGCGCTCACCTGCGCGTAGGCCAGCGTCAGCGCCGCACCGACTCCAAGCGTGATCAGCGTGAGGGTCGGCGTGATGCGCGCAGCGGCCTTGCCCGCGAACACATCGACCAACAACACCACGCAGATCGCCGCTGCAAGGTAGATCTCAGGCAGTGCCGGTGCGAGCGAGGCGAGAGTGAAAGTCGGTGTCATGTCATCCCCTGATCACAGCGGCAACTTGCTCGTGACGATCTGCTCCACGAGGTGCCGCACGGACACCTGCATGATCTCGAGCAGCGGCGCAGGCCACAGTCCGAGCAGCAACACGCCTGCCGCCAGCAAGGCCAGCACGAAGAATTCCCGGCCGTTCAGATCCTCGAGCGTCGCCACCTGATCGTTGCCCACCGGACCGAACACCACGCGCTTGACGAGCCAGAGCGTGTAGGCCGCGCCCAGAATCAGCGTGGTCCCGGCGAGGAATGCGTACCAGAAGTTCGCCTTGAAGCTCGCGAGGATCACGAGGAACTCGCCGACGAACCCCGATGTGCCGGGAAGTCCCGAATTGGCCATCGCAAAGAGCACCATGAAGGCGCCGAATACCGGCATGCGATTGATGACGCCCCCGTACGCGCTGATCTCGCGACTATGCAAGCGGTCGTACATCACGCCCACGCAAAGAAACATCGCGCCCGAAATGAGTCCGTGGGAGACCATCTGCACCATCGCCCCGTCGATGCCCATCGCCGCGCCCTTGAGGCTGCCGGTCTGAGCGGCGATGTCGAAGGCGAGGAAGGCGCCGAGCGTCACGAAGCCCATGTGGGCGATCGAGGAATACGCGATCAGCTTCTTCATGTCGGTCTGCACGAGGGCGACCAAGCCAATGTAGACGACGGCTACAAGAGACAGACCGATGATGAGCCAGTCGAGTTCGCGCGCCGCATCGGGCGTGATCGGCAACGAGAAGCGCAGGAACCCGTAACCACCCATCTTCAGCATGATGGCGGCCAGTACCACCGAACCGCCGGTAGGCGCTTCGACGTGGGCATCCGGCAACCAAGTGTGCACCGGGAACATCGGAATCTTGACCGCAAAGGCGGCGAAGAACGCGAGGAAGATCCACAACTGCTCCTCGCGACCGAGCGGCAAAGCCTGCAGGGCCGCGATGTCGTACGTTCCTGCCTTCAGGTACATGTAGATCAGCGCGATCAGCATGAACACCGAACCCAGGAAGGTGTAGAGGAAGAACTTCAGCGTCGCGTACACGCGGCGGGGTCCGCCCCAGATGCCGATGATCAGGAACATCGGGATCAGCATCGCTTCCCAGAAAAAGTAGAACAGCAACCCATCGAGGGCACTGAACACGCCGACCATCAGGCCTTCCATGATCAGGAAGGCGGCGTAGTACTGCGACGGCCGCTTGTCGATCACCGTCCAGGCGGCGATCACCACCGGCACGGTGATGAAGGTCGTCAGCAACACCAGCGGCAGCGAGATGCCATCGACACCCAGGTGGTAGGTGGCGTTGAAAGCCGGGATCCACGGCGCTTGCTCGAGGAACTGGAACGCCGCCGTGCTCGGATCGAATCCGGTGTAGAGCGGCACCGACAAGGCAAACGTCGCCACTGCCGTAGCGAGCGCGATCCACCGCACTGCCCCGATGCGCTGATCACCGCAGGCGAGCACCAACACGCCACCCGCAACGGGCAACCAGATCAAGATCGACAACAACGCGGACTCAATCATGCGAACACCAGGAACCACGCCAGCAAGCCAGCGAGGCCGATCATCATCCAGAAGGCATAGGAGTAGAGATAACCGGTCTGGATGCGTCGAACCACACCGGACAACGCCCCGATGAGGTTCGCGCTGCCGTTGACGAGAGCGCCATCGATCAGCGTTTGATCACCCGCTTTCCAGAACACTCGCCCGAGCAGACGGCTGCCGGCTGCCAGCACGTTCTCGTTGAACCAGTCGAAGTAATACTTGTTGTCGAGCAGCTTGCGCACCGGCGCGAACACACCCGCGAGCCGCGCTGCTGCCGCCGGGTTCTTCAGGAACAGATACCAGGCCGACAGCACACCGGCCAGCGCCAACCACAGTGGCGGGTGCCCGACCGCAGCCAGCGCAAAGGACGCCGGATCGTGGAAGTGGGTGGCGAGCTCTGCCAGCACGTCGTTGCGCTCCAGCACCACGATGGCGCCTGCGAAGTAGCCGCCGAAGAGCACGGGTTGCACCGTCAGATAACCGATGACAATCGACGGGATGGCCAGCAACACGAGCGGCAAGGTCACGACCCACGGACTTTCGTGCGGCGTGCCGCCGTGTCCGTGATGCCCGTGGTCGTCGTGAGCGTGGTCGTCGTGCGCCCAACGCGGCGCGCCGTGGAAGGTCATAAAGATCATGCGGAACGTGTAGAAGGCCGTCACGAACACGCCAATCAACACGCACCAGTAGGCGTAACCCGCTCCCCATCGATCGGACTCGTGCACCGCCTCAATGATGAAATCCTTGGAGTAGAACCCTGACAGAAACGGCGTACCGATGAGCGCCAGCGCACCGATCCAGCAGGTGATGGCCGTGATCGGCATCAGGCGCGCGAGACCGCCCATCTTGCGCATGTCCTGCTCGTGGTGCATGCCGATGATCACCGAGCCCGCCGCGAGGAACAGCAGAGCCTTGAAGAAGGCGTGCGTCATCAGGTGGAAAATCGCCGCACCGTACGCCGATGCACCGAGTGCCACGGTCATGTAGCCGAGCTGCGACAGCGTCGAGTAGGCGACCACGCGCTTGATGTCGTTGTTGACGATGCCAAGAAAGCCCATGAACAAGGCAGTGGTGGCCCCAACCACGAGCACGAACGACAGCGCCGCTTCGGACTGTTCAAAGAGTGGCGAGAACCGCGCCACCATGAAGATGCCCGCCGTCACCATCGTCGCCGCGTGGATCAGTGCGGAGATCGGCGTGGGGCCTTCCATCGAGTCGGGCAGCCACACGTGCAGCGGCACCTGGGCCGATTTGCCCATGGCACCGATGAAGAGGCAAATGCAGATGAGCGTGATCGCCGACACCGTCCAGGTATCCCCCAGCGCGAACTGCGCCGTGGCGATGGCCGGGGCCGCGGCGAAAGCATCACGGTAATCGAGAGAGCCCGTGTAGTAGACCACCCCGGCGATGCCGAGCACGAAACCGAAATCGCCCACGCGATTGACGAGGAAGGCCTTCATGTTCGCAAAAATCGCGCTCGGCTTCGTATACCAGAAGCCGATCAGCAAGTACGACACCACGCCGACCGCCTCCCAGCCGAAGAACAGCTGCAGGAAGTTGTTGGACATGACGAGCATCAGCATCGCAAACGTAAAGAGCGAGATGTACGAGAAGAACCGCTGGTAGCCCGGATCTTCGTGCATGTAGCCGATCGTGTAGATGTGCACACAGAGCGATACGAAGGTCACGACGCACATCATCAGCACCGAGAGCTGATCGACGAGGAAGCCCACTTCCATGCGAATGCCATCGCTGACGAGCCAGGTGTACACCGTGTCGTTGTAGACGCTGACCTCGCCGGTGATGAGCTGCCACGCGATCTGCGCCGACAGCACGAACGAGGCGCCGACCGCAGCGATGGTCACGACGTGGGAGCCCGTGCGTCCAATCCACTTGCCGGCAAGGCCGGCGAGGATCGCCGCGCAGAGCGGCAAGAGCGGGATGGCGAGCAATACGTTCGGATTCATCGGCTCAACCCTTCATCGTGTCGAGGTCTTCGACGTTGATGCTGCGCCGCTCGCGGAACAGCACCACCAGGATGGCGAGCCCTATCGCAGACTCCGCGGCCGCAACGGTCAGCACGAAGAACACGAAAACTTGCCCGTCAAGATCACCGAGAAAGCGCGAAAAGGACACGAAGCTGAAGTTCACGGCGAGCAGCATCAACTCGATGCACATCAACAGCAGAATCACGTTCTTGCGGTTGAGAAAGATGCCCGCGATCGACAGCGAGAACAGGACCGCGGACAGCGTCAGCATGTGCTGCAGGGTGATCATGGGCCCTCCCCCTGCGCCGAGTCAGGCTTCGCGCCGACTCCCTTGACGAGTCGCACCCGATCCTCCCGCCGGACGGCCACTTGCTTGGCGACATCCTGCGGCTTGAGCCCCGGGCGCCGGCGCATGGTCAGCGAGATGGCCGCGATGATCGCCACAAGCAGCACCATCGCCGCGAGCTCGAACGGGTATACGTAGGTGGTGTAGAGCACTTCGCCGAGCTCACGCGTGTTGCTGTGATCAGCCGGCTGCGGCGCAACGCCGATGGCGGTGTCGATACCGAAGCCGCGCACGGCGAACACGGCCGACATCTGCGCGATCACGAGAAACGCCGTGATCCAGCCGAGCCAGGCGTAGCGGATGAAGCCACGCTTGATCTCCTCGACGTTGATGTCGAGCATCATGACCACGAACAGGAACAAGACCATCACGGCGCCGACGTACACCAGCACGAGCACGATGGCGAGAAACTCCGCTTCGATGAGCAACCAGAGGGCCGCACTCGAGAAGAACGCGAGCACCAGCGCCAGCGCCGAGTACACCGGGTTGCGCGCCACGATCACACCGAGCGCAGCGGCCAGCAGGATCGCCGAGAACACGTAAAAGAGCACTTGGACGATCACGCGGGCTTCCTCATCGCTACACACTGCACGGCTGCGTACTTCACGGCGGTCGACCTAGCGGTACGGCGCATCGGCCGCCTTGTCGGCGTCGATCAGGGCCGCATAGCGCTCGCCCACCGCGAGCAGCTTGTCCTTGGTCATGATGTTCTCGCCGCGGTGCTCCATGTGGTACTCGTGGATGCGCGTCTCAACGATGGCATCCACCGGACAGGCCTCTTCGCAAAAGCCGCAGAAGATGCACTTGAACAGATCGATGTCGTAGCGCGTGGTGCGGCGCGTACCGTCGGCAGCGACGTCCGAGTCGATGGTGATGGCAAGTGCCGGGCAAACCGCTTCGCAGAGCTTGCAGGCGATGCAACGCTCCTCGCCGTTCGGGTAACGACGCAGCGCATGCAGACCGCGGAACCGCGGCGATTGCGGGGTCTTTTCTTCGGGGTAGTTGACCGTGACCTTCCTGCGAAACAGCGTGCGCGCCGTGACCGAGAGCCCCGTGAGCAGCTCGGTCAGCAGGAAAGTTTTGGCAATGCTCTGCAGTGACATGAGTGTGCGTGCCTCAGTTCTTCCAGGGGCCCACGCCCCAATACACCATCAAGCCCTCGACCGCGATCCACACCAGTGTCACCGGGATCAGCACCTTCCAGCCGAGGCGCATGATCTGGTCGTAGCGATAGCGCGGGAAGGTGGCGCGATACCACATGAAACAGGTGAGAAAGAAGAACAGCTTCAAAAAGAGCCAGTGAAATCCGGGCGCCGCCAGCGGGTGACCGGCCGCCAACAGACCCTCGAAGGGGCTCAGCCAACCGCCGAGGAAGAACACCGCCGTCAGCGCCGAGATGAGGATCATGTTGGCGTATTCCGCCAAGAAGAAAAGTGCGAAGGCGATGCCCGAGTACTCAACGTGAAAGCCCGCGACGATTTCCGACTCACCCTCGGCGACGTCGAACGGCGCGCGGTTCGTCTCCGCGACACCCGCGATGAGGTAGACGACGAAGAGCGGGAAGAGCCAGATCAGAAACCAGTTCGACACCCCGCCTGCCTGCGCGCGCACGATGTCGCCGAGATTGAGCGTTCCTGCCGCCATGACCACACCCACGAGCGCAAAGCCCATGGCGATTTCATAGGCCACGACCTGCGCGGCAGAGCGCATCGCACCGAGGAAGGCGTACTTCGAGTTGGCCGCCCAACCGGCGAGGATCACTCCGTACACACCGACCGAGGTCAGCGAGAGCACGTAGAGCAACCCCGCATCGATGTCCGCGATGACGAGATTCGGATCGAGCGGCATCACGGCCCAGGCCGCAAACGCCGGAACGAGCGTGATCGCCGGTGCAATGCGGAACAGCCACTTGTTCGACGCCGAGGGCACCACCACTTCCTTGAGCAGCAGCTTGATGACATCGGCGAAGGGCTGGAAGATTCCGGGCAACAGGCCGAACAGACTGCCGACGCGGTTCGGGCCCTTTCGCAGCTGCATCCAGCCGATGACCTTGCGCTCCCAGAGCGTGGTGAATGCTACCGAGAGAATCACGGCCACGGTCACGATGAGAATCCATGCCGTCGAGCGGACGTAGGACGGCAAGCCAGACCACAGTTCGAGCAACGAGTCCATCAACCCTGCCCTCCTGCAGTACGACTGCGCTCGGCGATGCTCGTCTGCTGCAAGGCCGGCGATCGCCGCAATACGGCATCGATCGAGTACATCGGCACATCGAGCGTGCCGAGATCGAGATCTGCCGAGGCGCTGACCGCAGCCATCGCGGGAACGTGCGTGGACACGAGCGCCTCAGGGGCCCCGGCACCCGCTGCGGCATCGATGAGCTGCTGCAGTTCGGCGCGAACGTCCTCGGAGCTTTGCTGGGCGAAGCCCTCGAGCCCGAGTACATTGGCGAGCACGCGCAGGATCTTCCAGCCCGGGCGCGCTTCGCCAGGCGCCGCGGTTGCCGCAGCGTGGCTCTGTAGCCTGCCTTCAAGATTGACGTAACTACCCGAGGTTTCGGCGAACGCCGCCATCGGCAGCAGCACGTGCGCCACGCGCTTGATGGACTCACTCGCAAAGGGGGTCAGCGCCACCACGCAAGCCGCTTGATTCAACGCGACCTCGGCGAGCGTGGCGTCGGCGAAGTCCGCCTCAGGTTCCATCGCGCCGACCAACAAGTACGCCCGCTGCGGGTGTTCGAGCATCGCCTGCACGGAGTGACCGACCGCCGTCGCCGCGCGACCACCGGCCTCGCGATGCGGCACACAACCCGCGAGCCACAGACCCGCCGCATTGCCACCCTCCGCCAGCAAGCCGAGTCGCGCACCGCTGACACGAGCAAGCTCAGCACCGAGCGCACGCAAATCGACGCTCGAGGGATGACGCAACGCCATCGCTCCGAGCCAGACGATGCGCTGCGTGCCGTGACACAGTGCTGCCGCCGCCGAGCGATGCGCATCGCTCACCACCACGCCGTGCAGCAGATCCGCAAACAACGGTCCGGGAGAGGATCCGGCGAGTTCTGCAGCCGCCTTCACGATCGCTGCAAGCTCATGCACCCACGCGGCCGGCGCTGCGCCGACACGCGACGCCACCGGGAAGTGATACGGCGCAGGCTCCGCCTCGATGAACGCCACGCGCGCCTTGCCTCGCACCACCGCCTTGCGCAGGCGATGCGCGAGCAGCGGCATTTCAGCGCGCAGGTTGCCGCCCACCACCAGTACGCCAGTCAGCGCATCGACCTCGGCGATTGGCAGCCCAAGCGTCGGGTGCAGCGGATCGGCTGACGCATCGCGAAAGTCCCGAACGCGCAGCCGATGATCGATGTTCGCACTACCGAGGGAGCGGGTTACGCGAGCCGCGAGGTGCGCTTCTTCTACGGTGCAGGAAGGATGGACCAGCGTGCCGAGGTTTTCTCCTGCAGCCTTGAGACCGCGTGCAGCAGCCTGCAGCGCCTCTTCCCAAGACGCCTCGCGCCATTGCCCCTCAACGCGCAGCATGGGCTTAAGAAGCCGATCTTCGGCATGCAACCCTTCGTAGCTGAAGCGATCGCGATCGGCAATCCAGGTTTCATTGATCGACTCGTTCGGTCGCGGTACGACGCGCTTGAGTGTGCCGCGCAGCACGTGACCAAAGAGATTGCTGCCGAAGCCATCGTGCGGCGCGACGAGCGGCGCCTGAGTCATTTCCCAGGAGCGCCCCTGGAAGCGGAACGGCTTGGAATTGAGCGCGCCCACCGGGCACAGATCGATGATGTTGCCCGACAGTTCGTGATCGACGCTGCGCTCGATCCAGGTGCCGATTTCCATGTTCTCGCCACGACCTGTCGTGCCGAGCTCGGGAATACCGGCGACATCCTGACCGAAGCGCACGCAGCGCGTGCAGTGGATGCAGCGCGTCATGTCGGTGGAGACCAGCGGGCCGAGATTCTTGTCCTTCACCACCCGCTTGCGCTCGTTGAATCGTGCGATGTCGCGGCCGAAGCCGAGCGCAAGATCCTGCAGCTCGCACTCGCCACCCTGATCGCAAATCGGACAATCCAGCGGGTGATTGATCAGCAGGAACTCCATCGTCGCCTTCTGCGCACCGATGGCGGCCTTCGACTTGGTGAAGATCTTCATGCCCTCGGCGACCGGCGTGGCGCAGGCCGGCAGAGGCTTCGGCGCCTTCTCGACTTCGACGAGACACATGCGGCAGTTCGCCGCCACGGGCAATTTGTCGTGATAGCAGAAACGCGGGACGTAGGCCCCGTGCTGATCGGTGACGTGAATGATCATTGCACCCTTGCGGGCCTTGACGGCCTGGCCGTCGACTTCGACGTTGATCAGATCGTCTTGCGGATTAGCTGCCATGTTCTTGGAATCCCGCGACGGCTCAGGCCGCCTCCGGCTGGGCATCGACGAGGCTGCGCCCGCGATGCTGGATCATGTACTCGAACTCGTGACGGAACTTCTGCAGGAAGCTCTGCACCGGCCACGCCGCCGCATCGCCGAGCGCACAGATCGTGTGGCCCTCGATGCGACCCGCCACATCCACGAGCAACTGCAAATCTTCCATGCGGCCCTGCCCATCGACGATGCGCTTGAGCACACGATTCAGCCAGCCCGTGCCTTCACGACAGGGCGTGCACTGCCCGCAAGATTCGCTCTTGTAGAACCGCGAGATACGCTCGAGCGTGCGCACCATGCAGGTCGTCTCGTCCATCACAATCACGGCCGCCGAGCCCACCGAAGAGCCAACCGCGCGCAACGAGTCGTAGTCCATGTTGACGCCGAGCATCACATCGCCGGGGACGACCTTGACCGAGGAACCACCGGGGATCACGGCCTTGAGCTTGCGCCCGCCCCGAACGCCACCTGCGATCTCGAGCAAATCTTTGAACGGGATACCGAGCGGCAACTCGTAGTTACCAGGCTTGTTGACGTGGCCCGAGACCGAAAAGATCACCGTGCCACCGGCGTTGGTGGTTCCAAGCTTCGCGAACCACTCCGGCCCCTTGCGCAGGATCGTCGGTACCGATGCGTAACTCTGCGTGTTGTTGATGGTGGTCGGCTGGCCGTAGAGACCGAAGGCGGCCGGGAACGGCGGCTTGAAGCGCGGCTTGCCTTGCTTACCCTCGAGTGATTCCAGCAGCGCGGTTTCCTCACCGCAGATGTAGGCGCCCGCACCGACGAAGGTGTAGAGATCGTAGTCGATCCCCGAGCCCTGAATGTTCTTGCCGAGCAGGCCTGCTTCGTAGGCCTCTTTGACAGCGGCCTCGAAACGCGGCACGGGCTCGCCCAGAAACTCGCCGCGGATGTAGTTATAACCAACGGTGGCGCCCATCGCGTAGCCGCCGATCGCCAGACCCTCGATAAGCGCGTGCGGATTGAAGCGCAGGATGTCTCGATCGTGGCAGGTACCGGGCTCACTCTCATCGGAGTTGCAGACCGCGTACTTCTGCATCGGCGCGTTGCGCGGCATGAAGCTCCACTTCATGCCGGTGGGGAAGCCCGCGCCACCGCGACCACGCAGACCCGAAGCCTTGACGGCCTCGATCACTTGCTCGCGCGTCATCTCACCCGCGAGGATCTTGCGCCACGACGAGTAGCCGCCGATCTTCTGGTAGGTATCCAGCGTCCAGGGGCGCTCAAGCCCGATCGACTCGAACACGACCAGATTCATCCGATCACGCCAGGTATCCAACGCGTTGCTCATGTCAGTCCATCCAGGATCTTGTCGACCTTCTCAGGCGTCAGGTACTCGTGGAACTCATGATCGACCATCATCATGGGCGCACCCGTGCAAGACGCGAGGCACTCTTCTTCCTTCTTGAGGAAGATGCGCTTGTCTGGCGTGCTCTCGCCCACCTTGATGCCGAGCTTGCGCTCGCAGTGCGCGAGGATGTCCTCTGCGCCGTTGAGCCAGCAGCTGATGTTCGTGCACACGCTGACATGATGGCGCCCGCACTCGTGCGTCTCGAACATCGAGTAGAACGTAGCCACCTCGTAAACCTGGATCGACGGCAGACGCAAATACTCCGCGACCGCGTCCATGATGGGGCCGGTGAGAAAACCCTGATTCTGCTCCTGCGCAAAGCGCAGTGCAGAGAGCGTCGCCGAGCGCTGCCGCCCGGCCGGAAAACGACTGATCCAGCCGTCGATCTCGTGGCGCGTGTGCTCGCTCAGCAGGTGTACGTTCGGCCCGTCGCCCGGGATGAAACGCTGCCCGTCGCTGGTCGGAACGCCCTCGGTCGCGCTGGAACTCATCGGTCGATTTCTCCGAAAACGATGTCCTGGGTGCCGATAACGGCCACCACATCGGCCAACATGTGGCCCGTGACCATCTCCTCGAGTGCGGCCAAATGCGCAAACCCCGGCGCGCGGCACTTGAGGCGATACGGCTTGTTGGCGCCATCCGAAACGAGGTAGATACCGAACTCGCCCTTCGGCGCCTCAACGGCGGCGTACGTCTCGCCCTCGGGTACGCAGTAGCCTTCGGTCATGAGCTTGAAGTGATGAATGAGCGATTCCATATCGCCCTTCATGTTCTCGCGGCGCGGCGGACGAACCTTCGCATCGGCCACCATGACGGGGCCCGGATTGCGCTTCAGCCACTCGATGCACTGCGCGACGATGCGGTTCGACTGGCGCAACTCTTCCATGCGCACGAGATAGCGGTCATAGCAATCGCCGTTCACACCCACGGGAATGTCGAAGTCGAGCTTCGAGTACACCTCGTAGGGCTGCAGCTTACGCAGATCCCAGGCGATCCCTGAGCCGCGCAGCATCGGCCCCGAGAAGCCGAGCTGCATCGCCCGCTCGGGCGACACTACGCCGATATTGACCGTGCGCTGCTTCCAGATGCGATTGTCCGTGAGCAGCGTTTCGTATTCGTCCACCGCCTTCGGGAAGCGACGGGTGAAATCCTCGATGAATTCCAACAGGCCCGCCGCGCGGGCCTCGTTCAGCCGATCGGCGTCCTTCTGCGAGCGCCAGCGCGAGGCCTGGTACTTCGGCATCTCGCGCGGCAGGTCGCGATGCACGCCGCCCGGCCGGTAGTACGTGGCATGCATGCGCGTCCCGGAGACCGCCTCGTAGCAGTCCATCAGATCCTCGCGCTCCTTGAACGCGAGCAGGAACACCGTCATCGCACCGATGTCGAGACCGTGCGCCCCAAGCCACATCAGGTGGTTCAGGATGCGGGTGATTTCGTCGAACATCGTGCGGATGTACTGCGCGCGCAGCGGCGGCGTCACACCGAGCAGACGCTCGATCGCCATGACGTAGGCGTGCTCATTGCACATCATGGAGACGTAATCGAGACGGTCCATGTAGCCGATCGACTGGTTGAACGGCTTCGACTCGGCAAGCTTTTCGGTGGCCCGATGCAGCAGACCGATGTGCGGGTCTGCCTTCTGGACGACTTCGCCATCGAGCTCGAGTACGAGGCGCAGCACGCCGTGGGCCGCCGGATGCTGCGGCCCGAAGTTCATGGTGTAGGACTGGATCTCAGCCATTGGCCGGCCCTCTAGCTTCGATCAACGCCGGGTCATAGCGGTTGTCGTGCCGAATCACCCGCGGCACCAGTGTGCGCGACTCGATGCTGACCGGCTCGTACACCACGCGTTGCTTGACGGGGTCGTAGCGCACCTCGACGTTGCCGATCAGCGGGAAGTCCTTGCGGAACGGATGCCCGATGAAGCCGTAGTCAGTCAGCAAACGGCGCAAATCCGGGTGGCCGCGGAACAGGATGCCGAACAGATCGAACGCCTCGCGCTCGAACCAGTTCGCCGAGGCCCACACGCCCACCAGCGAATCGATGATCGGCTCCTCGTCATCGGCGCAAAAGCTGCGCAGGCGCAATCGGCGATTGCCGCTGATCGAGAGCAACTGCGCGACCACCGCAAAACGTCGGCCCGAGGGGCGCTCCTCGGACTCCACCGCACCCAGGGGCCGACCGCCTTGGCGGGTCACGCCACGTGAAAAGCCGGAGCCCGTCGCCGAGAACGTCTTCCACTCGGTGCGGCCGTAATCGAGATAATCGACCCCTGCGAGATCAACCAGCATCTCGAAGCGCAGGGCCGGGTGATCGCGCAACGCCGTGGCGACGGCCAAGAGATTCGCGGGCTCGCACTCGTAAGCCAGCTCATCCGGCAGTGAGTCGACGCGCTGGGCGGAGCCCGCCAGCACTTCATCCACGGTGGCTGTGAACGCCGCAAGGTCGGTCATGGTCGGGTCACCGAACTCGTACGCGCGATTTTCTTCTGCAACTGGATGATGCCGTAGAGCAGCGCCTCGGCCGTGGGTGGACAACCGGGAACGTAGACGTCGACCGGCACGATGCGATCGCAGCCACGCACCACCGCATAGGAATAGTGGTAGTAGCCGCCGCCATTGGCGCAGGAACCCATCGAGATTACCCAACGGGGCTCAGGCATCTGGTCGTACACCTTGCGTAGCGCAGGAGCCATCTTGTTGACCAATGTTCCGGCCACGATCATCACGTCCGACTGACGCGGGCTCGGTCGAAATACAACGCCGAAACGGTCCAAGTCATAGCGGGAGGCACCGGCGTGCATCATCTCGACCGCGCAACAGGCGAGCCCGAAAGTCATGGGCCACAGCGACCCGGTCCGCGCCCAGTTGACGAGATTGTCGACCTGGGTCGTTACGAAACCGCGCTGCGCAAAGCCCTGCGCATCGGCGTCTTGGGTCAATCCCACTCGAGCGCCCCCTTTTTCCACTCGTAAATGAAGCCGACGATGAGGATGCCGAGGAAGATCCCCATCGAGACCAGACCGAACGTGCCGATGGATTTCAGGGCGACGGCCCACGGAAACAGGAAGGCGATTTCAAGATCGAAGACGATGAAGAGGATCGCTACCAGGTAGTAGCGCACATCGAACTTCATGCGCGTGTCTTCGAAGGCCTCGAAGCCGCACTCGTAGGCCGAGAGTTTCCGCGCGTCGTTGGGCGCGCGACTGAAATATCGGCCGAAGCCCGTGCCCAGCAGCAACAACACAGCCGCGAGACCCGAAGCCACCAACAGGAAAATCAACGCCGGCAAGTAATTCGACAACATTCACCCGCTCCCGCACACGCGTGGCTGGTGTGCCACGCAACCCCCGTGCTGCAAGCGCCGCGAATTGTAGCAGGAGATGAACCGGAGTTGGTGCGGTCGGGGAGACTCGAACTCCCACGCCTTTCGGCGCTAGCCCCTCAAGCTAGTGTGTCTACCAATTCCACCACGACCGCAATGTCGTCTGCCGTGACTAAAGTGTCACTGCCCCGGAGTGACGGGCGCCGCCGGACCGGGCACCGAGGGGATCACTTCCGTCGTTGCGCCCTGCTCGAGCAACCCTTTCGAGGTGTCGACGGTGGGCCGCGTACCGAGCCACGCGAGGGCGAGGCTGTTGATCATGAAAATGGCGGCGAATACCGCCGTTGCGCGCGAAAGTCCCGTGGTCGCACCGCGCGCACCGAACACGCTGCCCGAGGCGCCTGCACCAAAGCCCGCGCCTGCATCGGCGCCACGGCCGCGCTGCAACAGCACGAGCGCGATGATCGCGAGCGACACAAACACCTGCAGGATGGTCAGCGCAGTCAGCAACATGTTCTTCCGAACCTCACACCGCGGCCGCCGCGACGATCGCGACGAACTCGTCCGCTTTCAGGGAGGCTCCTCCGACCAGACCGCCATCGACATCCGGCATCGCGAACAACTCGCGCGCGTTACCGGCCTTGACGCTGCCACCGTAGAGCACCCTAAGCGAGCCCGCGATTATAGCATCGTGCGCTGCGATTCGACCACGTATGAAGGCATGGACCTCCTGCGCCTGCGCCGGGGTGGCCGTGCGGCCGGTGCCGATGGCCCAGACCGGCTCATAGGCAACGAGGCCACGGCCAAGGGCTGCCACCCCGCAATGCGCGATCAAGGCATCGAGCTGCCGGGCCACCACTGCCGAAGTCTGGTCCCCGTCTCGCTCGGCCAGTGTTTCGCCGACGCAGAGAATCGGTGTGAGCCCGGTCGCGAGCGCAGCGGCGTACTTTCGGGCGATGATCTCGTCGCTTTCGGCGTAGAGCGCCCGCCGCTCCGAGTGCCCCACGATCACGTGACTGCAGCCCACCTCGCGCAGCATCTCGCCCGCCACCTCGCCAGTGTAGGCGCCCTGCCCGGTTTCGGCACATAGGTTCTGGGCACCGAGCGCGATCCCTGAATCAGCAAGACAGCCTGCGACGGCTGCGAGGTACACGAACGGTGGGCAGACGAGCGTATCCACGGCGCCTGCTGCAGCACCGAGGCCCGCAAGACCCTGCCGCAGACCATCAACGAGTGCCGCGTTGGCCGCAGCCGAGCCGTACATTTTCCAATTGCCCGCTACCATCGGTCGACGAGTGTTCATCACTTCACCTCCGCCGCCACTTCACGCACGATGCGCGCCAACTGCTCGGCGTGCTGCTTCGCCTCCTCGGCATCTTCAAGTTCGACCATCACGCGTATCAATGCCTCTGTGCCCGAGGCTCGCAGCACCAGCCGACCTCGACCCTCAAGCGCACGCGACAGTTCGCTCGCCGCATCGTTCACGCGCGGCACAGCATTCGGATCGAAACGGCGCGCAACCTTGACGTTGACCGAGTGCTGCGCCAGCAAAGGCAATGCCGAAGTAAGTTCGGCGAGTGAGGCACCGGTGCTGCGCATCACGGCCAGCACCTGTAGCGCCGCGACCATGGCGTCCCCGGTCGTGGCGTAATCGAGCGTGAGCAGATGACCCGAGGTTTCCCCGCCCAACACGCCGCCCGTCTCACGCAACTTCGCGAGCACGTAGCGATCGCCGACCGCCGCGCGATGGAATTCGATGCCGCGCTCGCGCAGCGCGCGCTCGAGGCCGTAGTTGCTCATCAGGGTGCCGACCACCGGCCCCTGCAGCGTTCCCGCCGCGTGCCGAGCGGTGGCGATGACAAACAGCAACTGATCGCCGTCGACCTTGCGCCCGAGGTGATCGACCATGACCAGCCGGTCGCCATCGCCATCAAGTGCGATACCCACCTGCGCCTTCACGCCGGGCACCGTCAGCTGCAACAAGTGCGGAGCAGTGGAGCCACAGCCATCATTGATGTTGCGGCCATTCGGCGAGCAGCCGATGGGTACGATCTCGGCGCCAAGATCCGTGAGGATGCGCGGGGCGACCTTGTAGCCGGCGCCGTGTGCGCAATCGATAACAATCTTCATGCCCTCGAGCGTGATGCCCGGCGGCAACGTCGAAATACAAAAATCCTGATAGGTCTTACGGGTCTTGTCGACTCGCGAAGCGCGGCCAAGCGCCCGAGACTCACGCGTAGTTGGCGGCTTTTCGAGCTCTGCCTCGATGCGTTCCTCATCCGCGTCGGACAGCTTGCCGCCTTCCGCATCGAAGAACTTGATGCCGTTGTCGTAGTACGGATTGTGCGAGGCGCTGATCACCACGCCGAAACGACAGCCGAAGTGGCGCGTCATGAAGGCGACGCCGGGGGTCGGCAGCGGCCCGATCAGCCGCACATCAAGCCCCGCAGCGACGAACCCGGCCTCGAGTGCCGCCTCGAACATGTAGCCTGAGAGACGCGTGTCCTTGCCGATCAAGACGCTGCCACCCTGTGGCGCCAAAGCACGCGCGGCGGCGCTCGCCAGGCGCAAGACGAAATCGACCGTCAGCGGCGCTTGGCCAACCTTGCCGCGAATACCGTCGGTTCCGAAGTAAACTCTGGTCACGCTGTCCTCCTACCGATCGCTGCCCAGACCTTCAGGACGTCCACCGTCTGCGGCACATCATGGGCGCGAATGATACGCGCTCCGCCGTTCACTGCCGCGAGCGCCAAGGCGAGACTGCCGGCGAGTCGCTCCTCCACCGGCCGACCAGTGAGAGTGGCAAGCCAGGACTTGCGAGACAGGCCCACCAGCAAGGGCGGCCCCATACGCGCCAACTGCGGCAGCCCCTGCAGCAACTGCAGGTTGTGCTCGGCGGTCTTGCCAAAACCGAATCCCGGATCGATGAGCAAGCGCTCCGCCTCGATGCCGGCCTCACCACAGGCCTCGAGCCGTCCGCGCAGGAACGCCTCGACGTCGTCCACCACATTGCCGTAGCTCGGCGAGCGCTGCATGGAGCGCGGCTCACCCTGCATGTGCATCACGCAGACTGCGGCCCTGCCGGACGCCGCGGCCTCGAGCGCGCCCGGCAAGCGCAGGCCATACACGTCGTTGATGAGATGCGCACCAGCCTCGAGTGCCGCGGTGATGACTTCGGGCTTGCTGGTATCCACCGAGACGAGCACGCCGCGGCGCACCAGCTCGCGCACCACAGGCACCACTCGGCGCAATTCCTCATCGACGGGCACGGGATCGGACCCCGGCCGCGTCGACTCGCCGCCGACATCGATGATCGCGGCACCGTCGCGCTGCATTTGCAGCGCCGCATGCAGGGCCGCGTCGACATCGACGAAGCGGCCGCCATCGGAGAAAGAATCCGGGGTAACGTTGAGCACGCCCATGACCACGGGCGAACGCAGATCGAGCTCGCGATCCGCGCAGCGCACCACGCCGGGCACCGTGCTCAAGGCGCGGGCTCGATTCAGCCGGCGCTGCCCTCACCCGCCGCGGGCCCCAGACCCGCCTGCGGTTGCGGCCGCGGCGCACTGCCACCGGCGCTGCCGGTGCCACCCGAGACCGACTCTTCCCAGCCGGCCGGCGCACTCGGCGGACGGCCCGCCATGATGTCCTTGATCTGGCTGTCGTCGATGGTCTCGAACTTGATCAGCGCATCAGACATGGCATGGAGCTTTTCGATATTCGTCTGCAGGATGTCGCGGGCGCGCTGGTAGTTGCTTTCGATGACGCGACGCACTTCCTGATCGATCGCGTGAGCCGTCTCGTCCGACACCTGCTTGGTCTGCGTGACCTGCCGACCGAGGAACACCTCGCCGGACTCTTCGGTGTACGTTAGAGGTCCGAGCTTGTCGGAGAGGCCCCACTTCGTGACCATGTTGCGCGCGAGGTCAGTCGCCCGCTCGATGTCGTTCGACGCACCGGTCGTCACGGAATCCGCCCCAAAGATGAGTTCTTCGGCGATGCGCCCGCCAAAGAGCGTGGCGATGGCACTCTCGATACGGCGCTTGCTCATGGAGTAGCGATCCTGCTCGGGCAGGAACTGCGTGACGCCGAGCGCACGGCCGCGCGGGATGATGGTGACCTTGTAGACCGGGTCGTGCTCAGGCACCAAGACGCCGACGATCGCATGCCCGGCCTCGTGATAGGCGGTCATGCGCTTTTCTTCCTCGGTCATGACCATCGAGCGCCGCTCGGCACCCATCATGATCTTGTCCTTGGCGCGCTCGAACTCCTCCATGCCGACGATGCGCTTGTTCGCGCGCGCGGCGAAGAGCGCGGCCTCGTTGACGAGGTTGGCGAGATCCGCACCCGAAAACCCAGGCGTACCGCGGGCGATCAGCGCAGGCTTGACGTCATCGCCAAGCGGCACCTTGCGCATGTGGACCTTGAGGATCTGCTCGCGACCGCGCACATCGGGCAGCGGCACGACGACCTGGCGATCGAAGCGACCGGGGCGCAGCAGCGCAGGGTCAAGCACATCAGGACGGTTGGTCGCGGCGATGACGATGATGCCCTCATTGCCTTCGAAGCCGTCCATCTCGACGAGCAACTGGTTGAGGGTCTGCTCGCGCTCGTCATGACCGCCGCCGAGGCCGGCGCCGCGGTGGCGACCCACGGCGTCGATTTCGTCGATGAAGATGATGCAGGGGGCGTGCTTCTTGGCCTGCTCGAACATGTCGCGCACGCGCGAGGCGCCGACGCCGACGAACATTTCGACGAAGTCCGAACCGGAGATGGTGAAGAACGGCACCTTGGCCTCGCCCGCAATCGCGCGCGCGAGCAGCGTCTTGCCGGTACCGGGGTTGCCGACCATGAGCACACCCTTCGGGATCTTGCCGCCGAGCTTCTGGAACTTGGAGGGGTCCTTGAGGAAGTCGACGATCTCGCCCACTTCCTGCTTGGCCTCATCGACGCCCGCCACATCGGCGAAGGTCACGGCCACCTGATCTTCACTCAAGAGGCGCGCACGGCTCTTGCCGAACGACATGGCGCCGCGACCGTTACCGCCGCCCTGCATCTGCCGCAGCATCCAGGCGAAGACGAGAATCAGCAGCAGCGCCGGGGCGAGCTGCAGCACGAGCTGGGCGAGGAAGTTCGGCTGCTTCGGCGCGCGACCGACCACCGAGACGTTGGACTTGGTGAGCGAGCCGATCAGCGCCGTGTTGTCGGTTTCAGGGTTGTAGAGCTCGAAGGTCGACTTGTCCTTGCGCACGCCCGAGATCGTGTCGCCTTGCAGCACCACGCTGTCGATGCGGCCCGTGCGTACCTCCTCGAGGAAGCTGGAGTAGCTGACCTCGGAGACCGGGCTCGAGCGCGGCATGAACTGGCTGAACAGCACCAGTACGGCCACCGCAATCAGGGCCCAGACCACGAAATTCTTCATCATGTCATTCATGTGCTCTACCTCGGGGGGTGCGGTCCGTGCACCGGACTGCCAAACTACACGATCCCTGCCCTAAATTCGACCACGGCAGACGGTGGTAAGTTCGCCACACGGTGGCCAGCAGGGCGTTGCGGCGATCGGTTGCGGCTACAATCGGCGCCGTGAAAATCTCCGACAAACAGCGTCGCTACCTCAAGGGCCTCGCCCACCCCCTCAAACCCGTCATCCTGATCGGCAACTCCGGCCTCACCGAGGCCGTGGTCACCGAGACGGCGCGGGCCCTGCACGATCACGAACTGATCAAGGTTCGCATGAGCGGTGCCGAGCGCACCGTGCGCGATGCGGCGCTCGCCAGCCTTGCGGAGCGAACGGGCAGCGCGCTCGTCGGTCGGATCGGCCACGTGGCCACCTTGTATCGGCCGCGCCGAGAGTTATCGAAGATCGTGTTGCCGGACTGAGGCGATGCGCCGCTACTCGTAGCGGACGCCGACGATCTCGTAGCTGCGGTTGCCACCCGGTGCCGCCACCTCCACCACGTCTCCCTCGGACTTGCCGATGATCGCGCGAGCGATGGGCGAGATAATGGCGATGCGGCCGGCGCGGATGTCGGCCTCGTCCTCGCCGACGATGGTGTAGGTCACCCGCTTGCCGTCGGCCTCGGCCTCAAGGTCCACCGTGGCGCCAAACACCACCCGCCCCTCAGGCGAGAGCTGCGTGACGTCGATGATGTCCGCCGTCGACAACTTGCCCTCGATCTCGGCAATACGACCTTCGATGAAGCCCTGCTGCTCGCGGGCCGCGTGGTATTCGGCATTCTCGGAGAGATCCCCGTGGGCACGCGCCTCGGCGATGGCCTTGATAACGTTCGGCCGATCCTCGGACTTCAGTTTCTTCAGTTCCGCGCGCAGCAACTCTGCGCCGCGCAGGGTCATCGGATTGCGCTTCATGCGAGGAACTCCTGATGCAGGTCTTGCAGACGGTTCACGCCCACCTCATCGAGCGAATCGAGAGCCTCGCAGGTGGCGAGCGCGGCGGCAAGAGTCGTGTAGTAGGTCACGCGCCGCTGCACAGCCTCGCGGCGGATCGAGCGCGACTCGCTGACCGCCTGCTTGCCCTCGGTGGTGTTCACGATCAGCACGATCTCGCCGTTCTTGATCATGTCGACGCAGTGAGGCCGGCCCTCGCGGACCTTGTTGACCGGGCGACAGGCGAGCCCTGCCGCCTTGATGGCTGCGGCCGTGCCGGAGGTGGCGACCAGATCGAAGCCGCGGGCCACGAGCTTGCGGGCGAGCTCGACGGCACCCGGCTTGTCACGCTCGCGCACGCTGATGAAGGCGGTGCCGCTGCGCGGCAAGACGACCGACGAGGCGGCCTGCGCCTTGGCATAGGCCTCGCCAAAGCTGCGGCCCGTGCCCATGACTTCGCCCGTGGATTTCATCTCCGGGCCCAGCATCGGATCGGCCTCGGGGAATTTGACGAAGGGGAACACGGCTTCCTTCACCGAGTAGTACGACGGCACCCGCTCGCGGGTCATGCCGAGCGATTGCAGCGAGCGGCGGGTCATGACCCGCGCGCCGATCTTGGCGAGCGGCAGCCCTGTCGCCTTCGAGACGAAGGGGGCCGTGCGCGAAGCGCGCGGGTTGACCTCGAGCACGAAGATCACCCCGTTCTGGATCGCGAACTGGATGTTCATCAGTCCGACGACGTTGAGCGCCAGAGCGAGCTGACGGGTTTGCTCGCGCAACTCATCCTGCAGCGCCGCCGATAGACTGTTGGGCGGCAGCGAGCAGCCCGAGTCGCCCGAGTGCACGCCAGCCTGTTCGACGTGCTCCATGATGCCGCCGATCAGCACCTGCTGGCCGTCGCACACGGCATCGACGTCGACCTCGATCGCATCGTCGAGGAAGCGATCGAGCAGCACCGGCGACTCGTTCGACACCTTCACCGCATCGGTCATGTAGGTGCGCAGGTCGTCCTCGTTGAAGACGATCTCCATGGCGCGACCGCCGAGCACGTAAGACGGGCGCACGACGAGCGGGAATCCGACTTCACGCGCGAGGGTAAGGGCCTGCTCCTCGGTGCGCGCCGTGGCGTTGGCGGGCTGGCGAAGCCCCAGCGCCTGCACGAGCTTCTGGAAGCGCTCGCGGTCCTCCGCCACGTCGATCGAATCGGGCGAAGTGCCGATGATCGGCGCACCCTCGCGCTCGAGCGCGCGGCAAAGCTTGAGCGGCGTCTGCCCGCCGTACTGCACGATCACACCCTCGGGCTTTTCCTTGTCGATGACCTCGAGCACGTCCTCGAGCGTCAGCGGCTCGAAATACAGCCGATCGGAGGTGTCGTAGTCGGTCGACACGGTCTCCGGATTGCAGTTGATCATGATGGTCTCAAAACCATCTTCGCGCAGGGCGAGCGCGGCGTGCACGCAGCAGTAGTCGAACTCGATACCCTGGCCGATGCGGTTCGGACCGCCGCCCAGGATCACGATCTTGCGCCGGCTCGTCGGCTCCGCCTCGCACTCCTCCTCGTAAGTCGAGTACAGGTAGGCGGTGGCCGTCGCGAACTCCGCCGCGCAGGTGTCGACGCGCTTGTACACGGGGCGGATGCCGAGCTTGCGACGCAGCGCCCGCAGCTCTGATTCGCTGCGACCGACGAGCCGTGCGAGACGACTGTCCGCGAAGCCGCGGCGCTTGAGTCCGCGCAGTCGCGCGGCATCGAGTGCAGTCAACCCTTCGGCCTGCACGCGCTGCTCTTCCTCGATGAGCTCGCCGATTTGCGCGAGGAACCAAGGATCGATGCGCGACAACTCGCCGATGCGCTCGAAACTCCAGCCCGCTCGGAAGGCATCAGCCACCTGCAGCAGCCGATCGGGCCCCGGCATGCGCAGATCCTGCGCGAGCTGCGAGGCGCTCTCCTCGTTGAGCGGCAGGCGGGTCACGGGCGTGAGGCCATCGAGACCGGTCTCGAGACCGCGCAGCGCCTTTTGCAACGACTCCTGGAACGTGCGGCCGATCGCCATCACCTCGCCCACCGATTTCATCTGCGTGGTCAGTCGATCGTTGGCGCCCTTGAATTTCTCGAACGTGAAGCGCGGGATCTTGGTGACGACGTAGTCGATGGTCGGCTCGAAGGAGGCCGGAGTCGCGCCACCGGTGATGTCGTTGCGCAGCTCATCGAGCGTGTAGCCGACGGCGAGCTTGGCTGCGATCTTGGCGATCGGGAAGCCGGTGGCCTTCGAGGCCAGCGCCGAGGAGCGCGACACGCGCGGGTTCATCTCGATCACGATCAGCCGCCCGTCCTCCGGGTTGATGGCGAACTGCACGTTCGAGCCACCCGTGTCGACGCCGATCTTGCGCAGCACCGCGATCGAGGCATCGCGCATACGCTGGTATTCCTTGTCCGTCAGGGTCTGCGCAGGCGCGACCGTGATCGAGTCGCCCGTGTGCACGCCCATCGGATCGAGATTCTCGATCGAGCAGATGATGATGCAGTTGTCGGCGCGATCGCGCACGACCTCCATCTCGAACTCCTTCCAGCCGAGCACCGACTCCTCGACCAGCACCTCGTTGGTGGGCGAGGCATCAAGGCCGCGCGCAACGATCGTCTCGAACTCCTCGCGGTTGTAGGCGATGCCCCCGCCCGAGCCGCCGAGCGTGAACGAGGGGCGGATCACGCAAGGAAAACCGAGCGGCACCTGAATGGTGAGCGCCTCCTCGAGCGAGTGCGCGACCGCAGCACGTGCCGATTCGAGCCCGATCTCCCGCATGGCGTTGCGGAAGAGTTCACGATCCTCGGCCATGTCGATCGCTTCGCGCGAGGCGCCGATGAGCTCGACGCCGTACTTTTCGAGCACGCCCTCACGCACGAGATCGAGCGCGGTGTTAAGCGCCGTCTGGCCGCCCATCGTCGGCAGCACCGCATCGGGGCGCTCCTTCTCGATGATGCGCGCCACGGTGCGCCAGTTGATCGGCTCGATGTAGGTGGCGTCGGCCATGCCGGGGTCGGTCATGATCGTGGCCGGGTTCGAGTTGACGAGGATGACGCGGTAGCCCTCCTCGCGCAGGGCCTTGCAGGCCTGTGCTCCGGAGTAGTCGAACTCGCAGGCCTGACCGATGACGATCGGACCGGCGCCGATGATCAGGATGCTGTGGATGTCTGTTCTCTTGGGCATGGCCGCTCGTGACCCTTGGCTCAGGCTGCACGGCGCCGCTGCATGGCGGCGGTGAAGCGTTCAAAAAGATATTTGACGTCGTGCGGGCCCGGGCTCGCTTCCGGATGGCCCTGGAAACCGAACGCATCGCAGTCGGTGCGCGCCACGCCCTGCAGGCTGCCGTCGAAGAGCGAGCGGTGCGTCGCCTTGAGATTAGCCGGCAAAGAGGCCTCGTCGATCGCAAAGCCGTGGTTCTGCGAAGTGATGAGCACGCGACCCGTCTGCAGGTCCTGCACCGGATGATTGGCGCCGTGATGCCCGAACTTCATCTTGACGGTGCGTGCACCGCTTGCGAGTCCGAGCAGCTGGTGCCCAAGGCAGATGCCGAACACCGGCAGCTGCGCGGCGATGAGTTCGCCGATCGCGCGAATGGCGTAATCGCAAGGCTCCGGATCGCCGGGGCCGTTCGAGAGGAACACACCCTCCGGCGCGAGCGCGCGCACTTCGGCGGCACTCGTCTGCGCGGGCAGCACGGTGACGCGGCACCCGGCATCGATGAGCAGACGCAGGATGTTGTGCTTGACGCCGTAGTCGTAGGCCACGACGTGATAGGGCTTGTGCTCGGCCGAACGCGCCGATGGCGCATCGAAGCTCGATCCCTGCGTCCACTCGTGCCGCGCCGCAACGCTGACGACCTTGGCGAGGTCCATCCCCTTGAGACCCGGAAACGCACGGGCGCCCGCGAGCGCCTCGGCCTCGGTCGGTGCGATGCAGCCCGACTGCGCGCCCTTCTCGCGCAGGATGCGCGTCAGACGTCGCGTATCGATGCCGGCGATCGCCACGACGCCCTGTGCGTGCAGGAATTCGCGCAAGCCTTGCTGCATGCGCCAGTTGCTCGCGCGCGGCGGCAGGTCTCGAATCACGAGACCCGCGGCGTAGGCGCGCGTGGATTCCATGTCTTCGAGATTGGTCCCGACGTTGCCGATGTGCGGATACGTCAAGGTGACGATCTGCCTCGAGTACGAAGGGTCCGTAAGAATTTCTTGATACCCGGTGAGTGCCGTATTGAAAACGGCTTCACCGGAAGTGGCGCCTGGTGCGCCGATCGATTCACCGCGGAACGTAGAGCCGTCCGCGAGCGCCAACACTGCATCGCTCACTCGAATCACCCGTCTGTGTTCTTCTGCCAAACCTCTCCGACGCAGTGTGCGAGGTTTAGATGAACAAAGCGGGAGGCATCCTCTCGAACACCTCCCGCCCTGCACGGACTAACCCGGCTATCGGATTAGAAGGAAATTCTATGTTTTTTAGGCCCCATCTGTCCATGAAAATCGGCAGCACTTAACTCAGATTAATTCCCGGTGAATCACTATAAATGATTGATTTTTATAGAATTAAGACTGCGTCGAAATTACATCCATCATGGAATAACGTCCCGCGGGCTTACCGACCAACCAGCGCGCCGCTTGCAGCGCTCCACGGGCAAAAATTGACCGGTCAGTGGCCTGGTGCTGCAACACCAGTCGCTCGCCTTGCCCTGCGAAGTAGACGGCATGATCGCCGACGATGTCACCCGCCCGCAGCACGGAGAAGCCAATTTCGCCGATTTTGCGCTCTCCGGCGCCACGGGGAGCCACCGCCACCGTGTTGAGCGCCTGACCGCGCCCTTCGGCCGCAGCCCGACCCAAGGCCAGGGCCGTCCCTGAGGGAGCGTCCTTCTTGTGCCGATGATGACCCTCGAAAATTTCGATATCGAACTCCCCGGGCAGCGCACGGGCCGCCGCGCGGACGAGCTCGGCAAGCAGGGTCACGCCCAAACTCGTGTTCGCGGCGATGAGTACGGGGATGCGCTCTGCAGCCGCGGCCGCCGCGGCCTCGACGTCATTACTCAAACCCGTCGTGCCAACGAGCGCGGCGACGCCCTGCTCGGCGCAGCGG